>JGI26528J50254_1001688_pt1 | contig 11462 bp, 10 predicted proteins | sample ThiBiot_300_plan_FD_50254 | JGI IMG/M metagenome (IMG submission 50254)
AGCTTCTTCTTGTAGACGGCGTGCCACAGGGGCGGTACCAGCGCCAGGACGAACTCGCTGTAATAGCCCATCATCGCGTTGGGGCTGCCGTCGGGCGAAGACGGCTGGCCGACGCTCGACAGCTCCCAGAAGTGGGTCTCGCCGCGGTCGTGGTGGTCGGCCTGGCGGCCGATCTCGATGAAGGCCCAGCTGGTGAAGACGTTGTCGTTGTCCCACGAGTGGCGGTACTCGATCGGCTGGTCCTTCACGCGGATGAGGCCGTAGTGCTCCATGTAGTTGAGTGCTTCGAGCTCGAACGACGAAATCACCCAGATCACCAGCATGCAGCCGAGCGAGAACAGCGCGCCTTCGGCGCCGGAAGCCAGATAACCAACGCCACCGAACAGGGCCACGGTAGGCAGGCTTATCAGGTAGCCGCGGATCCAGCGGTTGGACAGCGAGAAGAAGGACTTGCCCATGCGCTTCAGGCGGCGCTGCTCGGTACGGAAGCCGAAGTAGGACTGGCCGATCGTGGAGATGACCCAGTGCTTGTACAGGCCGCGCCCGCGCGGTGCGGTGGCCGGATCGCTGTCGTCCATCATCTTGTTGCCTTCGGGGCCGAGCCAGGCGCGGCCGAGTTCGAGGTGATGGTTGTAGACGTGCGCGTAGCAGAAGGCCGCAACGCCCGACAGCCCCATCATCATCCGCGAGATCAGGAAGCCGATGCCCTTGGTGTGCGACAGCTCGTGACCGAAGATGATGCCCAGACCCTGATGCATGGCCGCGCCAACGACGACCGCATAAAGCTCCCAGCCGGTGATGCCGTTCTGGTAGGCGAAACCGTTCCACATCATCGTCTCGATGGGCACGCCCGCGAGGTATTGGTATATGCGCCAGACCACGGCGACCTGCAGCGCGGCGAAGCTCAGGAGCTGGACGTACATCATCAGGTTGAGCATGCCCGCCGAACCGACCGGCTGGCCCTGCTTGTTGACCGCCGCACCCCGGGTATGAACGCCCTTGGTCAGGGTATCCATCAGGATGTTGAAGCCGAAGATGCCCATCCCGACCCAGACCCAGGGACCGCCGGCAAGGATGCCCGCGATGGTGGCCAGAATGCCGATCGGCGTATAGAGATAGACAAGATGTCCAAAAATCAGCTTGCGCATGGTCTTGCTCCTTTCGTTTTCGATAGTGTTCGGGATCGAGACGGCCCGCGCTGTTCCGATGGCATGGCGCAGTCCGTCCGTGGCGTATTTATAGGGTGAAACGGCAGGCGCGAAAATCCGCAGTACTACGCGCGGATACGTGGTTTTACGGGGGTTTGGGGAACCGCCCGGCTGCGGGGCGGCGGGGTTCGCGGCGCTGGGCGCGGCCGCCGGAGACGTCGCGGCCTCTCAGCCTTTCGGTGTGGCCTGCACGACCATCTCGATGAGCTGTCCCAGCGAGCGCGCGCCCATTTTTTCCATGATGCGGGCGCGATAGCCTTCCACGGTACGTACCGACAAATCCAGCTCGTAGGCGATGACCTTGTTGGGCTTGCCGTGGCGCAGCAGATCCAGCACTTTCTGTTCGCGCGGGGTGAGCGCGGACAGGTTGCGGACGGTGTGGTGGCTCTGGTCCTGCTGCGCCCAGATCGCATGATATTTTTCCAGCGCGGCATGGATGGCATCCAGCAGGGTCTGGTCGTTGAAAGGCTTCTGCAGGAACTCCAGTGCGCCGGCCTTCATGGCCCGCACCGCGACGGGCACGTCGCCGTGCCCGGTGATGATGATCACCGGCAGGTGGATGCCTTGTTTCTGCAGCCGCTCCTGCAGGTCCAGACCGCTGATGCCGGGCATGCGGATATCCAGCACCAGGCAGCCGCGCATGGCGGGATCGCAGGCCGACAGGAATTCCTGGGCCGTGGCGTAGGTGCGGGCGCTCAGGCCGACCTGCTCCACCAGCCAGCGGATGGCGTCGCGCACCGCGGGGTTGTCGTCCACCACGTGGACCATGGGTTTAATCGCAGGAAGAGGTCGCATGTGCTTGATCCTCATCGCCAGGCAGCGTGAAACAGAAGGTGGCGCCCTGGTCGGAATTGTCGTCGAGCCAGAGCCGGCCGTTGTGGGCCTCGATGATGCTCTGGCTGATGCCGAGGCCGACGCCCAGACCGTCGGGCTTGGTGGTGAAGAAGGGCTCGAACAAACGGTCCGCCACTTCCTGCGGGCAACGCCCGCAGTCGTGAATCTCCATCCGCACCCCGCGTCTGCCCTGGCGGCGGGCCTTGATCAGGAGTTGCCGGCGCGGCTTCTCGACGCCGGCCATGGCATCCATGGCGTTGCGCGCCAGGTTGAGCAGCACCTGTTCGATCTGGATCGGATCGGCCAGCACCCTGGGCAGGTTGCGGGCCACCGCCAGTTCGACCCGCACACCGCTTTGCCGGGCATCGGCCTGGATGAATCCCGCCACCTCCTGTATCACCTCCTTCAGGCAGACACGGCGGCGGTTCATGTCGCCCTTGCGGGCAAAATGGCGCAGGCGCCGGAAAATTCCGCCGGCCAGTTCGGCCTGACGCACCACCTGCTCCAGACCGTAGCGCGCCCGCTCCGCATTGCCGTCCGGATCCGTGAGGACACGCAGGGCGGTCTGGGCGTAGGTGGTGATGGCGCACAGGGGCTGATTCAATTCGTGGGCCAGGCCCGAGGCCATTTCGCCCAGGGTGCTCAGGCGCGCCACGTGCGCCAGCTCGGCACGGTGCAGGCGGTCCCGCTCCTCGGCACGCACCCGTTCGGTGATGTCGTGCCCGGTGGAAATGTAATGGGTGACGCGCCCCTGGTCGTCCTTGAGCGGGCTGATGGTCTTCATTTCGTGGTACAGGCTGCCGTCCTTTTTGCGGTTGACGAGGACGCCCCGGTATACGCCGCCCGTGCCGATGACCTGCCACAACTCGTCGTAGAACTTGTCGTCGTGCAGGCCCGAACGCAGGAAATAGGTTTTCTGACCGATCACCTCTTCCTTCCGGTAGCCGGTGAGGGTTTCGAACGCGGGGTTCACATATTCGATGAAGCGCCCGCGGTCGGTGATGATGACCGCGTCGGCGGCCTGCTCCAGAGCACCCGACAGCTTGCGCATATGGGCATCGGCCCGTTCCCGGCGCAGCTCGCTGCCCACCCATTGGGACATGAGCTTGAGAATCTCGCGGTCGGTCGAGCTGAAAGGCTTGGGGCGCGGGCTGGGGCTGGCGAAACAGAGGGTGCCGTAGAGCTCGTTCTCGACCTGGACGCGCACCCCGATGTAGGCCTCCAGTCCGCCCCGGGTATAGCTGGCGTGATCGCGCCATTCGCTGGCCGCGGCATGTTCCAGGGCCACCGGCTCGCTGGAGAGCACGGTGCCGCCGCAATAGGTCTGCCTCAGTTCGCGGGTGCCGCCCACGGGAAACAGGCCCTCTCCGCCCACCGAGTCCAGCACCCTGAGCATGTTGCCGTTGACCTGGGAGAGGATGCCGATGGGCAGGCCGAACTGCTCGCATCCCAGCTTGAGCAGGCGATTGAGCTTTTCTTCCAGGGTCAGGGAGCGGTCCGAGCTGATCTCGTGAAAACCGCGCAGCACGGTGGCGTGCAGGCGCAGCTCNTTCTCGGCCCGGCAGCGCTCCCGCTCCGCCCGNATGCGGTCGGTGACGTCCTGCATGATGAGCATGATGCCGCGCTGGCCGGTGCGGTAGGTCAGNGGGGTGCAGCCTGTCTCCACGAAACGCGGCATGCCGTTGGCGGAGTGGAACTCGAATACCTCGGGTCCGGGGCGCGTGCCGTGCGACGCGCAGCGGGTCAGCAGGCTGCACAGTCGTTGCCGTTCGGCAATCGGGAATAGATCGCCGAGCAGCCGCCCCAGCGCGCCGCGTTCCGCAACGCGCAGCGTGTCCTGGGCTTGCCGGTTGAGCGTGAGGATGGTGCCGGCCGGATCCACGGTCACCACGCCGATGGGTGCGTGGTCGAGCAGCTGGTCCAGGTAGTGGGAGGCATCGGGCTGCAGCANGGGCAGCTTTTCCAGACGGATCTGGGTGGAAGACAGGACGTTCTGATTGCGGATGCGCAGGCGCCGCCGCTCGGCCGCCTGGCGCAGGANCGCCGGCAGGCCGTCCGGTTCGTCGGTGGACCAGGGCNTCACCTCGTTGCCCAGGAACGGGCTGAACATGAGNGTGCGTTTGAGCTGATCGCAGTCGGCGGGGCGGCTGAGGATGAGNATGGGGATGTGCTTGTCGTGCACGTGGATGTGCTGGGCNACCCGCACCGGTTCTTCCAGGGCCATGCCCANGACNACNGCGTCCACCGGCAGGCCGCCGCCTTCCATNTGGAGGAACAGACTGTTCTGGTCGTCCAGGGTCTNCACCGNCAGCATCGGACACAGCCGGCTTTGCAGCAGCCGCGCCAGCGCCGGATCCACCCCTACCAGGCTGACCAGTCCGGGAATCTCGGCGGGCGGCGCGGTCATGGTTCGTCGGACTCAGTCCGAGAGCAGAGGCTGGCCCAGCAGGCCACGGCCGATCCACACGCGCAGGAGATCGGTGGTGGGGGACATGAGATGGGCGGCGCGGGCGTCCCGCAGCAGCCGGTGCAGACGCGAGCCGCTGCGGTATCCGATGCCGCCGCACAGGGTCATGGCTTCATTGACCATCGCCACGACGCAGTCGGCCACCTCCACCTTGGCCGCCATCACCGCCATCAGGGCGTCGGGTTCGCCGGCGTCGAAGCTGGCGGCGGCATGGTAGGTGAGTCTGCGGGTGCGTTCGAGTATGCCCCACAGGGTGCCGAGGCGATGCTGCAGCACCGAGGTCTGGGCCAGACTGGAACCGGTATGGGCGTGATAACGGCGCATGAGGTGCTTGCGCGCCTCTTCCAGGGCGGTGGTGGCCACGCCCAGGAAGGTGCCTGCCATGGCGATCAGGAAGTAGGGCATCACCACGTTGAAGATGTACCAGATCTGGTCGCCTTCCTTGCCCAGCAGGTTGCTGTGCGGCACCTCCACCCCGTGCAGTTCCATGGAGCGCGAGGAATTGCCGCGCATCCCGAGGCCATCCCAGGGCTGCCCCCATTTCAGGCCGGCNGCGTCGGCGGGCACCACGATGCAGGAGAACTGCCCCACCGGCGCGTCCGGGTCCGCCGCCACCACCGANACCACATAGGAATCCGCGTGACCGCCGTTGGTGACGAAGGTCTTGGTTCCGGTCAGGCTGTAGCGCTCGGCACCCAGGGATTCCAGGCTGGTCTGGGGCAGATAGAAATGAACNCCGGTGCCCGCCTCNCTNAGGGACAGGGTGGTGATGTGGCGACCTTCNCAAATGGGGGCCAGAAAGCGGGCCTGCTGGTCCGGGGTGGCATTGGCCGAGATCACCGATGCGCCCACGCTGTGCATGCCGAAGCAGATGGCGGTGGAGGCACACTCCTGGCCCAGCACCTCGCACATCCGGGCCAGGGCCAGCAGACCGTGGCCCTGGCCGCCATAGACCGCAGGCACCACCAGGCCGCCGAGTCCCGCCTGTTGCAGTGCACGAATGGCGGCCTCCGGCCAGCGTGCGTCGCGGTCCACCGCTTCGGTAGCGGGGGCCACCACCTCCCGGGCAATCTCCTGGGCCTTGTGCAGCAGGGCGTCGAGGTGTTGCCCGGCGCTCGTCGACGCCCTGTCGGCAACCCGGTCGCGTATCGATTTCACCTGCATGGGCAGTCCTCCTGCATGGGGCCGCGCCGGGCGGCGGGTTGGGGCTGGNCGATCCAATGCCTTCGCCCCGGCCTGTTTGAAAGGCCGGGGCGAAGGCGGTGCCCGCGATCAATGATGATCGATGAGCGAGAAGCTCCGTACTTTTTGTATGGGCTCGATACGATTTGCATTGGTTCCCACCACGCAATGGCCGCCGGCGTCGCAGCCCCAGATATGATAAGCCTTGAAGTTGTGCAGGTCCTCGGGAAGNTGATCGCGATGCGGCATTTCCCGGGCGATGAGTTTGTCCTGGCTGCCTTCCTTGTACATCTGCTGGCGGATGCTGGCCAGTGCGGACATCAGTTCGGTAGCTTGCTTGCCGTCCCAGGAACCCACGACGCGGCCGGTATTGGTCTTGATTTCGTCGCTCATGTCGTTCCTCCTTAAAAACGGTCCGCGATCATGCGCAGCACCGTCNTGGGGATGACCCAGTTGCTGCCCTGCTTCTGTTCCTGAACGGCAATGAGCAGATCGTCCCGCGAGAAGTGGATGCCCCGGTCCGCGGCGAGGCCGCGATAGAGCTGGATGAANCTTTCCTTGTCCGGCGTCTGGTCGAGCCTGGTCAACAGGCTCTGGTCGTTCATCACGGCCTCGCCAAACTGCTTGATGGATTTTTCGAACGGACGGGCCTGCTGGTCGCGTTCCATAGCGGTTTTGAGCATATCGATCTCCTGTGTANCCCCAAATTTACAGTACTGCCGAGCCCATNTGGTCCTGCGGGTCCGGCCTCCGTCCGCNCGGGCGAACCCGATGCGGCAATCCCGTGTTGCGGGGATGTGGGGGAAACTCTACCGACCTCNNGCTTTCAAGATAATCCGAATGTCTACGCCCGGCCATGNGTATTTGTACGCATGGCCGGCGCGCCTTCCGGGTCAGCTGGCCTCGATGCGCAGCGCCTTGGCCGGGCAGGCGGCCACNACCTGCTGCACCTGCTGCTCGCTGGCGTTTTGCGGCTGGATCAGGAACTGGCCGTTTTCCACCTTGAATACTTCAGGCAGGGTTTTCACGCAATTGCCGCTGTGGCAGCAGGCCTGGTCGTCCCAAATAACTTTCATGGTGTTTTCCTCCTTCTCTGGTGAATGGAATGGGTGCCCGCCCAACATCGGACACTCCAGTCATTCTTGGACCTGGGCGGAGGGATGCCTAGTGGGGAAAATACTTGGCCGGCCACGGGATACTGCGCGGCCGGCGCGGCGCTCAGGCCGTCGGGTCGTACATGTCGTGCGTGATCGCGTGGCGGTTGGCGATCAGCTCATCGATGGAAGGCTCGTCGTTGAGCGCGCGCCGAATGGCCAGTTTGGTGGCCTCGTAGTTGGTGCGATAGAGATCCTTGTGATCGAGATTGGGATCGGTTGCGCAGCGGGGATCGATCCATACCAGGCTGACGATGCACAGGTCGTTGANCTGNTCGCGCGGCAGGGTNCCGTCGATGACGCAGTCGAGCACGGCGTCGGCGGTCGCTGACTGCACCGTTCCACCGAACAGATCGACGTAGGCCATGCTTTTCATGGTGACCTTGGGCACCATCAGCGTGGCGGGGCGCACCTGCTGGTTGCAGGCGCGGATGGCGAACATGCGGGTGTGGCCGGCGGTCTGCCCCATCATGTTGGCGAAGGCGTGCCCGACGGGGCCATCGACGCTGCCGATCAGGATTTCAGGCATGGCGTCGGTGAATTGCCCTGCGCGGGCGAGGACGGTGGCTTCACCCGACTTGAAGATGATTTTTTTGTGATCCATTTTTTTCCTTTCGATGTTCAATACAGCTTGATGGGGGGTGGATGGGGTAACTGAAGGGCCTGGCAAGCGTACGAGGCGCGGCCGCCAGCCGATATGATACGGCCGGGCGCGGGCNCGCCGGGGCGGCCGGNCAATCGGGGGTTCGATACGGGTGGNGCAGGCCATCAGGAGGCACTCGCGGCCAGCGGTGGGGCCGGTGCCGGCCATGCCGGCTGTCATGGCCGATCNCCTCGANGCGTCGTCAGTCCGGGTCCGCTCCGCCGCCCACCGCGGCGATGAGCGGACGCCGCGGGTCAGGCAGGCATTCCTTCCTCATGGGGGGGTTCGGGAAGAGATTCCGTTCAGGGCAGTCTGGCGTTGACCTGATTCATGAACGTGTCGCTCGGATCGACATCCAGGAGNGGCAGATTTTCCGGGGCGGTACGCGCATCNCGCACCAGCGCGGNAACATTGTCGCCGGTCAGGCTTTTGAGGAATGCGACCAGCGCAGTTTTCTCGTCCGGCGTCAGATTCAGGCGAACGATGAGNGGCGATTTTTCCGGATTGTCGATCCCGCCCTTGTCGTAGAAATCGACGACTTCCTCCAGGGTCTGAAGCGAGCCGTCGTGCATATAGGGGGAGGTCAGTTCCACGTTACGCAGCATGGGGGTCTTGTATGCCCAGCTGTCTTTCGGATTGAACGTGATCTCGTAACGCCCCACGTCCGGCATGGGCGGCTCAAACGACTTGAGATGCTGGGCGTTGACGTTGACGAATACATTGGGCGCAAGTTGTACGCGGTAGCTGGTACGCTCCGGGAACATGGTGCGTTCCCAGCCAAGCCCGGTGTTGTGGAATTTGTGATCGGTGAATAACGCGCTTTTTTCACCCATCGNGTGNCAGGTGNCGCAACGTCCCTTGCCCATGAAAACCTGGAATCCACGCTGTTCCATGGCATTCAGTGCATTTTTCTCGCCGCCGAAGTACCAGCGGTCGAAGCGGGAGTTGCCGGAAATCAGGGTGCGCTCATAGCTGGCGAGGGCCTGGCCGAGGCGTTCCGCGGTGACGGGGCCGTTGAAGGCCGCTTCGAACATGCCTTTGTATTCGGGCAACTGGCGGACTTTTTCCACGACATAGCCGATAGCCGGCATATCCATTTCATTTCTGGTCAGCAACGGACCCCAGATCTGGTCTTCCAGATGCGGNTCGCGTCCGTCNACGAACAGGCTGTGCTGGTAGCCGACGTTGAAGATGGTGGGTGAATTCCGGCGATGGCTGCGTCCTTCAATGCCGACTGCGGAGCCCAGTTCATGCGAGGTGAAGCCTTGTTCGGGCACATGGCACATGCCGCAGGANTGGGTGTTGTTGTGCGAGAGGCGCCGATCCATGAACAGGCGNCGTCCGAGGTCGATTTTTTCCTGGGTGAGCGGATTCGAGGCCGGAATGACAAGGGGGGGCAGGCCAAGCGGGGTAGCCAGACTGACCGGGGTGTCGGCATGAACGGCCGCTGACAGGCATGACAGTACGCTGGCTAGCGATAGCCAGCGGAAGGAACGGATGACTTTCATGGCAGTTTGATACCTTCTTCCATTAACAGAGTGAGAATGTCGTTGTACACGACGTCGGGCGACAGATAGGCGGTGGTGTATATCTCCCGGATGACGTGGTGACGGTCGATCAGGAATACTTTCAATACATGGCTCAAGGTACCGAGCGGNTTCCTGGTGACGGGATCGACATCGAAATAGACATCCTGGCCGTATGCATCCAGGATCGGGATGAGGTCATGGAGCGATGTGGTGGTGAGGAAATCCCATTGCACCCCGCGATCGTCTTTNCCGCTGTCTCCCGCGTACAGTTTGAGGACCTCGGGCGTATCGCGCCTGGGGTCGAAAGACAGGCTGACGAGGCGGACGCTGTGTTTGAATTCCGGATGTGCTTCCAGCCGGTTTTGCAGGGTATGAAACACCAGATAGGCGAAAGGGCAGCCACCGGGATCGGCACAGCTTGAGTAAATGAAGGACAACAGCGTGACCTTGCCCCCGGTGAATTCGGAGAGCGAACGGGCCTTGCCGTCGGTATCCAGCACCTTGCCATCGGGTGCGTCCTTGATGTTGTACAGCTTGTANCTGCCGGCGGGACTGGGCTCNAAATCCATGATCACGCCAGCCTGCTCGGTGATCTCCCTGGATGAATGGNTCTCCGCGGCGCAGGCCATGCCGGCACCCGTCAGGGCGAGTGCCAGGAGCATGGAAAAAAAACCGCCCCCCCGCAAGGGGAGGCGAAGAGCCCAAGCAATGTAAGCGCTCTGTCTGGACATCAGNTTATTTTTCCTTCGGTCCGGTCAATGCGAGGCTGAGCTTTTCCAGATCCTGGGATTGGGTGGCAGCCAGCGGTTGCAGTGTGTTCAGGTTGAGCGCCTGGAACTTCATGTGGTGGGCGCGGCCGAGCTTTTCCTTGTAGAAGTCGATGGTGAAGACGTGCGTAAGCTTCTTGCCGTTCCACTTGTACATCTTCAGGAACTGCTCATCGTCCTTGCCCTTCTTGTCCCAGTTGGCCAGCAGGGAGGTCGTGAAGTACACCCGCTTGCCATCCCAGGATTGCGACACCATGTTGACCTGNGAGCCGATTTTCTTCGAATAGACTTCCTTCGGTTTCATCGGATTGCTGAAATCGTAGAAGCGCGTCNTGCCTTCCAGCATGGTATTGGCCCACAGACCCTTGCCGTCGGCGGTAATGGAAATATCCACCGGCAGCGGGATGTCGGCGGGATTGCCGATGGTGCCGACGTCGTACGACTGCCATTCACCCTTGTTGTCCTGCTTGATCACGTACAGCTTGGAGGTCAGGGCGGTGGCGGTNACGGCCCAGTTGTCGCCTTTCTTCAGCGACCAGCGGATTTCCAGCGGCGCGCCGGGCACATCGAAAACCTTCATCGGCTCCATGGTTTTCAGATTCCATATCGCCATGGTGTTGCCGAAGTGCTTCATGGCGTCGGGATCCTTGACCATNTTCCCAAAATCCATCATGTANTTGTTCCAGCCGGTGAAGCTGGACGTCAGCAGGACATTCTTCTGGGGGTTGATGCCGAGGTCGTAACCGTAGCCGTCGCCCGTGACGCCTGCCCCGCCGAGCTGGGTGGTGGGCATGTCATGTTTCGAGATGTATTTTCCGTCGTTGCTGTAGATGGCGATGCCGGTCACGCCGCCATGGTCCTTGGTGTTGGACAGGGCTTGTATCATCATCCGGCCGGGCAGGGCGTAGAAGGTGTGGGGCCCGACATAGCCGGTCTTTTCGACTATATCGGTGATGGTGTTGATCAGTTTCGGCTTGCTTGGATCGGTGCCGATATCGAACACGAACATCTTGTTGCTATCCAGCGCGCCTGCCCACATGTAGCGCCGGTCGTCACTGAAACCCATGTGGTGCGCTTCGCCGCGCCCGCCCACCGACAAGGAATTGATAACCTTGCCGAAGGTCTTGGAGCCAGGACGCACATCCACGGTCACGAGTTTGTCCGAACCATCGCCGACCCCTTCAACACCCAGCGTCCAGACGTAGACCAGGTCTTCCTGTCCCTTGATGAGGGGGGTAAAGGGTGAACACGCCGTTTCATCCGCATGCGAGAGCGTCGGCAGTGCGACGACGCCCAATGCCACCGTTGCAGAAACGGCGGCCACCAGGGCCTTCAGTGAAAAATGGTTATTGCTTTTGAGCATATCGATCTCCTTATCGTTGAACAGACAACACGCTGGTGCGACGCCCTTATGCAAACCAGCAATTTGTTGCAGGTCTGGAGCGAAGTTCGCAACCAGTCCAAGCAATACGCGTGCCGTAAAATTATTTTACATATAAATCAAAATGTTCCATCAGATTTTAAGTGTTTTTACGTAGCCGTTCGAAATGAAATTAAGGACTTTCCCGGCACGGACTAGGGTTTACCCGTATCGGGATTGGGGCTGAACGATTCGATACGGTGTGACAATTTGTCCCGGTTTCATGTCGTTGTCACAGTCGGATCGTGCTGGAAGCTG
>JGI26528J50254_1001700_pt1 | contig 11408 bp, 9 predicted proteins | sample ThiBiot_300_plan_FD_50254 | JGI IMG/M metagenome (IMG submission 50254)
ACAGGAGATGGTATGGACGCCTCCCACCTCAGGTAAGTGATGGCGGGTCCAGAAGGAAAGCAGAAATGAAGGGGGGCCTCGCAATCAACGGCATCAATGTGCAAAAGTGGAGTTTCTATTCAACCACTTAGAGATGGAGGCCCCAAATGAATGTTACGACATTTGGCTTGGATATTGCGAAGAATGTGATGCAAGTGCACTGGGTAGACGGACAGACAGGTGAAGTTGGGCGGCGGTCGCTGAAGCGCTCGCAGCTGGCACCGTTCTTTGCCCGTCAAGCGCAGTGCCGGATTGTGCTTGAGGCCTGCGGCAGCAGCCATTACTGGGGCCGCACGCTGTCGGCGCTGGGCCACGAGGTGCGGCTGATCCATGCCCGTCATGTCCGACCGTATGTGCGCGGCAACAAGAACGATGCGGCCGATGCGCAGGCGATCTGGAGCGCGGCGCAGCAACCGGAGATGCGCTGGGTACCGATCAAGAGTGAACAGCAGCAAGCGGTGTTGTCCTTGCATCGGGTGCGCGCGCAGTGGATCAAGGTTAGAACGCAGACGACCAACGGCCTGCGCGGGCTGCTGTATGAGTTTGGCGTGCTCTTGCCTGGCGGACGACAGGCTGGGGTCAAGGCACTCGGAGCCAGCCGGGCCGAGATCGATGCGAAGGTGCCGGTTCTGATGCACGGGCTGATAGACGGGCAGTTGCAGATGCTGCGTCAGATCGATGAGCGCATCGCAGCGATCGAAGGTGAGCTGCAGGGTCTTGAGCACCAGCTTGATAGCGCGCGACGGGTGCGTCAGATTCCTGGGGTCGGGTTGCTGGGGGCTACGGCCTTGGCGGCCGTGCTGGGCGAGGATGCCAGGGGCTATCGCAATGGCCGGGAGTTTGCCGCGTGCCTGGGCCTGGTGCCTTGCCACCGGGGCACCGGTGGCAAGGTCGTCGTGGGGCGCTTGAGCAAGCGCGGCGATCCATACCTGCGAACGCTGCTGATGCACGGGGCGCGCGCCGTGATCTTCCATGCGAAGAGCAAAAGCACGTGGTTGGAGAAACTGCTGGCGCGCCGACCGCTGAACGTGGTGGTGGCAGCGCTGGCCAACAAGATGGCACGCACGGCCTGGGCGCTGGTGACCCATGGGCGTGAGTATCAGGCGGGCGGATTCGCGAAAGCGAGTTCACCCAATACATAACGATCCCACTTAAAGGAGGGGATGCCGCAAAGAGTGCGTAACTCGAATCGATGAAATGATGGCAAACGCGGTCGGTCCGCGGGTCGGTCAAGCTGAAAGTTTGTCTGAGCAAGGTGAACACCAAGCTCGCACAGGAGATGAGCTCCGACCCTGCACATACCCATCAGGGCCAGCAGTCGGTTTATCTGCAACTGCGCAAACAGGCCGGATATAAGACTGCAACCGTTCTCGCCTAGCCACACATTTCAAAAATTCGATTGCCACACGGGAGGCGTCCATATAAGAACAGATATGAAACCAGAAGACGACGCCAGCACGGCGCCAGTTTGTTGGCGACTACGTGCAGACAAAGGCGTGCGCCATTGCCTTCACAAAATCGCTGGCGAAGCAGGTCGCCAAGCAGGGTATACGGGTGAATGCGGTGGCACCGGGACCATTCTGGACGCCGTTGCAGACAACTGGATGGGTGGATCTGAGCAGGTTTGGCAAGGAGGCTCCGCTTGGGCGTCCCGGCCAAACGGCGGAACTCGTCCTTCTGTATGTCTTTCTCGCGTCACAGGAATCAAGCTACGCAACCGGACAGATGTACGGTGCTTCAGGCGGGGAAAGATACCCCTAACACAGCTGACAAGGTCGGAAGCAGAACGGCCGGCCTCCTTCCAGGATCAGGATTCCTTATTTATGCAGGATCGCCTCAGGACGAACCTCATTATTCCATAAGCGAACCTTATCCATTGTCATTTATCAGTAAATAAAAAGGAGTTGCAAAGTAGATGCTTGCAACTCCTTAATCTGTCGATGTTTCTGCTGAAATTGAATCTGCGGCCAGGGGATTATGAATCCTTGGGAAGGGTGGCAGCCGTCCATGCCCGGAGTCGGAACCTGTAGCCTCCCCAGGAGTTTGCCGCTCGTAACCGCTGGGAACGGAGGTGGTCTCTTCGCCGGTGTTCGTCTCTCTCCTGCAACGTCCGCGACCGTTGTTGCAGCATTATCTGTTCGTACCTTGCATGTCCAGCACGCTGCAAATCCTGCAAACCGTTGTATTTCTGTTCGATACCGTCATGCTGCGCTTGAACTCCTGATGAGAATGCGAAAAGGCCTCCTGCCAGGAGTACCATCGCGACTTTCATTTTTCCTCCAAGGATGTGAACGAGAGATAATTTTACGAATTGCATTCTAGTCCTTGGTCAGAGAGAATAAATTGTACTTAAGTACATGTTCCCGGATCAAAACGCTATCGTCTCGAGGAAAAATCAGGGTATCGAGGAATTGATTTATTTTAGATTGCAGCAACAAGAAAGCCCGGCGTAAGCCGGGCGTGGATACTGCATTCGTCCCTCTCTTCGAGAAGAGAGAAACGAGTGGGCAGGTTAACAATATAAAGGAGGCTCTACCGTTAAATATTTAACGTATGGAAATAAAAAAACGCCGAGGCGGGTTGGAGAGGGGATAAAAACCTGTTCAGTCGCATAAATAAGATAAGTAGGGCATGCGAACGCTATGGCAGAGATTTCCCCCGCTCTGGCCTTTAAAACTCGTCTGTTCTCAACTTCGTGCAGACCTAGAATCTGCCAGGATGCGGCATTCCATAGTTGTAATTACCCTGTTGCCGCATGCTGTCGAATCGCTGCTGCTGAGACATGAGATCCATCTGTAGCATGAGATCTCTCTGTAACTCTCTATTTTGTCCCTGCATCGTGTGATCCTGGGGCGCCAGTTGCTGCTGCCGCATTTCGAGTTGTTGCTGTTGCTGCATCATATCCTGGGAGCGCTGCTGAATACTTGGGTCAAATCTGTAGTACTGCGCGCTGGCGGTAAAGGGAAGGGCCAGAGTGAATAGGACGGCGAGAATATGTTTCATTTGTAGAAGCTCGGTTATTGATTCAGTCCTTTGAGCTGCTTTGTCCGCCGCCGGATTGCAACCAGCGCTGCTCAAACCGCCCAAAAAAGAGAAAAAAGTACTCACAGCCTGCACCCGGCGATACAGGCGCATGGTCCGCTCGGCAAGCCGGATCGCCTAGCGTATTTCTCCTTTAAGTTGAACATGCTCTTTCATGCTATCTGTTTGCTTGGCACTGGAGACGGAGGCTCTGGCATAGGATGGGACGCAGGGAGCGTACAATCTCCAGTTATTCGAACTCAGCATAGTTATTGTATTTGAGTGCTTGTTTTGGCTGCGGTTCGCCTGGTACGCCTTTTTTATCATTTATTATCGAGCCGGGTATTCCGGCAATCGTTTTTATAATCCGGTAGAGAAAATTCTTGTGAACAGCAAATAAGGGCTTGCCTGAAGAAGAGAAGGTTCATCACACTGTGAGGAAAGTGCAATGAACCCCGGAATATAAGAGAAGAAGATGATATGGATTTTGGAAATGAACGATATGACAGGCTAAAGTGTTTTGAGATACTCCAGCAGTGCTTTTTTCTCTTCGGCCGAAAGCTTTGTCCCAAATTCATGGCCGCAACGGCTGTTTCCGGAATTTCGATCGCTACAATCCGTAGTTTCCAACATATAATTGAATTTATTCTGCTCTGTGGCCAGCCCTACATTGACAATATCGTAAGCCGGACCAATCTTGAACGAGCTGATTCTTTCAGCCGCAGGCTTCAGCAACTCCGCCAATGTCGGAACCGATCCGTTATGAAGATAGGGAGCAGCAGCCCAGATACCCTGCAGGACCCGTGATTCATACGAATAGGACGGTTTGGCCTCGGCTGGGCGTGCAATGAAAGCATCTCGAAGAGATTCTGTTTCTGGCGGAAAGGGAGGCTGCGTGCTCTTTTTCACCCCAGCTTCTTCTTCAGTTTTCATGAGCACCGGAACATAGTGCTGGAGGATGGAGCCGAGAACGGATGTTCCCAGGACATTGAAGGCCGTATCCACGGGTTTGAGCGGTGCCGCGAAAAATGGAATCTTCGCACCTTCAAGCACACCTGTCTTAACAGTCCGTGCCAGTATTTCATATTCTTTGGAATCTGTGCCGACATCCATGAGGGGCGTAGCCCAGGTTTTTTGATCCGGAAACCGTGTTTGCCCTGGCTTAATGCCGTGGCAATCCGCGCAACCACCCTGCTCACTCTTGCGGGCGAAGATTTCCTTGCCCTTATCGGCCAGCGCCTGATCTATCTTCCAGGGCCATTTAGGGGGACTGATTTTTTTTACCAGATCTTCCAACGCCGCCAGATCCTGAAACTCGGCCGAATTGTTGGCCAGGTAATCAACCCCCAGTAGACGCCATTTGTCCTTCTTAGGGTGGAAAACTCCAAATACGCCGTAAACTTCACCGAGATTTCGGGAGAGGGCGAGAATATCATTGCCATTGCTGGCGAAACCGGGCCATTGAGTCTTATCCTGGATCGAGGCATTCCAGAGGAATGGGTAGCGTACCGGTGCGACGGCCGGCTGGATATTTTCGGGAATCATATACGTCGGTGGAGAACCGATATCGAGGCCAGCCAGTCGGTTGAAGATCATCGATACCGCATCAAGCCGGGCCGGACCCCAGGGTTTTGCCGGAAGTGCGCGCTCGATCAGCGTATGATAGGGTAAATACCACGCTTTCAACGCTTTCTGCAGCTTTTCCTTGTCCTTCGGGGTTGCTGACGGGCCAAGGACGGCGCGTGCAAAATCCGTGAATGCTTGCTTGTCCGTCAAAACGGCTTTCACTGCCGTATCGAGATCAGCCAGAAAACTCTGGAAATCGACGATTCCCGGTCCACCGTCGATCAGGTATGCGGTACCATCGACCTCGATCTGACGCGTATGACAGGCAGAACAGTTCATGCCGATTTCCTGTCCTTCGCTTCCACTTGCAACGGTGAATCCCACGGGTAATCCAGCTGGTTTGCTGGCCTTATTGGGAAGGTAGCCATATCGGCCCAGGCTTTCGGCCATGAACGGCTGGCCATCTGGTTGCTTCAAGGCAGATATCCAGCGCAGTGGCATGATACGAGAGCCCTGATCCCGACTATAGAAATCCTTTCGGGCGGAAGCTGTCCACTCTGCCCCCTGATCCATGATTACCTGTTCGGCTGCCGAAGAAACCGGCGGCACGAGCAAGGCTAGTGTGGACAGGAAGCTTCCAGTCCAGAATAGGAACTTGATTTTCAATTTTTATCTCCCTTTAGATTAATGAATGATATGTTTTGAGGTCCGTTGTGCCCTTGCTACTCGTATTGCATAACTGATTTTGCCGATCGAGCGATGAAATGTGCCGATACGACCATACTGGGTCAACGGCTATCAATCTTCGTAACGCGGACCCGGGTAATATTGACGAACATTAGAAACATCCTGACTGCTTGAACTGACTGGTGTCAGATATCAACTGGATGTTTGGTGGTACGTTGCGCTGCGTTTTTTAATTGTTGATTTGGATTCGCCCTTCGCCACGAAGGTACTGCGACTTTGTTACTACCTTCAGGCAGGAAGGAGTAGAAGAACTCATCGCTGATGACTGGTAATACAGCCGCAGGTCTCGGCCTGCTGACCCGGATCAGTGCCTGGAAAGGGTGATAGGAAGTATGGTTGCGTGAAACAGGAGGTTATACGCGAAAAAGAAGAGTTTTATCCTCGCTGTTCAAGCTTTGGGAGGAAGTTCTATTGGTTTATCCGTATTTTTCACGAATAGCACATGAATAAGAAGCATGCTCAGAAAAAGATCAGGGGTTAAAGACTGAGTCAATAAATCAAAACCCGCTGAAAGCGGATTTGGGAGGGAAATGTTTGGAAGGCTGATTTAAGACTGTCTATCGTGCCCTTACGGCTTTTTCTTGGCGTCTCCATATTTCTTTCGGGCTGATGGTGGAGCGGTCGAATATAGGACGGTTAAGTCAAGGGATAATCAAGGGATAATCAAGGGATAATAAAGCACTCCGCTGCAAGCAGTGGGGGTATTAACTGCGCTTTTACAATCCGCTGGCTTTCAGCCAGTCTTCGCCCCAAGAAGCGGGGAATTAAACCCCAAGAGATTAAATCCCACTTGTAACATAAATAAATAGAATATCCGAATCTTATATCCTGGTGTCTATGGGGCACTAGCGGGATATATTTGAAATAGATGGACTTTTTTGCCCTTTTCTGAGCGGCGTAGAGCCTTAGCGTATCGCATTATCTAGGCAGCTCAATCCCGCTTTCTTATACGCCATACCCATACTGATCCTCCGGTGTACTTCGGGACAGTGTTTAATATTGCTGAGGTCTGTAAAATCCCTTTAGCAATGAGAACGTGCATCTCGGTGGAGCGGGGAACCAGAAGCTAACCGGATGTCTCGTTCGTCAGCCTATGCACTCTTGCTGGAAGTTCATATCACATTCTGCGTCCATAGGCGCGCCTAACATTTCACCCACTCGATAATGCTTTCAATTTTGGCTTTAACTCTCAAGAAAACCCTCACGCTGTTCGTGCTGATGGGTCCTGTTTCCATGATCCCGGTCTTTCTCGCGGCTACGGAAGGTTTTGATTTGCGCAGTAAGAACCGCTTTGCCAAGACTATTGGGTCGAGCGTCACCGTGGCGTTGCTGGTGGCAACATTTCTGGGGATGCCTATTTTAAGATTGCTCGGCATATCGCTGGGAGCGATGCAAGTTGGCGGAGGAGTTATTGTCTTATTGCTGGCAATAGCAATGGTTCTTGGGAAGGAATCAACCTTCAAGGGATCGCCCCGTATCGCTAATGAAAATGGGGTTAGAGAAGCGGCCATCGTCCCTTTGGCTGTACCATTGCTGGCTGGTCCGGCTGCATTCAGCTATGTCATGGGAAATAGCGCGTGGCAAACCTATGCCGATTTAATTCATGTGGTGGTGCCTATCCTTATCGTAGGTATCGTATGCTGGATAACTTTTTACATGGCCAGTCAGGCGGAAAAGAAGATTCGGCAATCTACTATGGATGTGGTACAGCGCGTCGGAGGATTTATCCTTGCGGCGATAGCCGTAGAAATGATGGCTACTGGGTTACGTGGACTGTTTCCGATGCTTGCTCCAACCTAGTGTAAAAATTCTTATCAGAGAAAGATTGGTTGACCAAGAAGGCGAAAACGGAAGCTTACAATTGCTCAAAAATGGATTGGTACAACATCGGCAGCGGTATTTTGAGAGGGAAATCCCAGGATAACGCGGGGTAAAAGGTTCTATTTATTAATAATTCATATAACCGATATTCGATTTTGACCTCAAGCAACACAGTGTCCCTGGTGGTTAAGCATTAGGGTGATTGTTACAACAATCACCTTTATACTTGAATTTGGTGCCGGAGCCTCATTCGAATAAAGCAAGTAAGTTATTGTTTTTAATATTACTTAAATAACAAGAAATAATGAAATACCGTTAAAAATACCGTCCTGTAACTCTACCTCAAACACAATAAATCCAAGTTTCAGTACTCAAATTCTACAGCTCTGGAAGAGATTCAGTTCTGCCTGTCCTACGCTTCACTGGGAAGGCTCAGGTTGAGTTTAATCCTATTTTTAATAGTAGGGGAGCCACCCCTCAATTTAAATCGATTGTAGGGCTTCTGGTAAAGAGAAACCCCGAGGGCTGGCCCACCGGGGTTTGATCTCTTACCAGCCGCGCAGCTCTGGAGCCAAGCCGCCGCAGGTTGTCGGGGTTAATCGCACTCGCCGACTAATCGGACGCATTACGGCTGCGTCTACCGGCTGGCATTAGATAACTCCCTGCCTGCCCAGGCGATCAACCAGCTCCGCATTACCCTGTCTCACTGCCCGGGAGACGAGCGCATGAACCTCTGCGCGGTCGGTGCGTGAATCGATATTGATGGTCTGGTTGAGAACGATACCGCCCCCACTTCTGCCCTGAACTGACACCCCGAGCCTTCCTTGTGAGTCGCGTTTGAGCGGCATGATTGCTTCCGGGCCTGCCTCGCCCATCAGACCAGAGCGGAATGCGCCACCCTCAGCGAACCGGAATGGCGTAGGTGAGTCGACTATCCCGCCTTTAGCGAACATACGGGGTGCACCAAGGCCGCCATAGCCCGTATAGCTCGCTGTGCCACCACCGGCGCCACCCCCGCCGAATAGGCCCAGCACAGAGCCGAGTAGAGATAATCCTTTCCCTAGAAGACCGCTTCCGCCTGTGCCATCTGCGCCGAGAAGCAACTTCGAAAGATTGGCGGCAGCAGCATCAGACGCCATGCGGAGCAAGAGAGATTTCCACGACTTCCCAATATTATCGAACTTGCCTTCGAACGTGTTGAATAGCTGATCCCCCAAGTTTCGCTGGAAATTGAACGCAAAGTTATCCCATACTTTTTGCGTTTCAGAAGCAAAACTCTTATGCTTATTGATCTGCTCCTCAAGCCGTATCGCTTCTTCCTCGCTGGCTTTGGCCTTCAGGATCGCTTCTTCCTGAATCTTGCGTACCGAGTCGCCGGTATCAAGACCATCCAGTTCTTTCAGCCGCTCCTTGACCTTGACCTCAAGATCGTACAGAGCCAGCATGCGCTTTTGCTGCGCTTCGGATTTGTCTACAAGACCCAGCTCAACCTTGAGCCGCTCAACTTTCTCCGCGGCGGCCTTGTTATCCTTCGCTACCGTGCCGATAAATTTCAGGTAAGACTCGGCGGCTTCCGCGTAGGACTCGCGCATGTCCTCCAAGACTTTCTGCTCAACCTGGAATGCTTCGATCCGCTCCGCATTTGCGCGTACTCCATCAAGCCGTGCCCCGGTGATTTTAAGTAAACTGGCCTCGTAAACTTTCGCCTGCGCAGCGGTCATGCCGAGGACTTTCGCCTCTTTCTCAAGGTTCTCAATGAAGTTTTTCTGCTGGCTCGCAAGTGCTTTTGCGGCTTTTTCTGCCTCTTTTTGCGCCTTGATCCTTTTTTCTTCCGCTTCCGCTGCCTTTGCGGCTTCTTCCGCTTTTTTCTTTGCAAGAGCCGCCGCTTCTTCTGCAGCCTTTTTTGATGCCTTCTCAGCCGCCTCGGAATCTTCCTGCACTTTTCGCAGGTTCTTTTGCAGCTTTAGAGCCTCTGAATTAAATTCATTAAGAGCATTCGATCTGAACGAAGACGAATCAAAACCAAGATTGCTGATCAACTTCCTTTGCGCCAGAATGGCGTCCATCTCGAAGCGAATGGCCTCAAGACGCTTAACGATCTCCTGTTGATCGTTGGGCGTGATGAAATTTTTCCACGCCTGCACACCTTCGGTAATTAATCCAATGGTTTCCGCTACTTTTTTGCTTGCCCCGGTTATCTTGTCGATTTCCCCCACAGCAAGCAGAGCTTCGTTACCCAAAGCAGTGAAAGCTCCGCCGATGGTCTTAGGCAGGGTTTCGGCCTCAGACCGGAGCTTTCCAAGCTGAGATTTAAGAGCATTGGAAATCAGTTCGAAAGACAGTTTCTGGTCATGCGCCAGCTTCATCATTTGCTCGCCAGTTATACCTGCGCCATCCTGGAGGGCTTGAATGAATCGTTGAGCATTTTCTGTCAGGGCCGTGAATTCGTCACCAGACATCTTGCCCTTAATGGCAACTTGCGAGAACTGCTGCAATGCGCTTGCCGCTTCTGAAGCAGTTACCCCAGATATTCTCATTGCCAGCGCAAACGCTTCCGTTGTGTCTGATATTTCTTGTTGTGTCTTTCCTACTCGGATCATCTCCGCAGAGATACGGGTATACAGCCGCGCCGTCTCCTCAAGAGGCGCCTGTGTAATTGTTGCGATGCGGATTATGTTTTCATTCGCCTTAGCAAATTCGTTAGCGTCCCTGGTTGCGAGTTTTAGACGCGCTTGAATGTTACTAAATGAGTCGGCCATTTGACCTAACTCACGCAAACTCACTGCAGCAGCGATTCCGCCAAAAACGCCTTGCAACCCTGAGCCAAGCCGCTCAAACGACCTGTTGACATTCTTGCTGATGCGATCCGCGTTCGTCTGGAACTTGGCAAGATCGTTTGTCATCCGGTCTACGGACGAGGTGAACCTGGCGACATTTGCATTGAACTCGATAACGACGCCTTTAGCCATGCCCCTGCCTCCTCTAATTCACCAATCCCTGAGCGTCTTCCTTTGCAAAGGAAAACAGGGGATCGCCTACGGGTTGGTTGTGCCGGTCAAAAGCGAACAGATCAAGGCCATTTTCCTGTACCTGTAACACCAGCTTTAGATTCTGCGATTTGATCATCTGGCCGATTTCCTCAGCCTTCGCGGTATCCTTGCGATAGAGGCCAAGCAGGATAATTCCCGTGATCTGGTTGGCCGCCTGGATCATGTTGTTGAAGGCGAATCGCGCCTCTTCCTCATCTCTATTAATCATTTTTACCTTTCTCAAAAAAACCGTTTTTCTGAACTGGCTGCGTAAAAATTTGACTACCTGCGCGCTCTAGAGCAAAAGGTCGCCGTGATTTTGTCAGTGGTCCCATGGTCTTACTCCATCAGGCTTGCTGCCTTTGTCCCAGGCTGTTTTAGGCTGCCAGCGCGATTGCTGCGTCAGGCGAAGTTTGGTTGCGAATGACTGCATTAACCGGGCTTGGCGCTCTTGCATCGCATACAGTCTGTTTTCGTCTTTTAGCTCCAGCGTCACACCACCAGATTCAAACTCATCGACTCGCTTGGAAAGCGCCTCGTGAGAGGCAATGGCTTTCACGTATCCAACAAGCAAAGATTGCATGTCTCTTGTGAACCAGTTCGCAGGCTTGGAATTCGTGATCTCCCTCCAGAGCTGCGCCTGGCGAGTAGTCAGGAATCGAGGAGCGGAGAGCCGGGAATCTTTGCCGGTTGAAGGCGGGACAATAGAAAGATTAGCTGAGGATTTTCTGCCGGCCATTTTTAGAAAAATTGATTACGGTTATGGAAGGAAGGCTGCGCGACCGGTTTCCATCTAGGGGTTGCCGTGATTTTTCTGCTTGACCCCCACCCCCTTCAATTTCGCGGGTATGCACGCGGAGGGGACAGCGCGCTCTAGGTCGATGCGCTCTGGTGATTTCTGTCATTGAGCCGCCTTATATCCTCATCGCTTAGCTTGGGAAGGTTTTCAAGTCTGCGGACCTCATCAATGAGTAGCCATCCATCCGCGATCCCCTTGCTGTAGAAGTCAGCCCTGTTTGAACTATCCCCGCGCAACAATCCCTCCACGCTGTGCTCTGCAAAATAGATTCTCCTGCCGGCAGAGGTAAGCAATGATGAGCTGATGGACTGCTCCCACATAGTGAGGTGCCTGCGCAGTGAGTTGGTCACAAAGAACCTATTCATCTCCACGCTATTTGAATAATT
>JGI26528J50254_1001715_pt1 | contig 11338 bp, 10 predicted proteins | sample ThiBiot_300_plan_FD_50254 | JGI IMG/M metagenome (IMG submission 50254)
GTCAACTACCGCGAAGCCTACGGCATGTATGCCTGCAACGGCATCCTGTTCAACCACGAAAGCCCCATCCGCGGCGAAACCTTCGTCACCCGCAAGATCACGCGTGCGCTGGCGCGCATCAAGCTCGGGCTTCAGGACTGTTTGTTCCTCGGCAACCTGGACGCCAAGCGCGACTGGGGCCATGCCAAGGACTACGTCGAAATGCAGTGGCTGATGCTGCAGCAGGACCACGCTGAAGACTTCGTCATCGCCACCGGCGTCCAGTACTCCGTACGCGACTTCGTCAACGCTGCTGCCAAGGAGCTTGGCATGACCATCCGCTGGGAAGGACAGGGCGTAGATGAGAAAGGCTACGACGCCCACGGCAAGTGCATCGTCACCGTCGACCCCCGCTACTTCCGTCCCACCGAAGTCGAGACTCTCTTGGGCGACCCCGCCAAGGCCAAGGCCAAGCTTGGCTGGACGCCGAAGATCACGTTCGACGAACTGGTCGCCGAAATGGTGCGCGAAGATCTCAAGGCCGCCGAACGCGACGAACTGGTGAAGAAGCATGGCTACAAGGCCATGGACTACCACGAATGATGATCAAGCGATTTCTCAGAGGAGCGCTCAAGCGTTTCGGTGTCGTCGCATTCAAACGCTCAAGCCGGGTGTATATACCGGAAGAAGAGACGTACCGGATTGTCTCCACCTTTGCCGGCTGTCCTAATCCTGTGGTCATTGACGGCGGGGCGCATCTTGGCGACATGGTAGAGAGATTGGGGACCATGTTACCGAGAGCCGAATTTCATTGTTTTGAGCCAGACCCCACGTTAGGTCAAACGCTTGAAAGCAAATTCGCGGCCAATCCTCGGGTTCATGTTGTTCAGGCGGCGATTGGAGATGTCATTGGCAAAGCGAAGTTCAATATCAATGTCTCACGCCCGACCAACTCACTATTGCCCTCCGCTGAGTCCTTGCAGCCAGACCTTAAGAGACTTTGCGAGCTTGTCGAGCAGGTCGAGGTAGACGTCACCACCATTGACGAATACTGCCGATCAAATTCAATCAAACGCGTGGATATAGTCAAGCTTGATCTCCAGGGTTATGACTATCTCGCCCTCAAAGGCGCGCGCGACACTCTCAAAGAAGCTAAGGTTGTGCTCGTCGAAGTATTGTTCAAAGAGATCTACAAGGGTTGTCACGGGTTTCCTGACATCCTGAATCTGATGATCAGCCTAGGGTTCAAGCTGCATACTCTTTGCGGGCTTCATTACGGCGAGGCAGATGAATTACTCTGGGCAGATGCCATTTTTGTGAAATCAATCCATGCTATTAGCGGGGAGTCAGAAGAAGTCGACTCGTCAGTTGTCTGACCTTCGATATGGGAGGTCATTTCAAGAATGCCACATGGAGCGGGGTTGTAACCGGGTTCCGTGCGCTTTCCGGATTGGTCAACGCCTTGCTTGCCGTTCGATTGGTGGGTGTGGAGGGTTACGGGCATCTGGCTGCTCTGCTCTCGGTTTTTGTGCTTTATCTCTCCTTGAACACGAGTCTTTATACGGTGCTGGTCACCAGGCTCATGTCACCCGTTTTTGCGGAAGATCCACGAGCTCGCTCTGAAATCTTGGCGTCAACGGTGCTGCTGACCGCAAGTTCGCTCGTCTTGCTGATCTTGATGACGGGGGTTGTATTTTGGATCGCCCCTTCCTTCCTTGGTTTGGCTACGCACCAAGACATGGGTTTGGCTCTTTTAATGATGGGGGCACTTGTCGTTGTACAGATACTGGCCGCACTGCAGGCAGCGATCATCGAGGCCTCCGGCCGTCTTGATTTGGCGATGAAAGCGCAACTGTTCGGCCCGTTCGTATTGCTGATCATGTTGTGCATCAGCTATCTGTTGCATCTCTCTCTTAGCGTGCAGGACTATGTCGTCATGCTGTGCGCTGCTGCCTGCGTAGACCTTGGCCTGCTGTGGGTGGTCAGGCGGATGAGATTGCGACTGGTGATATTGCAGGCTGGGGCGTCCGTGAACATGCCAAAGCTGAAGGAACTGCTCCGCTCCGGCGGCGTGCTACAGGCCACCTCGCTGATGAGCCTGTTTCTCGAACCGCTGAACAAGCTTCTGTTGAATCACTTCATCGGCCCGGCTGCCGTGACGACTTACGACTTGGCGATGAAAGTGATCTGGGGTATTCAGAGTTTGTTTGGGGCAGCAATGCGTGTTTTTCTGCACTTCGCACATCAGGATGGCGCGACCGTGGGACGAACCTATACCCGCGTGATTTCCCTGATTGCCGTACCTGCGCTGATCATGCATACCTTCGGCGCGATCCTTCTGTCCTGGGTCGCCCACCAGTGGGTGGATATCAACGCATCACAGCTAATGCTTTTTTACGCGATCGCCACGCTATCGAATCTTGGCATGATCTTTGTCACACCGCTCTACACCAGCTTGATCAGCAGAGGCGATCTAAGATTCATTTTCAAGAGCCAGGCGATTCTGGCGCTATCCAATACATTTATCTCCATAATCGCGATTCCATTCTTGGGGCTGGCAGGTGCTGCGATCGGCTTATTGGCGGCAACGATTTATAACGTATCGGCAATTTACGTCCGCCATGGCCAGTTACTCGGCCAGGTAGAGGGTGTGGCGAATATGTTCAAAGGAATCGCAGCGCGTTTCATTGTTACTGGAGCGCTATTCTCCATCACGCTGTATCTGGGCGTTCAAGGTGAATTGGAAAAGGTCTGGTCTGCAGTTTTGTTCATCGGTCTATTCGCAATTGGTATAACCGAGTCACTTCCACGCCGCATCTTGGTGAGGAGTGATAAGGGTGAAATGACCACCAAAGGCAGAAGAAGATGAGAGTTTCGGAAAGGGGCAGTATGCGAAAAAAATTATTTGGCTTCACGTGGACGTTGTTGTGGCCCATACGGCTCTATTTGTGCCATTTCCCGTACCCGCGCGGAAAAGGCCTATTGCTCCGTTATCTGGTGCTCCCACTCCTGCCGCCTAAAGGCGTCGGATTTCTATTACCAGTTCCCAGCGGCGGATCGGTTCGCGTTGACTATCGCGAGACTCTAGGCTTGTCGAGCCTGCTCTATGGCACCTTCGAAAAGGGGGAGCTGGAGTTTGCCAGCCAGTATTTGCAGCCTGGGAACACCGTTATGGACATCGGGGCAAACATCGGTTTGTTTGCCGTGGTAATGGGGCGAACTGTCGGCCAGGCCGGGGTGGTAATCGCCTTCGATCCTGTGCCAAGCAATATCGTGAGACTGAAATCCAACCTGAATGAGAACGGTATTTCTGCAGCGGCGGTATATGAACTGGCATTGGGCTCGACTAACGAGCAGATGGAATTGAAAATGTCCGACGATACCGCCTACGCTTCAATCCACAAGGTCGAGCATGACCTTGGAAACGGGCAAGTTATTCAGGTCAGCGTGAAAAGGTTGGATGACGTCTGGCATGAGAGGGGGCGTCCAGCAATCTCTTTTATCAAGATGGATGTTGAGGGGGCAGAGCTCGAAGTCATCAAGGGGGGGGAGGCGATGCTAAGCGAGTGTCATCCCACCATGCTGATTGAGGCGAATACGCCTCAGCACCTTGCCAAACTGAAAGAAGCGTTGCAGCCGTTTAACTACCGACATATCCACCCTGATGGCTTTCTTCAGCACAACCATTTGTTCATTTGTCCCCGGCATGCCTAGGCGGTTCCTGCTGGATGAGAACAAGGGATCATGAGCCCGTGTCGCTGGAATAATTGTCTGGAATGAAAATCCCCTCCGGCCTTTATTCGACCGCCTATCCGGCGGCATGGTTGATTTTTGGCATGCTCTTCGCGCTGGCCGGGGCGCATTTCATGGCGATTCCATGGCCACAGTTTGCGACCGTCGCGCTCTATTCGGTGGCTTTCGCGTGGGTATCTGTCCTGGCATGGCGGGGGAAACAGCATATTTGGCCACTCACTGCGCTTGATGTGCTGTCTGCAGGTTTTGTTTTACTGGTGTCGGCCTCGCTCGTTTTTCAGGGTGGTATTTCTGGTGAAGACGGAAAATTCGGAGGCTATCTGCTTTTCATGGTGATCATCCCGTATCTCTGCGGACGATTGATGCGGGTGCCGGATATTGTTCTCTTTATGCGTATTACCCTGGCTGCAGGCATGACCCTCCCGCCGCTCCTGCTGATTGATCGCTTGACGTCGCCGGGACGAGAGGGCGGGCGTTGGCCTTTCTTTGGGCAAGATCATGGCGCGTTATTGGCAGGCGTTTTGCTGGCAGCCGTATTGATCGCGCTTTGTGTGCGTATCCTTGATTTCCAGAATCTTGGCGAAGCAACGAAGCGGCCTGGCCCATTATTCCTTTATGGCCTTGCCGGCCTGCTCACGGTCTTTCTGGTCTGGGTAACAGCACGGGGCTGGCTGCTTTCCGCTTTGCTGGGGGTTGCAGTAGCCTGCCTATCCGCGCGGCAGCATTCCATCGGGAGGCGGGTTGGGCTGTGGGCTGCAATACTGGCTGTCGCGGGGCTGTCGTTGTCGGGGCTGCCTAAACTTGATCCCTATTTTGGGCGCATGTATGCAGTGCCCATGAATATGGGATCGACTGTTGAACCTATCCTTGGCGCGACTGGCCCCATCCTTGGCGAGGCGAGTTGTCAGCCATTCAAGGAGGGAGTCAATTCCGTAGCCATGCGCTGGGTGTTGTACCAGGAGGCGATGGCGATGTTCTTGGAGAATCCCATCTTCGGCGTTGGCGCAGCGAGATTTGGCGAACAATCTTGCACGGGGGCCATGGGGTTTCCCCACAGCACGATTCTTCAGGGGGGGGCGGAATTGGGCCTGATTGGTGGCGGATTGTTGATTGGGCTCATGATACTTGCTGCTGTGACGCTGGCGCGGCCGTTTCTGTCAGTCAGGCAGGGGTCGAACTGGTCGGCGCATGCCTTTGTTCTGGCGCTGTTTGCGGCTTTTCAATTGGGAGACCAGATCTACGGCAATTACTTCATGTCGGTGGGCACATGGCTGCTGCTGGGAATTGCCGCGAGCATGCGTGCCGTTGGCAATCGGGAGCACATGGACCGTGGCTGACTTTCCGCGCATTACCGTTGTTACGCCCAGTTTCAATCAGGCGGCCTATCTGGAGCGCACCATTTGCTCGGTGCTCGATCAGGGCTACCCCAACCTTGAATACATCATTGTCGACGGTGGCTCAACGGATGGAAGTGTGGACATCATCCGCCGCTATGCAGACCGCTTGTCCTGGTGGGTAAGCGAACCCGACCGCGGGCAGACGGATGCCCTCAACAAGGGGCTGCGACGGGCGACTGGTGAATGGGTGGCGTGGCAAAACTCGGACGATATCTACTATCCGGGCGCTTTCCATGATTTGAGTGCGGCTGCCGCAAGACATCCGCGGGTGGGCCTTGTCATCGGCGACATGATGCTGATTGATGAGCATGATCATCCGCTGCGCGACATTCGCTATGTGACGCCTAGTTACAAGGCACTCCTGGCGGAAGGCATGCTGCTTGCGAACCAAGCGGCATTTTGGCGGCGCAGTCTTCAGGAGGAGACGGGGTTGCTTGACGTGAGGTATCACTGTTCGTTTGACTACGAATGGTTTCTTCGACTGGCGCAGCATGCCGAAGGGATACACGTAGATCGCATCTGGGGCGCGCTTCGTCTGCATGGCGAAACCAAAACCAGCCTGATGGAGCATCTCTTTCAGGAAGAGAATCAGCTGATCCTGGCTGGGCGCGAAATGCCCCCATGGCAAAAAAAATTATACAAACTGCGGCGCCTGGCCCTGATGCTAGGGCATGGACGGGTTGGCTATCTGATTAGAGGGGCGCTGCGTCATGCGCGTGGGCAAGGCGGGGAGATGCGCTGATGTGCGGCATACTCGGATGGTTTGGCCGACACGAGGCGGCGGATGCTGGACGCTTCGGCGCCGCGCTTGATCTGCTCGCACACCGCGGTCCGGATGACCGTGGTGTATTCGCTGCACCGGGTGTTCTACTCGGTCATCGGCGTCTATCCATCCTCGATCTTTCTCCTGCCGGTCACCAGCCAATGGTGGAACCGGCAAGCGGTGCGGTGATTGTCTTCAACGGGGAAATATACAACCACGTAGAATTGCGTGCCGAACTCGAAGGGCTTGGCCATCAGTTCTTCGGGCATTCAGACACCGAGGTGCTGCTGCACGCACTGATCGAGTGGGGCGACCGGGCGCTGCCACGCCTCAACGGCATGTGGGCGTTCGCGTTCTGGCAACCCTCGAAGCAGCATTTGTTGCTGGCGCGCGACCGGTTTGGGGTGAAACCGCTGTATTTCCGGAATGGCCACGATGGTCTGGCTTTCGCTTCCGAGCCCAAGGCGCTGCTGGCTTTGTTCCCTCAGCATCGGGCGGTGTCGGAAACAGCGCTATTGGATTTCCTGGGCAACAATCTGCTTTACGCCCGCGGCGATTCTTTCTACCTGGGTATCCATGTGATGCCGCCAGCGCATTGTGCGACCTATGAGGCCGGTACCGGCAAGCTGCGTTTGTCGCGTTACTGGGATTACCCGGCGAATACGGATGAGGCGCTCAGCGCAGAGGATGCGCGTGCTCAATTTGACGCGCTGTTTACCGACGCGGTGCGGGTGAGGCTGCGCAGCGATGTTCCGGTGGGTCTGACGCTCTCCGGCGGTCTTGATTCGACCGGGGTGCTTGCCGCAGCCAGCCGGCATGCCGCCAAGCCTCTGGTCTGCTATACGTCCGTCTATGGTGAAGGCGAGTCGGGAGAACTGCCATGGGCGAAGCTCGCCAGCGATGCGGCGCATTCACCGCTGATCGCGGTGTCCGCGCCGCAAGAGGGCTGGCTTGATACCTTACGCAAGGTCGCATGGCACATGGATGGGCCAGGCTACTCCCCCGCGGTCTATCCGCTCTGGCATCTCATGCAGCATGCGCGTGGCGATGGGGTGGCGGTGTTGCTCGAGGGGCAGGGGGCTGACGAGGCGCTGGCCGGGTATCCGCAATATGCGGTTCTGGAACTGCTGGGCTATCTTTCCGGGAAATCGGATCAGCGGCGCTGCCTGGATGGCGTGCTGGAGCGGTTGCGCGCCTTGCGCCACAGCTTCTCGCCGCGCTGGGCGCTGGCATGGTCGGCACGTGAGATATCGCCCATGCTGTTGCGCTGGCATCGTCGTCGCGTGGGTTTCCAGTCGCTGATGCGCGACGGGGTGCGGTTGCCGCCGCTACCCGAGCATCACGGGGAAATGGACGCTGATCCGGTCAGGCAAAGACTGATGGCGGACCATTCGCTTACCATTCTGCCCGGGCTTTTGCATTATGGCGATGCCATCAGCATGGCGCATGGTGTGGAGGCACGAAATCCGTTCCTGGACTACCGGCTTGTCGAGTGGATGTTCAGCCTGCCAGCCAAGCTGAGATTCAATCGGAATGAAACCAAATGGGTGCTGCGCGAGTACTTGCGCGCGCACGGCCAGCGATCCATAGGCAATCGACCTGACAAAAAAGGTTATCCAACCCCGGTGGGGAAATGGCTGGCGTCTGAGCAGGGGCGGGAAGTCGAACGACTGCTGCTTGATCGACATAGCCTGCTTCACCAGTGGTGTGATCCGGGCAAGATCAAGCGCTTGATTGAACAGAACAGGAAAGGGGTCATGGCGGCGGAGCATCACGTCTACAAGCTCGTGACCACGCAGCTTTGGTTGCGTGAATGTGTGCAGGCTGAACAACCGTCGTCCAGAGTCTGAGATCATGGAACATACACGAGACTGCGCGCCGCTCGCGCTCTTTGTCTACAATCGTCCAGAACATACGCGCAAGACGGTCGAGGCGCTGCAGGCCAACCTGCTTGCGCCGCATACACCGCTGTTCGTGTTCTGCGATGCAGCGCGCAACGAGGTTGCGCGCGAAGGTGTGGAGCGTGTGCGCGATTACGTTGCGCAGATCAGCGGCTTTGCATCGGTGACCATCATCAGCCGGGAGCAGAATCTTGGCCTGGCCGATTCGATCATCAATGGCGTCAGCATGTTGTGCGAGCGGTTTGGGCGTGTCATCGTTCTGGAGGACGATCTGGTGACATCGCCGCACTTCATGACCTTCATGAATGATGGGCTGGACACCTATGCCCTGGATGAGCGCGTGCAGAGCGTCTGTGGCTACATGTATCCGGTCGAGCTGGCCGCCGATGCGCCATCCTTCTTCCTCAGCATGCCGCACAGTTGGGGCTGGGCGACATGGTCGGATCGCTGGCGCATATTCGATCGAGACGGTCAGGCGCTGCTCGAGCAGATTCGGTCACGCGGACTGCGGCGGGCTTTCAATACGAACGGTCCGCATTCCAACATCAAGATGCTCAAGGACCAGATTGCAGGCCGTAACCATTCATGGTTCATCCGCTGGCACGCGGTAGGCTTCCTTAGACAGATGCTGACGCTTTATCCCGCCTGCTCGCTGGTCCGCAATATTGGCATCGACGGCAGCGGTGTGCATTGCGCGGAGTGGAAGATCGATCCTTACCGGGTCGAGGTGGCCGTCGAATCGATTCGCGTCGATCGGATGCCAATCATCGAGCATGTCGCCAATCTGGCGCGGCTCAACAAATACTTTGTCCGGATCAGGGGTACGCGATATATTAATTTTCTTCTCCGCAAGCTGGCACAGTTCCGGCGCAAGCTTGCGGCTTGAACCGTGCATCTCTTACCCGAACTCAAGCCGTGATCGACGTACTCAACTGGGTTTTTCTCAGACGACTGTTGCTCGCCAGCAGACTGCCATCCTTCCGTGCACCGCTACTGAGTTACGTAGACGCAGGATCGTCGTTTGCCGGCTTCAACCGCCTTTCCATCGGCACCATGGTCGTCGATTCGACTATTGGCCGCTGCACTTATATTGGCGGTGGGCGTGTGCAGTCCTGCGACATGGGTGGATTTTGCAGCGTCGGTGCACGCACGCGCATCGGTGGACTGGGCCGCCATCCGACCAACTGGATATCGACTCACCCGGTCTTCTACTCTCCACTGGCGCAGGCGGGCATCACTTTCTGTAACAAATCGCATTTCGCCGAATCGCACCGCGTGTATGTTGGCAATGACGTCTGGATTGGTGCCGGCGCGATGGTGCTGGACGGCGTGCGGATCGGAGATGGGGCGATCATCGCAGCAGGCGCCGTGGTGACGCGCGATGTCGAACCCTATGCCATCGTCGGCGGGATTCCGGCACGCGTCATTCGTCATCGTTTTGACGCCGCGACAATCGCGCTGTTGCTCGAACTGCGCTGGTGGGACTGGCCGCTGGATAAACTTCACCGGGCTGCCCACCTTTTTCGCGATGATTCAGCCAATGCCGTCCAGGCACTGGCTGATTTTCATCGCGGCCCTCCCTAACCGCCTGTCAGCTGCTTCATGAAAATTTCTGTCATTACTGTCTGTTTCAACTCCGCGCGAACGCTGAGCGATACCCTTCAATCGGTGGCTGCGCAGACGCATCCGGATATTGAGCACATCGTGGTGGATGGAGGATCGGTAGACGATACCCTGGCTGTCATCGAGCGCTATCGCCAGTCTTTGTCCAGGGTGATCTCCGAGCCGGATCGTGGTGTCTACGATGCGATGAACAAGGGGATCGGGATGGCGACAGGCGAGGTAATCGGCTTTATTAACTCCGATGATTTCTACGCCGACGATGCAGCGCTATCGCACATTGCCGAAGCATTTTCCGATCCGACCATCGAGGCTTGTTTTGGCGATTTGGTCTATGTGGATCAAGAAGACCCCGGCAGGATCGTGCGTTACTGGAAATCGTGTGCTTACCGGCCGGGCCGGTTTGAATATGGCTGGGTTCCGCCACACCCGACATTTTTTGTACGACGCTCGGTATATCAAAAACTGGGTGGATTTAACCTGGATTTGCTGCTTGCCGCAGATATGGAACTGATGTTGCGCTTTCTGGAAGTGAACGGAATCCGTTCGGCGTATGTGCCGCGGACATTGATAAAGATGCGTCTGGGTGGCAAAACCAACCAGAGTCTTTCGAATGTAATCCGGCAAAATCGAGAAATTATGGCCGCGCTGAAGCTGCATGGACTACGGGCTTCGTGGCTCCATTTTCTCGGACACAAGTTATGGTCTCGTGGCAGGCAGTTCTTCGTACATCCACGGACGTAAGTAATGGCCGCTAAAATTCTGGTCACCGGGGCATCAGGCTTCCTGGGCAGAGGGCTGTTTGAACATCTGCGCAGTGGCGCTTACGACGTTCTGGGTTCGGTGCGTGTGGCTGCGGCGCTGGAAGAGGGCTTCATCCTGGCACCCGAGTTGTCTGCGACATCCGATTGGCGTGAGGCGCTCGCGGGTCGGGATGTGGTGGTGCATACGGCGGCACGCGCCCATGTCCTGAAAGAAACGGAACAGGATCCGCTTGCGGTTTTTCGCATGCTTAATACAGAGGGTACATTGAATCTGGCGCGTCAAGCCGCTGCAGTGGGCGTGCGCCGTTTCGTTTTTATCAGTTCCATAGGCGTACATGGCTTATTTACCCGCGAAGGGGAATGTTTCACGGAGCAGAGCCCGCCCGCACCGCACAACGACTATGCACGTTCAAAGTGGGAGGCTGAACAAGGGCTGCTGGAAATTGCCGGCGAAACAGGGCTGGAAGTCGTTATCGTGCGTCCGCCGCTGATTTATGGGCCGGGGGTGAAAGCGAATTTCCTGCATTTGCTGAGGCTGGTCGAAAGTGGATGGCCGTTGCCCTTGGGTGGGATTCGTAACCGCCGCAGTTTTCTGTTTCTGGGTAATTTTGTCGATGCGATCCGGGTATGTTCGGAGCACCCTGACGCAGCAGGACAGACTTTCTTGCTGGACGACGGCGCGTCGGTTTCGACGCCTGAACTGATCCGCGCCGTGGCGCGTGCAATGGGGCGGCCGGCACGTTTGCTGCCGGTGCCTGCGGGCATACTGGAACTGGCGGGCAGTCTTCTGGGCAAGCGCGCAGCCGTGGCACGGCTTACGGGTTCGCTTGTCGTGGACAGTTCGGCTATCCGGTCGCACCTGGGTTGGACGCCGCCGTATTCGATGGCCGCCGGCCTGGCAGCGACGGTTGGCATGACGCCATGATGTCGTGCTAGACTAGGCTAAGTTAAGTACGAGGAGACGGCCATGCAAACAGTCAATATTCATGAGGCCAAGACGCATCTTTCTCGCCTCTTGGAGCAGGTGGCTGGCGGCGAGGAGATCGTCATCGCCAAGGCTGGCAAGGCGATCGCACGTCTGGTGCCGCTGGATGCCGCGCCGAAAAAGCGCCAGCTTGGCCTGCTCAAAGGCAAGCTCAATGTTCCGGATGATTTCGACGC
>JGI26528J50254_1001736_pt1 | contig 11221 bp, 10 predicted proteins | sample ThiBiot_300_plan_FD_50254 | JGI IMG/M metagenome (IMG submission 50254)
TCCGAGTCCGAGTGGTCGGCCGATTCGGCCCGGATCACCCGCTGCACCAGTTGGCCTGCCGGCCCCTCGAAGGCGAACGCGGCATCCAGCAACTCGTTGTCCAGCGGCAGCAGCCGCGCCAGCTCCGCCGCCGGGATCTTGAGGAAGCGGTCGAGCGCGGAGATCATGCCGACGGTGAAGGCCATGGCCGCGTCGCCCTCGGCCAGCAGCTCGCAGGTGCGGGCACGGGCGAGCACGGTGACCAGCTCGTCGGCGGTCGTGTTCCTGGTGGAGCGGAGCATGAGCAGCGTCACCCAGCTGCGCAGCCTCTCGACACCCAGGTAGACCAGGGCATCGCGGATCGACCGCATGGGTTTGCGCAGATCACCCGGCGCGCCGATGGACGCGATCTCCAGCAGTTGCACCGTCAGTGCCGGGTCGCGGCGTACGATCCGCTCCAGCTCCCGGATGTCGACGGAGGTATCCAGCGTGGCCGCGGAGATCTGCAGCACCCCGAGTGTGGACGCCTCGAGCTTCGCCCCCGAGATCGTGGTGGGCCGGGCCAGTGCGAAGCCCTGGAACAGGTCGAATCCGGCGTCCAGGCATCGCCCCAGGGCGGCTTCGGTCTCCAGCTTGTGGCCGACCACCTGCACCTCGAACGGGCGTACCCGTTCGGCGAGTTCCAACGCGTGGTCCACCCCATGACGCCGCACGTCGATCTTCACCGTCGAAGCGATCTCGAGTGCCCGCTCCGCACCGGGGAACCAGAGGAAATCGTCCAGAGCGATTCGGTACCCGGCGCGGATCAGTCGTCGGCAGCCCTCCTCGAGTTCCGCGTCGTACTGCGTGGAGTCGGTGATCTCGATCGTGGTGCGTTCCGGCGGCAGCAGCAGCGGGACTGCGCCACTCAACACGCCGCGGTCGGCGTTGCAGAAGATGTCCTTGTCGCCGACCAGCCGACGCTGGCCGATGCTGAGCGCACCGGCGAACACGGATGCCGTCATCTCGTCACCCGGTGTGGCGACACCCGCGCTGTCCAGGAACGACGACGACCGGAAGAGCAACTCGTAGCCGACGACGATGAGGTCCCGGTTGTAGATCGGCTGGCGTCCGACCACGACGTGTGCCAGGTTCATCGCGGCCCAACCCCTTCGATTCGCCGCCTGCACATCGACGCCCGCACCGCAGGCGTCGAACGCGGCGGCGGTGGAACGACATATTCCTTGCCAGTGGTATCGACGGGTGCGTCGCGATACTTGAGGTGCGCCGCGGGAACTGCGGAGCGTTACCGGTCGCTCGGCCAGTAGTAGCTGTCCGGCAGCGGTCGCGCGCCGAAGATGGCCTGGCCGACGCGGACCACGGTGGCGCCCTCTTGCACGGCGATCAGGAAGTCCCCCGACATGCCCATCGACAGTCCGCCCGGCCCGATCAGCGCGGGGTTCTCGTCACGCGCGCGATCGCGCAGGCTACGCAGCAGGCGAAAGCAGCGGCGCACCCGTTCCGTGTCGGTGGTNTTCATGGCGAGCGTCATCAGGCCCTGCACGTTGAGCGAGTCGAACGTGGCGACNTCCCGCAGGAACGGCAGCGTCGCGTCGGGAGCGAGACCATACTTGGACTCCTCCTCCGACGTGTTGACCTGNACGTACACATCGAGGCCGCGNCCCGCCGCCTGCAGGCGCCGATCCAGTGTCTCGGCNAGCTTGATCCGGTCCAGCGCGTGGAACTCGCTGACGAAGGTGAGNATGTCCTTGACCTTGTTCGTCTGCAGATGNCCGATCAGCGCCCAGGAGATGTCCAGGTCGGCCATCTCCTCGGACTTGCGCTTGGCCTCCTGCACCTTGTTNTCACCGAGTTCGTGCGCGCCGGCCGCCACGGCAAGCCGCAGCCGCTCCTGCGGCACGGTCTTGCTGACCGGCAACAGCCGCACGTCGCCGGGGTTGCGACCGGCTCGCAGGGCGGTCTCGTCGATCCGGGCTCGGACGTCCGCCAGCGCGGCGGCGAACTCCGCGATCGATTCGGCACGCGGGAACGCCGCGGGCGGCTGTTGGTCCGGTAGCGGCTGTTCGGTTGTCACACCGTCAGCCTACGATGCGGGTTCCGCCTCGTCGGCGCGACCGGGTATGACGGGCATGACGCCGGGTATGCCGCCGGGTATGCCGCCGGGTGTGACGCAGCCTTCGTGCCCGGGCCGCCGCCGACCTGTCGGCGACCTGTCGCCGGCTGCACACCCGGCACGGTGTCGCCCGGCTGTGTCCTGCCCTAGAATCGAGCGGGTCTGTCTGCGTTTTCTGCTGCGTATCGCGCGGTGCGCAGGCGCGGCACCGAATGTGCGAAACAGCACCTCATTGATCCGGCGAGGAGTCGAAGTACGTGAAGAGCACCGTCGAGCATGTCAACCCCACCAGGGTCAAACTCACCGTTGAGGTCGAGTTCGACGAGCTGAAGCCGTTTTTCGACAAGGCGTACCGGACGTTGGCCGGGCAGGTGAAGGTGCCGGGCTTCCGTCCCGGGAAGGTTCCGGCCCGCATCCTGGACGCGCGGCTCGGCCGTGGCACCATCCTCACCGAGGTGGTCAACGAAGCGGTGCCCGCCAAGTACAGCGAAGCCGTGGGAGCGGAGCAGCTCGGCGTGCTCGGCCAGCCCGAGATCGAGATCGACAAGATCGAGGACGGCCAGACGCTGGAGTTCACCGCCGAGGTGGACGTCCGTCCCGAGATCGATCTGCCGGAGCTGTCCGAGATCGCCGTCACGTCGACGATCTCGAGGTGACGGACGACGATGTCGATGAGCAGATCGAAGCGTTGCGGGAGCGGTTCGCGACGACGAAGACGGTCGACCGGGCCGCAGCCGACGGCGATGTGGTGACCATCAATCTGGCCGCGTCGATCGACGGCGAGCCGCTCGACGACGCGACCGCCGACGGCCTCACCTATCGCATCGGCAGCGGTGAGCTCGTCGAGGGCGTGGACGGCGCCGTGACCGGCCTGTCCGCCGGCGAGTCGACACGGTTCACCAGCCCCCTCGTGGCCGGTGAGCATGCCGGGGAGAATGCGGACATCGACGTCACCGTCACCGCCGTGGCCGAGCGCACGCTGCCCGGGGTGGACGACGACTTCGCTCAACTCGTCAGCGAGTTCGACACGGTGGCAGAACTGCGTGCGGACCTCACCGAGAAGGTGACACGGTCCAAGAACCTGGAGCGCGCGGGCGACGCGCGCGACAAGATCCTGCAGCATCTGCTGGAGACGGTCGACATCCCGGTGCCGCAAGGGGCTCGTGCGGCCGAGATCGAGGGCCGGCAGCATGACGCCATCCACACCTTCGACCACAACGAGGAAGCGCTTGTCGCGCACCTCGAGTCGATCGGGCAGACCCGCGAAGAACTCGACGCGGAGATCGAGACCTCCGCCGACGAGGCGGTGCGCACCCAGCTGCTGCTGGACGCGCTTGCGGAGAAGGCCGGTGTCGGCGTCACCCAGCAGGAGTTCACCGAACGCGTCATGTTCAACGCGCAGCGGTTCGGCATGCGCCCCGACGAGTACTTCCAGCAGCTGCAGCAGGCCAATCAGCTCGGCGGCATCTTCACCGAGGTGCGCCGCGGCAAGGGCCTGATGTCCGCCGTTCAGCAGGCGCAGATCACCAGTCTGTCCGGCGAGAAGCTCGACTTCGAGACGCTGTTCGGCATCGAGACCGTCGATGAGTCCGGCGAGGCCGTGGTTCCCGAGCCGGCGTCCGCGCCGGCCGCGGACACCGACGCCGAGTAGTCGCGCCGCCGCCGCGCCGATATCGGCCCATCACGCCGTCAGCGAACACGGCCCCGATGCGCGGCGGCGCACGGGTCGCGGTCGCTAGGGTCGGTACTGAACGCGTTGCCGTCGCCGCTGGAGGCCGTGGTGCGTTCGGACGAGTGCGGCGCGGCCGACGGATGGCGGCGCCCGAGGTACAGACCCAGCCACCTTGAGGTGCAAGGAGACGACGTGACGAAGGCCCATCCACTGGCTGCCATCGAACAGAGCGCACCGGAGATCCTGCCCGCGGTCATGCGCGGTACGCCGGGCATGACGTTGACCGATTCGGTGTCCGAGCGGCTCCTACGGGAGCGCATCATCATTCTCGGATCCGAGGTTCGGGACACCAACGCGAACGAGATCACGGCGCAGCTGCTGTTGCTCGCCGCCGAGGACCCCGAGAAGGACATCACCCTGTACATCAACTCGCCGGGCGGCAGCGTCACGGCCGGGATGGCGATCTACGACACGATGATGCTGATCGAGCCGGACGTCGCTACCACGGCTATGGGCCTGGCGGCGTCGATGGGTCAGTTCCTGCTGACCGCAGGAGCTCCGGGCAAGCGTTCGGCCCTGCCGCACGCCCGCATCCTGATGCACCAGCCGAGCGCCGGCGTCGGAGGCACCGCCGCCGATATCGCGATTCAGGCCGACATGCTGGACCGGTCGAAGCGGGAGATGGCCGAGTTGATCGCGCAGCACACCGGACAGTCGGTGGAACGAATCGTGGCGGATTCGGATCGTGACCGGTGGTTCACGGCGCCCGAGGCGCTCGAATACGGCTTCATCGACCAGGTGATCGGCCGGGCCGGATCCGGCTCGGCGGCAGGCAAGTGAGCGGAGTGGATCGAACAGTGAACCAGATACCGGCGAACATGTCCTCCCCATCCGGCTACCCTGCCGGCTACGCCCATGGCAACGCCCTTGCGCTGCCGCAGGCGCGCTACATCCTGCCGTCCTTCGTGGAGCGCACCAGCTACGGGGTCAAGGAGTCCAACCCGTACAACAAGCTGTTCGAAGAGCGCATCATCTTCCTGGGCGTGCAGATCGACGATGCGTCCGCGAACGACGTCATGGCGCAGTTGCTCACCCTGGAATCGACGGATCCCGACCGTGAGATCACGATGTACATCAACTCGCCCGGCGGGTCGTTCACATCGATGACGGCGATCTACGACACCATGCAGTTCGTGCGGCCGCACATCCAGACGGTCTGCCTGGGCCAGGCGGCCTCCGCCGCGGCCGTGTTGCTTGCCGCTGGCACCCCCGGTCGCCGGCTCGCGCTGCCGAACTCCCGGATCCTGATTCATCAGCCGGCCATGGAGGGCGCCTACGGGCAGGTCTCCGATCTGGCGATCCAGGCAGCGGAGATCCAGCGCATGCGGTCGGCCATGGAAGAGATCCTGGCGCGCCACTCGAACAAGAAGCCCGAGGAGATCCGGGCGGACGTCGATCGCGACAAGATCCTCACCGCCGAGGAGGCAAAGGCTTACGGCCTGGTCGATGAGGTGCTGGCCTACCGCAAGCTGGGCGACTGACGCACTCCGGATCGCGGCGGAGGCTCGCCCGGTGCGCGCCGCGCCGCGGGCGGAGGTACCCGCCCGATCCCTTCATGACCGCTAGTCTGGGTCGATAGGGTAGACGAGGGTGGGGCTGATCCCGGTCTTTGCGATGAGCGAGAGGCGCTATGGCACGCATTGGTGAAAGTGGCGACCTGCTGAAGTGCTCTTTCTGCGGGAAGAGTCAGAAGCAGGTGCGCAAACTGATCGCCGGCCCGGGCGTCTACATCTGCGACGAGTGCATCGAGCTCTGCAACGAGATCATCGAGGAAGAGCTCGCCGAGACCAATGATGTGAAGCTCGGCGAGCTTCCCAAGCCCGTGGCGATTCGCGAGTACCTCGACCAGTACGTGATCGGGCAGGACAACGCCAAGAAGGCNCTGTCGGTGGCGGTCTACAACCANTACAAGCGCATCCAGGCAGGCCCGGATCGCGGACCCGAACCGGTCGACATCGCGAAGTCGAACATCCTGCTTCTCGGTCCGACCGGCTGCGGGAAGACATACTTGGCGCAGACATTGGCGAAGATGCTCAACGTNCCGTTCGCNCTCGTCGACGCAACGGCCCTCACCGAGGCCGGCTACGTGGGTGAGGACGTCGAGAACATCCTGCTCAAGCTCATCCAGGCGGCCGACTACGACGTGAAGCGGGCCGAGACCGGCATCATCTACATCGACGAGGTCGATAAGATCGCGCGGAAGTCGGAGAACCCGTCGATCACCCGCGACGTCTCGGGCGAGGGCGTGCAACAGGCGCTGCTCAAGATCCTTGAGGGAACGACGGCGGCTGTGCCGCCGCAGGGCGGACGCAAGCATCCGCACCAGGAGTTCATCCAGATCGACACGACCAACGTCCTGTTCATCGTGGCGGGGGCGTTCGCCGGGCTGGACAAGATCATCGGCGAGCGCGTCGGCAAACGCGGTCTGGGCTTCGGTGCAGAGGTCCGCAGCAAGTTCGATATCGACTCGTCCGACGTGTTCAGCGAGGTCATGCCCGAGGATCTGATCAAGTTCGGGCTGATCCCCGAATTCATCGGCCGACTTCCCGTGGTCTCCAGCGTGACGCACCTCGACAAGGAGTCGCTGGTCGCAATCCTCACCGAGCCCAGGGACGCACTGTCCAAGCAGTACCAGCGGCTGTTCGAGATGGACGGCGTCACCCTCGAGTTCGAGCAGGACGCCCTGGTGTGCATCGCGGACGAGGCGATCCTGCGTGGCACCGGTGCGCGCGGGCTGCGCGCCATCATGGAGGAAGTGCTGCTTCCGGCGATGTACGACGTGCCCAGCCGGGACGACATCGAGAGCATTGTGGTGACCGCGCAGACGGTACGCGAGAACGTATACCCTACGATCGTGCCGCGTCGGCAGAAGCCCGAGCCGCGCGAGAAGAGCGCTTAGACCCTCCGGCACGGGCGCTATTCGGTGGCCTTCGGCTCGCAATCGGCGATGTAGCGCCCGAAGGCGTCCATCGCGTCCGTGACAGCGGTGGAGTTCAGCACCGCGGGGATTGCGGTGACGGGCTTGCCGACGATGGACTCCGCAGCCTGGCGGAGCACGGCCAGCGGCGAGGACAGTGCCGCCGGCATCGACGAGGTGAGTCCGTCGAAAACTTCTGCGACCCGGCCCGCGGAGATGCCCGGCGATGTGATCGCCGTGCTGCGCGCAGCGCTCGGCGCAGTCGTCGCGGAGGGACCGGCCGTCGTGGCGCCCGCCTCGCCCCCCAACGCTTCGCTGAACACGCCGTTGATGACAAGTTGAGCGCGGATGGCCGCGGAGCAGCCCTCGGTGAGGCCGGGCAGGGTCGGTGTGCCGGAGGCGCCATCGGTCCCGCTGATGCTCGGCGCGCCGGGCGCGGAGGTCGACACGGTGTCCGGAGCGGACCACACCGACGGTGCGGTCTGCGTGACGGAAGCACTCATCGAGGATGTGGTCGCGGCAGGAATCCCGGCGCTGGAACACGCTGCCAGCGCCGCGATGAGCATGCCGACGACCGCCGGGATCGCGGTGCCGCGCAGGGTCACTCGGACGAGCAATGAGCGTCCACGTACTGCGAGATGGCATCCATGGCGTCGTTGACGGCAGGATCCGACAAGAGCGCGCTGGCGTCGGCGGGCGACGCACCGATGGCGCTCCGGGCGGCGGTGTGCAGCGTGTCCACGGCGCTCTGCAGCTCCGGCGGCACATCGGTCAGGCTTGCGAACGCCTGCTCGACGTCCGACTCGCTCAGCGCCTGGCCCATCAGCGGGGCCAGCATCAGCATGCTGAGTGCCATGGACTGACCGGCCACGGACATACACTCCGGCGAGAGGATCCCGCTCAGAGCGCCCAGCCCGCTGGTGCATCGGTGCCGCCGAGGCCCTCCAGCAGGTCGCCCAGAGCGCTCGTGTCGAGGGGCAGCCCGCTCGTTCCGTTCAGTCCCTCCACCAGGTCCCCGGGGTCGATGGGATTGTCCGCGGCGTCGGTCGGCAAGGCGAGGTCGCTGGTGGCTCCATCCGATGCGGACGCCGCCGATGCGGGCAGAGCCGCCTGCGGACTGCCGGCGACGGTCGTGGCGCATCCGGCCAGCGTCAACGCGAGGACGCACCCGCTGGCGGCGAGCACGGATCGGATCGACATGGGCTCTCCTGCGCTCGATGGTCCGCGGACCTGTCGGNTTACTGCTGGGACGCCGGTGCGCCCTTGCGCACCATGCGCAACGCCAGGATACCGGTGGCGTCCTTCTTTTCGGAACCGTCGGGAATGAATCCCTGATTCACGTAGAAGGCCGACGCGCGCGGATTGTCGCGGTAGGTCCACAGGGAGGCGGGCTCGTCGCCGAGCACGGCGCCCAGGAGTTGCCGCGAGACACCGGACCCGTAGTGCGCCGCACGCACGAAGATGGCGTAGAGCTCCAACTCGGTGGGTGGATCGTCGTCGCGGGACGGTCCGGCGATGGCGACACCGATCACCTCGCCGTCGCGCTCGGCCAGCATGTGTCGGGCGTGCCCTTCGGCGATCTCCTCGCGACGGGTCTGGGCCAGCGCAGTCTCGTCGAGCTCGTCCAGCCGTTCCGCGCCCCACAGCGTCGCGTACGCCTCGCGCCAGCACGCGATATGGCAGGCGTTGAAGGCCTCGGCGTCCGAGACCAGCGCTTCGCGGACCGTAGCTGGGACCGTCATCGACACACCTACTTCGATCTCGTGGGATGGAACGGCGAACCGCTTCGGGAGTCGAAGCCATCGGCGCCGGTGGTGAAACCCAGCGTAGTGCACCGCCCTTGAGCCCGACGGTGAGCTATGACTCCCTTGGTTTCGGGCTCGCGCCGCGCCGTCGGCCGGCCATCCCCCCGGTGCCCGCGGATGGCACGATGGACGGGTGGCGGTGTACAGGGACTCGGCCGTGGTGTTGCGGGTCGGCAAACTCGGCGAGGCCGACCGCATCGTCACGTTGCTGTCCCGTCGGTCCGGCCGGATCCGAGCGGTGGCCAAGGGCGTGCGCCGCACCAAGAGCCGCTTCGGCGGTCGCCTGGAGCCGTTCAGCCACGTCGATGTGCAGCTGCACGCCGGGCGCAACCTGGACACCGTGACGCAGGCGGTAACGCTGGATCCGTTCGGCGCCCAGATCGCCTCCGACTACGCTCGGTACACGGCGGCGACCGTCATCGCCGAGACGGCCGACCGGCTCGCCGCCGAGGAACGTCAACCGTGGCTGCGCCTGTATCTATTGGTGGTCTCCGCGCTGCGGGCGCTAGCCGAACCGGTCGATCCGGCCGTTGATGACTCGAGGCCGGTTTCTTCGCAGCGCCACCGCGATCCTGCNCTGGTCATGGATGCATTNCTACTGCGCGCCATGGTGCTGGCCGGCTGGGCTCCNGCGCTGACCGACTGCGCCCGCTGCGCCGCGCCCGGTCCGCACGCGNCGTTCCACGTGCCGTCGGGCGGTGTGCTCTGCACCCAGTGCCGCAGCGGCGGCTTCACCCGGCCCGCTCCGGCGACGCTCNTGCTGATGCAGGCACTGTCGGCGGGGCAGTGGGACGTCGCGGAGGCCACCGGCCCCGGGCATCGCCGCGAGGCATCCGGCCTGGTCGCCGCGTTGGTGCAGTTCCACCTGGAGCGTGGGCTCCGNTCGCTTCCGCTGGTCGATCGGTCGCCGGGTATGACGCAGCCCTCGCCGGCGGCGCCGGCGTTGGCCGGCTCCGGCGAGGTGGCACGGTAACGCATGCCGTCGTATCGCGCGCCCGACCCGCATCCCAGCGGGGCCCGGCCACCAGCGNTGCCCGCCGGGGCGGTGCCGANCCACGTCGCGCTCGTGATGGACGGNAACGGGCGCTGGGCCAAGGCGCGAGGCCTGCCTCGGACNGAGGGACACAAACGCGGCGAGGCGGCCCTGTTCGACGTNGTCTCGGGCGCGATCGAGATCGGCGTGAAACATCTGTCCGCGTACGCATTCTCGACCGAGAACTGGCGACGATCCCCGGACGAGGTGCGATTCTTGATGGGGTTCAATCGCGACGTGATCCGGCGCCGTCGCGACGATATGCATGCGATGGGCGTGCGGGTCCGATGGGCAGGGCGGCGGCCCAGACTGTGGCGCAGCGTCGTCCGCGAGCTGGAGATCGCCGAACAGCTGACGGCGGGCAACGATGTGCTCACCCTGACGATGTGTGTGAACTACGGCGGCCGGGCCGAGATCGCCGACGCGGCAGCCGCCCTGGCGCGGGACGTCGCTGCCGGGCGGCTGAGTCCGGATCGTGTCACCGAGCGGGTCTTCGCGCGCTATCTCGATGAGCCGGACATGCCCGACGTCGACCTGTTCCTGCGGTCGTCCGGGGAGCAGCGCACCAGCAATTTCCTGCTCTGGCAGTCGGCATACGCCGAGCTGGTGTTCCTCGACACGCTGTTCCCCGACTTCGACCGGCGGGATCTGTGGCGTGCCTGCGAGATCTACGCATCACGTCAGCGCCGTTTCGGGGGCGCGAACGGTTAGCCTGGTGCTTTCCTGTGGCGACGCCTTCTGTAGGTGTTGATCATGGGTCTCGCCAACCCCGCGCGGACGAAGATTGCGCCTTTGGGACTGGAGTGACGGGTGGGGCGAACTTCGTCCGCGCCGCCGAAGTTGATCCGCGCGGGAGGGCGATGGACTTCGGGAGTCCTTCAGAGGTCACTCCCGGCAGGTGGTCCTATTCAGCCGCTGGTTCCCACGCCGAGGCCACGGGGACGTGCAGGTGGACGGCTGACGTCCTGGCGCGACCGCCGGATCCCGGATCGCTGCACGGTGGTGGGTCGCCTGGCTACCTATCGGACCGCCTTCGGCGTACCCGCGGTGTCGGGCGCGGGTTCAGGCAGCGTAGGCGCGCAGTGCGATGGCGAGATGCGGATGCAGGAATCGGTAACCCGCGCCCATCAGCGCGTCGGGCAGGGCCCGCTGGCCGCCCAGCACCTCGGCGGCAAACCCGCCCAGGGCGGCGCGCGCCGCGAATGCCGGAATCACCCACGGCGCGGGTCGATGCAGTGTCGTCGCGAGTTCCGCGGTGAACTCCGCGTTGGTCACCGGATTCGGCGCCGTCATATTGACCGGTCCGGCGGCTGTGCCGCTCAGCAGGAAGGCGATCGCTGCCGTGTAGTCGGCCACCGAGATCCACGGCCACCACTGCCGTCCGGAGCCCAGTCGTCCCCCCAGCAACGCCTTCGTCAGCAGGCGCAGCCGGGGCAGCATGCCTCCATCCGGCCCCAGCACCAGCCCCGTGCGAAGATTGACGACGCGAGTACCACCCGAAGCCGCCGCTGCAGTGGCGGCTTCCCAGTCCGCGCAGAGCTCGGCCAAAAACCCGCGCCCGGGGCCGTCCGATTCGGTGACCGGGTCGTCACCGCGGTCACCGTAGTACCCCACGGCCGAGGCGCTGAGCAGTGTCGGCACA
>JGI26528J50254_1001741_pt1 | contig 11169 bp, 10 predicted proteins | sample ThiBiot_300_plan_FD_50254 | JGI IMG/M metagenome (IMG submission 50254)
GACCCGGTCCTTCGTCTCTTGGTCGTACTTGGTCCGCATGCCTCATTCTCTCCTTTCGCGTGGAAGGAGAGTCTCCATCAAAGCCAGGGCGGTTCATCCGACCCGTCGGTTACCTCAACCCCTTAACCCGCAAACGGCAGCTGGCCGCCAAGCGCGCTCACGCGCAACGTAAACGCCAAGGCATGCGCCCCACCCAGCCGGGTGAGCTGGTGCAGATCGATACGTTACAGGAGCGAAGCGAACGCGCGGTGCGTTACCACTTCAGTGCAGTGGATCCCGTCACGCGCCTGATTCAGGCGGGCTTGTACCCGACCGGCAGTAGTCGCAACGCCAAGGCGTTCCTGGAGAACCTACTGCGCGGCCTGCCGTTTCCCATCACCAGCGTGCAGGTGGATAACGGTAGTGAGTTCATGGGCGCCTTCGAGATCGCCTGCCGAGAACTCGGCATCCGCCTGTTCACCATCCCACCGCGCACCCCCAAAGCTAACGCCATGGTGGAGCGGTTACAGCGCACCTTCAGAGACGAGCATTACGCCTTCGAAACACCAACCTACGACCTAGAAGCACGCCGCGGCGCGCTACGCGACTACGTGCACCACTACAACCACGAACGCCCCCACCAAGCCCTCAACTACCTCACCCCCAACGAGTACACTGCCACGAGGAACCTCTAAGTCTCAACTAGCCTGAACCAGTGCACTGCGTTGACGGGCCACTGCCTAACAGCTAGACTTCGTAACGCTAGCGATCGCGCTGGCGGCTCGGGCGGCTAGCTCAGCGGGAGAGCACTCGCTTCACACGCGAGGGGTCACAGGTTCAAATCCTGTGCCGCCCACCAGACGAATCCCGACAGGGACACGAAAACGGCGAGGCCCGACATCGGCCTCGCCGCCTTGCTTTGGGGAATCCTGGAGTTTTCCTGGAGTTGGGGCTCCCGGGCTAGTTGAGGGCCTCGAGTTGGGTGGGTGCTGGCGTCACGTCGAAGGACAGCACCGCGGCGTCGTACTGGTCGGAGTAGAGGTGCTGGTACGTGCGCAGGGTGAAGGCCACGTCGGTGTGCCCCAGGCGGCGGCTGACGAGCTTCGGGTCCTTGCCGTCGAGGATGAGCAAGCTGCCGCTGGTTCGGCGGAAGATGTGCAAGCCATCGTAGGGGATGCCCGCGGCCTTGCAGATGACCTCGATGGGCGGGTACACGCGCCACGTGTTCAGGTACGTCCCCAGCTCCGATGCGAACACGATTCCAGGGTCCGCCCACGGCAGGCCGGACTCCTGCTCGGCGCGTTGCTGCTCCTGGTGCGCCCTCAGCACGGCCGCCATGTCCGAGCCGACCCGGATGCGCCGGCGCGAAGCCGCCGTCTTGGGCTCCTGGACCACCAGCTCGCTGCCGGGCTGCACCACGTTGCGGCGGACGTGAACGTCTGCCTCGCCTGTTGGGAGGAAGTCGATGTCGTCCCAACGCAAGCCTAGGAGCTCGCCCCGGCGTAGGCCGGCTGCGAACGCGAGGTAGTACATCGCGTAGAGGCGGTGCCCCTTGGCGGCTTCGAGGAAGCGGACGACCTGGTCGCGGGTGTAGCCGTTCGGGTTCGGTGGTGGGACTCGAGGCCGGCTGATGTCCTCGAGCCAGTTGGGGGAGACCAAGCCCCACCGTCGGCCTTGCTCGAGGACGCTCTTGAGGATGCCCATGATGCGGTGTACGTACGCCGGCGCGAACCCATCCCGTTGTAGGGCGAAGCTGAGGTCATCGACCTGCATGAGGCGCAGCTTGGTGAGCGGTACGTCGAACAGGGGTTCGAGCTTCGCTGCGGCGTACTCGTAGGCTCGAGCGGTCGTCGGCTTGACCTGGACCGACTTGTGCGCGAGGTAGCGCTCGACGAGCTCACCAAGCGTCATNTTGCTTGGCAGGGTACTGCGGCCGTCTCGGTGTTCCGCGCGCACCTTCCGTAGCGCTTCTCGCACCTCCGTCTTGGTGGCGCCTGTGCGCGTTACCCGTTGGCGCTTGCCCGTGTCGGGATGGTAGCCGACCATGATGGTGCCTTCCCATCGTCCGTTGGGGAGTAGGCGGATACTCCCTTCGCCGTTGCTCTTGCGGGTTCGCTTGGCCATGCGTTTGCTCCTTATCGCCCAGAGGCTCGCGGGGGCGCCGCGTCGCATGCACTCGTATATGCCGATGTATATACAACATCCACGCTGGGCCCCTTACGAGGCGGCAAGGTAGAGGTNGCTTCCGTCTAGCGCACCGGCTAGATGCGCTCCACCTTGCGTGCGNCTGTTGTGCCGCGCGGTCGTCTTTCGGAAGGCGGCGCGCTCGGCTTCGTGCCTGGCATGTTGATTGGTGCGCCGGATTATCGCCCCCAACGCCTCAGCCGCTTCGTCGAGGCGCTGGACGTGGTCTTCGGCGATGCGGAAGGCGCCGTCGCCCGCGTGCTCGATGACCATGTGTTGGAGCAGGCGTTGCGTTGCCTTCTTCAGCCGATACGGTGCCCGGTCGAGATGCTTCGACAGGTCCGGCAAGGACAGCGTGCCTGCCTCGCAACGGCGAAGTTCGGTCACGATGAGAGCTGCGAGCTCCCCCAGGCAACCTCGGCGGAAGGCTGGGTGGTCGAATGAACGAACCCAATCGGGTTCCATCTGTATTGCTGAACATGATGGAGTTGATTGGGGTCGTTGATTGGCTTCGCCACTTGTGACGGGCAGGATGATGGTTCCAGCCTCGCCCCATCCACGGCTAGCTCTCGTCACGGCGAGACCGCGCTGCACGAGCCGCGTCAAGGCATTGCGTGCACCGCTATCACTGAGGTGCGACCTGATGGCGAGGTCCCTGCGGGACACTCGGACGGCGATTCCCTCCGCCTGAAGTCGGCCGTAGAGCGTCGCCAGTCGGACGAGGGTCTCGAGCAGCTTGCGGTCGGTGAGGCCCGTGCGGCCCTTAAACGAGACGGTGGCGGCGCGCTGTTGCAGGTCGTTGAGCTTCGCGAGCAGGTCGGAGCTGCGCCCCACGGGCATCGGTACCGGCACGTCTGCCTGCTGGTAGTACCGGTACCAGGCGACGAGCTCTCCGCGTTCGTGACGGTTGATGGTCTGCTGCGCGGCGTTGAGGAACGCCCCTATGTCTCGCTGCCGCGTGGTCTGGGCGACGCCTGAGTCGCGATGCAGCCGTCGGACCGCTTCNAGGATGGTCCAGCGGTCTATTCCTAGGCCGCTTGCGCCGTAGGCCGCCAAGCCCTTCACGAGGAAGTTGCGGACTCCGGGGCGCCAGTAGCGGGCCAGGCGTTCGACTTCTTGTTCGAAGCTGTGGTGACCGTCCTCAGGTACGCGCGGTTCAACCTTCGGGAGGGTCGCGGTCGAGGTTGCTGCCTCGTCTTCGCGCCAACGCTCCGCGAGGTCGTAGAGGCGCCCGGGAGGGGTTCTCTTGATGCGTTTCTCGGCTTCGTCGAGCCGGATGGGCAAGTAGTCGTTGTAGGCGTCGAGGACGGGGTTCGCGCCCAAGCCATCGTTGCCAGCTCCGCGGTACGGGAGGTAGATTCCTTTGCCGGTGCCGGTTCGGCTGGATGGGAACACTTCGACGGATGTGCCGGGGGCCCCTTCGCGGATAATGCGAGCCAGCACTTGGAGGCTGTCGTAGGCGTGCTCTACGGGCATGGCGTGCTCGAGGAAGACGTAGAGATGGGAGCCGCGGCCCGTCGAACCCGTGCTCACGTAGGGGTGGATGCCAAGGCTCTCAAGGCTGTCGATGATGGGCGTGTCGCGAAGGCTCGACACGGGTAGGTTGTCCAGGTCGATGGCGACGACGCTGCACTCGATGTTCCCGTCTTCGCTTGTGCGGGCGAGCTTCACGCCGATGGCGCCAGGACCGGCGANGGCATCGACAGCGAGATGCTCCGCGTAGTCGGCCGTGGTGGGGGCCCGGTGTCGCGTGGCAGTGGGCTTGCTGCCTGAACCGCTCGTGGTGCGCCACTTCAGGAAGGCGCTGTCCCCTCCCGGGAACAGCGCCATGAGGTCAGTCGGACGCGTGCTTGCGCTGGGCTTGTGGGGGTCGGCCGTCGTCATGCCCGGAACGTCCCGGCAGGAACGACATCGTCGTCGGCGCCCGCAACCCACTCCTGGAGGCGCTTCAGGGAGAACATGATGTGGCCTCCCACGCGCTTGTGCGGGACCTTGCCGGCGTGAACCCACATGTAGAGAGTGTTGCGGCTCACGCCCAGGCGCTGGGCGGCCTCCTTGGTTCCGATGGCGATGCGGCCGGCGTCGAGGGCGGTGGTGTCGGTGGCGGACGGGTGGAACTTCCTATCGTTGTTCATGATTCCAGCGTCGAGACGTATGTGGGGGGTAAATCGGGTGCCCCCTGGTCAACTCGATGAAGAATCGGTGCGGCCAGGTAACGCTTGTCAGTCAGCGGGGTCGGCAGCTAATCCGGGAGCGACCGGATAGGCGCCTGCCAACGCTCCCACGCGCCTCTGACGGCTTGACGGTCGGCCGTAAGAAGCGCTGCTTCGTAGGCGCTGCGGGGAGTGAGGTAGCACGCCCGTCTGGCCGTCTTGACGAGGGAAGCGGGTGAACCAACTGCGCGGTGACCGCGGTCGCGCTTGACTATGGGCTGTGTTCGGCTGTCTCCCGGACCTCGTCGAGCTGCGGTATGAGCGACAGGTCTGACGTGGCTCTGGTTGTGACGACCACCCCGCGGTGCCCGTTCACGGGTGTGTGCCACGTCCTCAGGGCGCTACGGTTCGGCGGCTTCAACCAGCAGCCCAGTGGATAGGTGCTGGCGCGAACGGGTTCAACTGAGTGGTTGGTCGACCGGTGTAGGTGCCAATCGGCGGCGTGGCTCGGATGAAGAGAAGGCCCTGACGAGGTGTCGGACCGAGCAGCAACCTGCTGCAGACTGCGACGTCGCCTCGAGGTCGCGGCATACCCATGAGTAGGAGCGGTGGTCGGAAACCCCGGCTACCGTTCACTCGGACTCTCGGCTGCCGCCAACTCCGGTGGGCACTTGATAACCGGGGTTATCAGACGGGCAGGATTCGGTGTGCTGGTGTTCCTCGTGTCCGCCCGCGGCCAGCAGCGCCCGCGCGAGGCGCAGCCCAGCGACGACCGCACGGCGTTCTCGCCCGCCTACTGGCGCTACCTGGTGGTCGTTGCCCTTGGCGTCGCCGGCTTCGCGCACCTCGTGCTCATCGCCTACCGCCTCGAGGTGAACCAGCTCGTCCCGGCAGCCAGCATCCCCCTGCTCTTCGCGCTCGCCATGGGCGTGGACGCCGTCGTGGCGTACGTCACCGGGCACCTGTACGACCGTATCGGCCTGCGCACCCTGTACGCCCTACCCGTGCTGATGCTGCCCAGCGCGCCACTGCTGTTCCTCGGTACCAGCGTCTGGACCTTCGTCGTCGGGATGGTCTTCTGGGGCGCCGCCATGGGTTTGCAGGAGAGCCTCCTGCGCGCGGCGGTGGCCGGCCTGGCACCCGCGCAGCGCCGCGGCACCGCCTACGGACCGTTCGACACCGCCTACGGCGCCGCCTGGATGGTGGGCAGCATCGTCATGGGGTGGCTCTTCGGGCTCTCCCCCACGGCGCTCGTCGCGTTCGCGTTGGCGGCGCAGGTGCCGTCACTGGTGCCGCTGGTCGGCTTGGCGCGGCGCGCGGTGGGGTGACGTCGCCCAGCCGCCCGAGAACGCGACCAGGACGACCAGCACGGCGAGAGCGATCACGCCGCCGAAGAGGAAGGCGTGCTCCGTGAAGCGCGCGCCAAGCAAGCTGGCCAAGGGGTAGGTGAACGCCCACCACAGGTGGCTCCAGGCGTAGTGCGCCCCGTAGACCCGCCCCTGCGCGTGCTCCTCGGTGCGCTCGGCCAGGAGCGTCTCGGTGGGGAGGTTGACCCAGTTCTGCCCCACGCCCGCCATCAACCACAGGGCCATGAGCGGCGCGAAGGAGGCGGCGTCGGCAGGCAGCAGGGCGACGGACGTCACCAGCGCCCCGATCAGGACGACAAGCGGCCGAGACAGCCTCTTGCCCATGGCGCCGAACGCCAACGAGGCGACGGTAGCGCCGAGCCCGTAGAGGGCCATGAGCCATCCGTACTCGGCGTCACCGAGACCGAGCCCTCCCTTGACACGCACCACCGAAACCGTCAAGATCAGCGCGCCGCTGATGGCCGCCACGAGCTCCATCAGGAGCGCGAAGCGAACCGGTGCGTCGCTCCAGAGGCGTGCCGTGCCGTCGCGCACATCGCTCCACCGGCTGGACGTGACGGCGGCGGCCTGCGTGACCCGCAGCTGCGGCAACGTCATCACCAGGATGCCGGCCAGCACGAACGACGCCGCGTCGAAGACGAACAGGACGCGACCCCCGACCAACGCCGCCAGCACCCCGGCGATCCCCGGTCCGACGATGCCGAGAACCTCGGTCGTGGCGCTAGACAGCGCGAAGGCCCGGCCGGCGTCCGCCCGCCCCACCACCAGCGGCACGGTGGCCTGATTGGTAGGCGTGAAGAACGCGGTGAGCGCGTTCAGCAGGAACATCAGCACGTACACCTGCCACACCGTCGTTACCAACGGCATCAAGCCGATCACCAGGGCGCGACCGAGGTGCGTCGCGACGAGCACGGTGCGCCGCTCCATCCGGTCGGCCAGCACACCCGCCCACGGCGAGAGCAGCACGTAGGCGCTCACGCGCAGGGTGAGGGCGACGCCCAGCACCACGGCCGCATCGGCTCCCGCCAACTCGTACGCGAGGAGAGCCAAAGCCACCCACGTGAGCGCGTCCCCCACCTGGCTGACGGTCTGGGCGGCGTAGAGGCGCGCGAAGCGCGGATCGCGCAGCGCCCCGAACGCCGCGAAGATCCTCACCGCGCCACCGAGGCAGCGTCGGCCCGCACGGTTCGGGCCGCGTCCTGGCGCTCGTGCTCGGCGTGCGAGAACGCCTCGAGCAGCAGGTCGTGCAAGTGCGGGCCGGCGAGGCGGTACACCACGCTCGTACCGCGGCTCTCACCTTCGACGAGCGCCGCGGCCCGAAGCGTGGCGAGGTGGCGCGACACGGTGCTCTGCGGCAACCCGAGGGCGGCCACCAGACCGGATACGTTGCTCTCGCCGTGGCTCAAGTGAAGAACCAGGCGAAGCCGGGTCGGGTCGGCGAGGGCCCGGAAGACTTCGGTGATGCGGTCGACGTCGTCCTGGGCGGGAGAGGCCGGGAGGAGATGGCCCTTCACGCGTCCATCCTACTATCCGGATAGACGGATAGGACGGGTACCCGCACTGGGGCTGCGTGCCGTTGGATTCTGGAGTGCGGTGAGACCACTGGGCGTAGCCGACTGTGTTGACAACGGTAGTGGGGGTGCTGCACATCACGCTGGTGTCATGGCGCGCGGCCGGCTGCCGCTGGAAACGGCGTACGCGAATTGACGCGCTCGTGACGTCGCCCTACCCTGATGACCTCAGAGTGCGGGCTGGGATCCGGGGGGCCGTGTCGCTCACGTTCCGCGGAAGAGGGAGGTGGTGCCATGAATCTACGGTGGAGGTTGCTTGTCCTGAAGCGCCTGATCGCCTTCGCGATCGTCTGCGCGGCCGTCACGATGAGCTGGTACCTGACGCCGCGGCCAGCGCTCGCGCAGTTCGCCGAAGGGAGTAGTGAGACCTCACCGAGTGAGGTCGCGTTGCTCATGCCGATCATGAACCCCGAGCGCGGACGCCTCTTGTTCGCCAGCAAGGGGTGCGTCGTGTGCCACGCTGTAAACGGCATCGGCGGAACGGACGCGCCCGCGCTCGACACGTACAGCATGGGCGGTCCGATGAACCCATTCGAGTTCGTGGCGCGCATGTGGCGCGGCGCGCCGGCCATGATCGCGATGCAACTCGCCGAGCTGGGTCATCAGGTTCAGTTCACCGGCCAGTAGCCGGCCGATATCGTGGCATTCGCCCACGACGCTGGCGAGCAGCAGAAGTTCTCCGCGGACGACATCCCCGACGACATCGCGCATCTCATGGAAGAGGGGCACTGAGGCGCGTTTGGGTTCTCACCGCCGACAACCGCCGAGTGCGGTAGGAACGTGGCGTCGCTCGGAATCGATAGCGGGCGTGACGCTGTTGAGGCGACGTACGTTGGCATCGGCCCTCTGTCAAGGTGCGGCAACGCCCGTCGGATGTCCGTGGGCGCCGATGGTAGACCGGTAGCGCGTTCGTGCCGATCGGTGGGGGCGAGGGCGCAAGCCGGCCCCTTTATCCTGGCGTAACATTGCTGTCCTAGGCTTGGTTTCGTGCACGGCATGAACTACCTCTCGACGGCAGGAACGCGACCGACGCGGACCGAGTACCGCGGCTTGGTCGTGCCGTGTGTCGCGAGTGCTTCGCAGCACGAGTGCGGGAGATGGTGAGGCTTCCCATATGTTGTGGCTCTTGATCCCACTCGTCATGTTGTTGGCGCTCGCACTCATCGCCCGGCTCTTTCCCATGCCCCGGAGCACGATCAGCCGGCAGAGTCATGCTGGCAGCGACCGCCTCGATCCACCGGAAGGTCCTTGCCGATGACCATGAGCCTTGCCCCTGGAAGACTCACGTGGCGGCGCGGGTACTAGTCGTCGAGGACGATCGCGACGTGGTGCAGGTCGTGCGCGCTTACCTCGAGCGCGAGGGGTTCGCCGTCGAGGTCGCCACGGACGGACTTCGCGGCCTGGATCAGGTGTTCGCCGCCCCACCGGACCTCATCGTGTTGGATTGGATGTTGCCCGGAATCGACGGCCTCGAGTTCCTCAAGCGACTCCGGCGGGAGCACCGCACACCGGTCATCTTGCTCACTGCGCGCGGCGAGGAGGCGGACCGGGTGCTGGGCCTCGAGTTCGGTGCTGATGACTACGTCCCCAAGCCCTTCAGCCCACGCGAGCTCATTGCGCGCGTACGCGCCGTGCTGCGGCGCGTGCAACCGGACGAGCAACGGCCCGAAGCCGTGGTGACCCATCGCGGCCTCGCAGTCGATCCTGGCCAACGACGCGTGACCAGCGAGGGGCGCACCGTCGACGTCACGACGTTGGAATTCGACCTGCTGTACGCCATGGTTCGGGCGCCGGGCCGCGTGTTCACCCGCCANGAGCTCCTGGACCGTGTGTGGGGAGAGGACTTCGTTGGTGTTGACCGGGTGGTCGACGTTCACATCTCGAGCCTGCGGCAGAAGCTGGCGGAGCTCGGCGCCAGCGACTTCATCGGGACCGTGCGTGGTGTCGGGTACCGTGTCGCATGACGGCCCGTCGCTTCCGCTTCCCTTCCCCAGTGTTCGCCGCCGACAGGCGGTCGAGTCTCTTCTGGCGCTTGCTACCTACCTACTTGATCGTCATTGCCGTGGCTGCGGCTACGATGCTCTTGTCGGCTCAGTCCGTCGCGCCGTATTTCCTCCATCGTCATGTAGACCAGATGATGCGAGCCGCGCAAGGATCTCCCATGGAGGCCATGACGCTCGAGATGGCCGACGACCTCGCAATCGCGTATTCCCGCGCCATGAGCCAAGCCATCGTTTGGTCGGTCCTGGCGGCCGCCGCCGCCTCGGGCCTCGTCGGGTTGTACGTCACGCGCCGCATAGTGGCACCACTGCGCGCCATGCGTCGAGCGAGCCGCAGGATCGCGGATGGGCGGTACCACGACCGGCTCGGGGCCGGCGCGCCTGGAGAGATCGGCGACTTGGCCGATGCCTTCAACGCCATGGCCGACACGCTCGAGCACACTGAGAACACGCGTGTACAGTTGCTGGCGGACGTCGCTCACGAGTTCCGAACGCCGCTCAGCAACCTGCGTGGGTACCTCGAGGGACTCGAGGACCGCGTGTTCGCGGCGGAGCCGGCTGTGTTCGATGCGTGTCGACGCCAGCTCGGACGCCTGGAGCGTCTGCTGAACGACTTGGGCCTCCTATCGCGGATCGAGACCGGCCAGATCGAACTCACGCCACGGCCGGTGGAGGCGCTTGACCTCCTCGAGCAGGCCGTCATCGACATGGCACCTGCGTTCCAGCAGAAGGGCGTGGAGTTGCAGCTCCCGACGCGCACTTCCTCACTGACCGTTCTCGCGGACGCGGACCGAACTGCCCAAGTCCTTGGCAACCTACTGCATAATGCCCTGCGCTACACGCCGAGCGGGAAAGCCGTGAGGCTCGTCGCGCAGGGCGTCGGTGACGAGGTCCGGTTCGAAGTCGCCGACGAGGGCCCCGGCATCGGGCCCGCCGACCTCCGCAACATCTTCAAGCGCTTCTATCGTGCCGACAAGAGCCGCGGCCATTCCGAAGGCTCCGGCAGCGGCATTGGCCTTACGATCGCACGCGAGCTCATCGAGCGACAAGGCGGGGCGATCGGGGTCGAGAGCGCTCTAGGACAGGGTGCACGTTTCTGGTTCACGCTGCCGCTGGCAAACGGCGGTGACGGACCGTAGTCGAGGAACGTCTGGGCGCTGCTGGTCGCGCCCAACGAACTCCACGCCCGCGCTGCGGCACAAGCGACATTGGAGTTCTGTCCCTGGGTTCTTCGTCGGTCACGGCACGCTGGGCGTGGCCAGGAAGGTGCTCCAGCCTTGGGGGGTGACGGTGAAGGTAGTGCCGCCGACGCCGGACGCTGTCAGGGCAGCAGCCGGTCCCGACACCGTGGCGGTGTGGGTCGAGACCGTCGCCAACCCTAGCGGCACCGTGCCGGACCTCCCAGCATTGGCCGAGGTGGCGCACGCCGCCGGCGCACCGCTGATGGTGGACAACACCTTCGGTTGCGCCGGGTTCCTGTGCCGCCCGATCGAGCATGGTGCCGACGTGGTGATGCACTCCGCCACCAAGTGGATNAACGGTCACGGCACGGCCGTGGCGGGGGCGTTGGTCGACGCCGGCCGCTTCGACTGGGACGCCAAACGCTTCCCCGGGTTCCGCGCACGCGACGGGCACGGCCGGAGCTACCTCGACAAGGGCGGCCGCGCCGCGTTCCACGCGCGCGCCTTCGACCTGGGGCTGTTCACCATGGGGATGACGTTGTCCCCGTTCNCGGCGTTCCTGGCGCTGCAGGGGTTGGAGACGCTGTCGCTCAGGGCGCGGCGTTCGTGTGATACGGCGCTCGCGCAGGCGCGTTGGCTGGAGTCCGTGCCGGGTGTCGAGCGCGTCGTGTACCCGGTGAACCGCCCTGGCTTTGATGGAGACTCTCCTTCCACGCGAAAGGAGAGAATGAGGC
>JGI26528J50254_1001759_pt1 | contig 11024 bp, 10 predicted proteins | sample ThiBiot_300_plan_FD_50254 | JGI IMG/M metagenome (IMG submission 50254)
GGCCCTTCTTGAAGAGCTTGACCGGTGGCAGGCGTAGGCCCTCCTGCTCGACGGCGGTGGCGGAAGCAGAGAAGCCGCCCGGCACCGCGCCGCCGATATCGGGCCAGTGGCCGGTGTTGGAGAGCCAGCAGAAGATCGCGCCATTGCGATAGACCGGCATGACGAAGCGCACGTCCATCAGATGTGTGCCGCCGAGATAGGGATCGTTGACGATGTAGATGTCGCCCGGCTCCGGCGGAAGGCAGCGCCTGTCGCGGATCATCTCGATCAAAACGCGCGTCGAATATTGCATGACGCCGACGAAAACCGGCAGCCCGCCGATCCCCTGAGCGATCAGCGAACCGTCCACAGCCGAATAGATGCCGTCGGAGCGGTCGTTCGCCTCGGCGATGACCGGCGAGAAGGCGGCGCGCGAAAAGGTCAAATCCATCTCGTCGCAGACCTGTTGCAACCCGGCCTGGATAACGGTGAGGGTGATGGGGTCGAGGCTCATGGGCGTTGCCTCTTGCGCGGTTGGAATGGGGCCGGATTTGTATTACAATGTATAACTACAGGAGAGAAAATGATGTCGAATCTGAAAAACCTGTCGGACCCAATCGCATTGCGGGTGCCTGCCGACATCCTGTCGGACATCGAACGGATCGCCGGGATCACCGAGCGCAGCAGAAGCTGGGTCATCGTTCGCGCGATGAAGGCGTATCTCGCGACGGAAGGCAGGGATATTCTCGACGCAGCAGAAGGCAGGAATGAAATCGCTCGCGGTGAAGCGGCGGATCTGGACGGGGTGCTCGACGAACTGGATCGCCGCAAGGACGGTGACGTCGCCGCATGATGCGGGTGGTGATATCCGCAAGGGTACAGGGCTTTCTGCGGCACGAACGATCGTATCTTCAACGTCACAGCACCACCGCCTGGAAGAAATTGTCCGACAGGCTCCGCCGGGCGCGCAAACTACTGGCGGAGTTTCCACATATCGGAGCGGAGAAGCCGCTGCCTGTCCCCGGTTTGCGCCGCCTTGTCATGGGAGACTATGTCCTCGACTACGAAATCCGCGATGGGGAAGTTCACATACTGAACATGCGGCACGGCCGGCAGAACGATCCCGATCTCGAAGACGAGCCCGACTTCGACTACGAAGCCGCCGGCAGATCATGAGATCATCGGGGGCCACTATCCTCATGCCTTCCCGATTTCGATGATGATGTTGCCGTCGGCGTCGGAGGTGGCGCGGTCGCCGGGCTCTATGACGGTTGTGGCGTCCATCTGTTCGAGGATGGCGGGGCCGGTGATGGCGGCGTCGAGCGGCAGCTTTTCGCGGTCATAGACCGGCGTGTCGTGCCATGTCCCGTCATACCATACCGGGCGTGTTTCGCTCAGTGCCCCTTCCAGGGTCGATGTCCGCCCGGCCGGGTCGATCAGGCTCGACAGGTCGAGCGCCGGCCTCACCCCGATGACCGATGTGTTGAGGTTGACGAGATTGGCCCGGATTTCCGGCAGTTCCACCTTGAAGCGGGCGAAATAGGCTTTTTCGAACAGTTCCTGTATCTGCTCCCGCGTCACTTCGGCCGATGGCAGCGGCACGTTCAGGAGATGCGTCTGGCCGATGAACTGCATGTCGGCGGAATGGACGAGACGGATGTTTTCCGGCCTAACCGCTTCAGTTTCCTTTCCGATCAGTTCGCGCCCTTCGGCGCCTTGCCGGCTCAGTATCTCTTTGACGATGCTTTCATCAAGGCCAGCGATGGGCTGGTTGATCGTGTTGACGAAATCGTGCCGGAGGTCGGCGACGACGCAGCCTAGCGCGTTGGTGATGCCGGGGCGCGCCGGCACGAGCACCTTGGGGATGCCGAGTTCACGCGCCAGCGCCGAAGCGTGCAGCGGCCCCGCGCCGCCGAAGGCGAAGAGCGCGAAATCGCGCGGGTCGTGGCCCTTGGCCACCGAGACCATGCGGATCGCGCCGGCCATACGGATATTGCCGACCTTGAGAACCGCGCCGGCCGCCTCCGCGCCGTCGAGCCCGAGGCGCTTTCCGAGCTTCTCGGCGAAGACCGCGCGGATGGCATCGACATCCACCGGGCCGCCGACGGCCAGAAGCTTCCTTGCATTGAGGCGGCCAAGCAGCAGGTTGGCGTCCGAGATGGTAGGCTCCGTGCCGCCGCGCCCGTAGCAGATGGGGCCGGGGGACGCGCCGGCGCTTTGCGGCCCGACTCTCAGCAGGCCGGAATCGTCCACCCGCGCGATCGAGCCGCCGCCCGCGCCGACGGTCCGCACGTCCACCATCGGCACGTGGATCGGCATGGCGTATTCGATCTCGATCTCGTTGGAGACGGCGGCCTGCGCGTTGCGGATCAGCGCCACGTCGGTCGAGGTGCCGCCCATGTCGTAGGTGACGACGTTGGGGTAGCCGGCGCGGCGCGCCGTATAGGCCGCCGCCATCACGCCCGAAGCCGGACCGGACATGACGGTCTTGGCCGCCTCGTTGGTGACGAAGCGCGCCGAGATCATGCCGCCATTGCCGTTCATGACGAGAAAGTCGCGGTCGTAGCCCCGGTCCCCGAGTTCGGCCCGCAACTTCTCGACATAGCGCTTGAGGATCGGCTGCACCGAGGCGTTGACCGAAGCGGTGACGCCGCGCTCGAATTCCCGAGCCTCGGAGAGAAGCGAATGGCCGGCGGTGATGTAGTCGTTCGGCCAGCTTTCCGCCGCGATCTCGACCGCGCGCAGTTCATGCGCCGGATTGGCATAGGAATGCAGGAAGTGGATGACGAGCGATTCGCAGCCGGCCGCCAGAAGCTTCGCCACCGCTGCGCGCACCTCGTCCTCGTCGAGCGCCTGCCGCACCTTGCCGCCGGCCTCGACGCGCTCGGTGACTTCGAGCCTGAGATCACGCGGGATCACCGGCACGAAACGGCCGGTCATGCCATAGGGCTCGGGCCGCGTGCGACGGCCGAGTTCGATGATGTCGCGGAAGCCACGCGTCGTGATCATGCCGGTCTTTGCCAGCCGCCGCTCCAGAACGGCGTTGGTCGTGGTGGTCGTGCCGTGGACGATGAGATCGACAGCCTCTACCGGGAACGCCGTCTCGGCAAGCGCGGCAACGACACCAAATGCCTGGTTTTCCACCGTCGTCGGCGTCTTGGCGATAAAAGCCCTGCCGCCGCCACGTCCGTCGATCAGGAGCAGGTCGGTGAAGGTTCCGCCGACATCGATGCCGGCAACCACACTGCCCAAAATTGCATCATCATTTGCGCTCATCGAGGAACCCGGAATGTTCAACCTACTGATAATGCACGATTAGTACGGTTCTCACCATCCGCGCCTTGACGCAATAATCGTTTGTACACTAATAAATATCGCTCGCAATGCAAGCGAGTTTCCGTGCTGCCGACGCAGCGACCCGCAAGCCGCCCGGCCGGGATATCCAGGCGAATTCAGGAGCGTCAGACATGCAGACCGCCGATTTCGCCCATTCGGCTGTGGCTTTCGCGAACGCTTTTCCCATTCCCGCCAATGTGTACGCGGAAAAAGTCGTCTCGGTCACGCATTATACGGACCGGCTCTTTTCCTTCCGCGTCACCCGCCCGCAAAGCTTCCGCTTCCGCTCCGGCGAATTCGTCATGATCGGCCTGCCCAATGCCGAGCGACCGGTCTTCCGTGCCTATTCGATCGCCAGCCCCGCCTGGGACGACGAACTGGAATTCTTCTCCATCAAGGTGCCGGACGGCCCGCTGACCTCGCACCTGCAGAAGATCGTCGCCGGCGATACGGTGCTTCTGCGCAAGAAGGCGACCGGCACGCTGGTGCTCGACGCGCTGGCGCCGGGCAAGCGCCTCTACATGATCTCGACCGGCACCGGCATCGCGCCTTTCGCCAGCCTCATCCGCGATCCCGAGACCTACGAGAAATTCGGCAGCATCGTGCTCACCCATACCTGCCGCGATGCCGCCGAACTCGAATACGGCGCCGGTCTCTACCGGCAGAGTGTCGAGGATCCGCTGATCGGCGAGCTGACCAACGGCCGGCTCACCTATTACGCCTCGACGACGAGAGGAAAGTTTCCGCGCATGGGCCGCATCACGGCGCTGATCGAGGATGGCCGGCTTTTTGCGGATATCGGCGCGGAGCCGTTCGATCCCGCCAGCGACCGCGTCATGATCTGCGGCTCGATGGCCATGCTGCACGACGTCAAGGCGCTGGTCGAGAAGGCCGGCTTTGCCGAGGGCTCGCACAGCCAGCCCTGCGATTTCGTGGTGGAGCGCGCCTTCGTCGGCTGACGGCCTGCCGGCATTCGCGCGGCGTGGCCAATGTGTACTTGATGCCAAAAGACGATACCGCCACAATGCTGTATGAGGGGTCATGTTGCGTTTCCTCATCATCGACGACCACCCGCTTTTCCGCGAAGCCCTCCAGAGCGCGTTGCAGCTTGCCTATCCGGATGCCGAGACGGTCGAGGCAAGGCTGATCGAGGAAGCGCTCGACGTGCTCGAGCGGGGACAGGATTTCGATCTCGCGCTTCTCGATCTGTCGATCCCCGGCGTCCAGGGTTTCGAGGGGCTTTTGACTATCCGTACGCGCTATCCGCGCCTGCCGGTCGTCGTCGTGTCGGGCCACGAGGATCCCCGTGTCGTATCGGAGACGCTTTCCTACGGGGCGGCCGGCTTCATCCCGAAATCCGCGCGCAAGGACGAACTTGCGAAAGCCATCCGCGAGGTGATGCAAGGCGAGGTCTATGTCCCGCCGGATTTCGCCGGGGAGACGGACGATCCCGACCGCGAGGATCGTGCCGAACTCGTGCGCCGGCTGGCCACGCTGACGCCACAGCAGACCCGCGTGCTGGGCATGCTGAGGCAGGGGCTTCTCAACAAGCAGATAGCCTACGAGTTGCAGGTGGGCGAGACGACGGTGAAGGCGCATGTGTCGGAGATATTGCGCAAGCTCCACGTCTACAGCCGCACGCAGGCCGTGATCGAGGTGTCGCGACTCGACCATGGCGAGCTTTTCCGCGAGGCGGAGGAATTCGGCGCCGGCGGCGGCAAGCCGCAATAGGCTCTACCGGACCGTTTGAGAGTGATCTCTATGAGCGGCCTGTATTGCGCTGGACGCCCACAGGCAGCGTGGCGATGCGGGCCATCTCGCCTTTCTTGAAAAAGGATCGGTCGCTCAGATAGGCGGCAAGCATGCCGGTAGCGTCGTCGCCCCAGAACAATTCGCCGTCGACATGGAAGGTCGGAACGCCGAAGACCCCGCGTCCGATCGCCTCGTCGGTCAGTTGCCTCAGCCTGTCCTTCGCCGATTGCTCGCCGGCAAGCTCGAGGGGCGCGCCGGAGACCATCAGATAGCGGCCGAAATCCGCGATCGCCTCATCCGTATCCGGAGCGCGGCCCTCCACGAAGACGAAATCGAAGGCGCGCCGAACCATCTGCAAATCGGGGCCGAGCGCGGCGAGAATGCGCAAAGCCTTCAACGGGTTGAACGGGTGGCGCTCGGGCATGGTGAAGCGGATGCCGCGCTCCGACGCGAGCCATTGCGCCAGCCGGTAGGTGTGCAGCCGCTTCGGGCCGATCTCGGCAGGGCCGAGCTGCCCCCAATGGCCGAGGATGGCACCGAGAAGCACCGGCTTCGGCGCGATCTTCAGCCCCTTGGGGAGTCGGTCGAGAGCATTCAGTTGCAGGAAGGCGAAGGGCGAGACCAGGTCGAAATACCAGTCGACCGTGGTCGTGCCGTCATTGCCGGCGCTTTCGTTCATGACCGACCCCTGAAAATCCCGGAGAGGTCTATTCCGCGGCCGCGGAAACCGCAAGCGAGGGCTTCGCCTCCACGCCCGGAAGGTCGCGCACGGTGCATCCCGAAACGCAGCAGCGGCCGGGTTGCTTCGATACGCGTCGCCCGTCGTCGAGCACGCCGCGTTCCAGTAGCGCCTCGACCAGTTCGACTTTCTCCATCACCGGATAGTTGCGCCAGATCTCGCGCTTCATCGCCTCGGGCGAGCCGCCGCCATGCATCGAGATCACCGAATACCAGCCGGCCTGGTCGGAGACGGTCAGATCCTCGACGAAGCGCGCGACCTCCATGCGGTTGGCGTAGGGGATGTCCGCGCGGGCGCCGAGCACGGCGGCGAGCGAGCCGGCCGTCTCGGGGTTGTGGTCCTCCGCCGGTCCCGGCAGGGTGACGATCAATCCGCCCGAGACGGTGTGGGCGAGACGGTGCATGTCGTAGATCTGGGTCGCCAGCAGGAGCTTGCCGATATTGGAGAAGACGGCGTCGGGCATGACATTGCCGGCCGCCTCGCGCGTGGCGTGGACCGAGGCGGCGATGCCGCAGGCGTAAAAGCCCTCGACGATCTTGATCAGTTCCACCATCTGTTCGCGGATGTGGCTGTGCTTGTCGGGATCGAGGCCATTCGCCTCGATCATCAGCGCGCCGGCGCCGATCAGGAGGTCGCCGAAGCCGGCCCGCGCACCGATGCAGGTTTGCCGGTGATGCGTGGCATAGGAGGTGGTGAGATAACCGGCCTCCTCGGTCTCGCCCGCCATGAAGACGCGCTCCCACGGCACGAACACGTCCTCGAACAGCACTACGCCGGTGGACTGGCCGTATTTGCCGGAGAACTTGGCTGCCGGCTCGCCCGGCCGACCGGCCTTGCGCGCGACGATGGTGACGCCCTCGGCGTCGACCGGCACGGCGCAGCACACGGCGAAAGCGGCGTCTTCCTTCGTGTGGGTGCGGCACGGCATGACGAGGAATTCATGGCAGTAGGGCGCGCCGGTGACGATCGCCTTGGCGCCGGAGATGACGATGCCGTCCTTCCGTCGCTCCTTGATGTGGACATAGGTGTCGGGGTTGGCCTGCTGGCCGGGCCGTTTCGAGCGGTCGCCCTTGGCGTCGGTCATGGCGACGCCGAGCGTCATGTCGCGGTCCTGGATGTCGTGCATGTAGGCGAGGAAGCGCTGGTGGTAGTCGGTTCCGTGCGCATCGTCGGCGAGTTTTGTCGCCTGGAAGATGCCGCAGAAGGCGTCATGGGTAAGGTAGCGCTGGGCACAGCCCGAAATCTTGCAGGCAAGCCGCACCGCCTCCAGCTTGGCCAGGAGATCGGAGGAATCCCGGTCGACATGCACCATGCGGTTCACGATCTTTCCGGAAGTGTGCTGGCGCGCCGTCATCACTTCGGCGTGCTCGGCGACATGGGCGAGGTCGTAGGTGACGCCGATGGCGTTGATGCCCGGCCTCAGGATGGCCGAATCCGCGACGCTCTCGATGCGTTCGCCCTCGACGAAGACGCGCGGCTTATAGGCGCGAAGCGACTCACGATAGTCGGCGGCGGTCATCAGCATGGCGTGATCTCCGATTGTCCGTTCTACGGCTTGCGGATAAAATCGAACAGCGTTAGAAAAACGTCAAGAGAAAAATTTAACGGTGTTAGAATGGCGATTGCCGCAAGCCCCGCAGTGCCGCCGCCATCGGGTCCGCGAAGACAGGCCGCCACCGAGGCCAAGCGCGAGCGCATCCTCGACGCCGCGCGGCAGGTCTTCGAGGCGGACGGGCTGGAGGCGGCGTCCTTGCGGGGGATCGCGGCGGCTGCCGGCTACACGCCGGCCGCGCTTTATTTCCACTTCGATTCCAAGGAAGCGCTTTATGCGGAGGTGCTTTCTGCATCGGTGGCGCGGCTGGCCGAAGCGATCGGAGCCGCCGCATCGAAGGCGGAAGAACCGGCCGCAAGGCTTTCGGCGGCGGCCCTTGCCTTCTTCGATTTCTATGCCGAGAACCCGCGCGACCTCGATCTCGGCTTCTACCTCTTTCGCGGGGGCATGCGGCCGAAAGGCGTCGGCCGCGAGCGCGACAAGGCCTTGAACGCTGCGCTCGCGGCTGCTCTTGCGCCGATCGGCGAGGCCGCGCGCGCGCTGGGTGCCGATGAGACGACCGCCAATCTCACTATCGCCGACCTCTTCGCCCATGCGACCGGCCTTTTGCTTCTCGCCCATACCGGCCGCATCCGCATGTTTGGTGCCTCGGCGCGCGGATTGATGGTAGAAGCGGTCGAGAGGCGGGCGGCGTTGCTAGCTAAGGGAGACGCAGGATGAGGACCATCGACCGCGACCGCACGACGCTGCTGGTGATCGACTTCCAGCAGAGGCTGATGCCGGCAATCCACGATGCGAGCAGCGTGCTCGCCAATGCCGGAAGGCTGATCGAAGCGGCGAAGAAGCTTGGCGTGCCGGCGATCGTGACCGAGCAATATCCAAGGGGCCTTGGCCCGACCGTTCCGGAACTTGCCGTCGACGGTATGCCGAAGCTTGCCAAGATGGATTTTGACGCCACGCGCGCCGCCGGCTTCTTCGAGCTTCTGCCGAAGGGCCGGCCGGATATCGTCGTCGCGGGCTGCGAGGCGCATGTCTGCGTGCTGCAGACGGTACTCGGCCTGATCGACGCCGGCCATGCCGTCCACGTGGTTCGCGACGCGATCGGCTCGCGCCGGGCGGAAAGCAAGGAGGCGGCGATCGAGCGTATGCGGCACCATGGCGCCGGGATCGTGACGACCGAGATGGCCCTGTTCGAATGGCTCGGCACGGCCGCCGACCCGCATTTCCGCGAGATCAGCGTGCTGATAAGGTAGCCCCTGTCGTTTATATCCGGCTTGAATGAAAGGCTGGAGCCTCCTATTCCGATCCGGAAGAAGAGACGTCGCCGCAAGCCGGCGAGGGAAAGGCTGGAATGCTGAATCTGTGGAAGGACGAAGAGGCCGAGGCGCTCGTTTCGGCCTATGCGGCAAAGGGCACCAGCCGCGACCTGGCGCTGCGTGTCTATACGACAAGGCTGCTCGGCGGCGAGCCGAGGCTGGTCCTGCATGGCGGTGGCAACACGTCGGTCAAGCTCAGGGTGGCGGATCTCATCGGCGACGAATGGGAGGTTCTCTGCGTCAAGGGCAGCGGCTGGGACATGGGCGTCATCGAGCCGGCCGGCCTGCCCGCCGTCAAGCTGAAGCCGCTCCTGAAGGCGCGAGCGCTGGAAAAACTCTCCGACGAGGACATGGTGGCGTTGCAGCGCGCCAACCTCATCGACCCGTCCTCCCCGAACCCGTCGGTCGAGACGCTGCTGCATGCCTTCCTGCCGCACAAATTCGTCGACCATACGCATTCGACCGCCATCCTCGGCATCGTCGACCAAGAGGACAGCGAACCGCTCTGCCGTAAGGTCTTCGGGCCGAAGATGGGCTTCGTGCCCTATATCAAGCCCGGCTTCGACCTCGCCAAAGCCGCCGCCGGCATCTACGAGAAGGATACGGGCGTCGAGGGGCTGATCCTCGACAAGCACGGCATCTTCACCTTTGGCGACGATGCACGGCAGGCCTACGACCGCATGATCCATTACGTCACGGTTGCGGAACAATATATCGCGTCCAAGGCCAAACCGGCCAAGAGGGCCGCCCTGCCGGCGAAGCTGGCGCGGCCCGACGAGATCGCGCCTATGCTGAGGGGCGCCGTCGCCTTCCCGCGCGGCGAAGGCCGCTTCGATCGTTTCGTCACCGATTTCCGCACCTCGCCGAAGATCGTGGATTTCCTTGCCGATGCCGGCCTCGCGCGGTTGGCGCAATCCGGCGTCAGCACGCCGGACCTGTCGATCCGCATCAAGACCGGGCCGATGGTCCTCGACGCGCCGGAAGCGGGCGATCCGGCCGGCTACGCCGAGAAGGTGAAGGCGCGCGTGGCGAAATACGTGGCCGGCTACACCGATTATTTTACCGCCAACAATGCCCGCGATGACATCGCCCGCACCATGCTCGATCCGATGCCGAGGCTGGCGCTGGTGCCGGGACTCGGCATGTTCGGCTTCGGCCGCACATTGAAGGATGCGCGCATCGCGTCGGATATCGGCGAAATGTGGATCGAGGCGGTCGCCGGCGCGGAAGCGGTCGGCACCTTCCATCCGCTGCCCATGTCCGACCTGTTCGAACTGGAATACTGGTCTCTGGAGCAGGCGAAGCTCGCCGGAAACAAGCCCAAGCCGCTCACCGGGCAGGTGCTGCTCGTCACCGGCGGCGGCGGCGCCATAGGGGCGGCGACGGCGAAACTCTTTGCGGAGACCGGTGCGCATGTCGTCGTGGCCGATCTCGACGGCGGCAGGGCCGAGGCCGCCGCCAAGGCTGCCGGCAATGCCTCCATCGGCGTCGCCTGCGACGTGACCGACCCGAAATCCGTGCGCGCCGCCTTCGACGCGGCGGTGAAAAGTTTCGGCGGCGTCGATATCGTCGTCTCGAATGCAGGCGCGGCCTTCGAGGGCAGGATTGGGGACCTCGATGACGCGCTGTTGCGCAAGAGCTTCGAACTCAATTTCTTCTCGCATCAGAGCGTGGCGCAGAACGCGGTGCGCATCTTCAAGGAGCAGGGCACGGGCGGCGTGCTTCTCTTCAACACGTCGAAACAGGCGGTCAATCCGGGCGCCAATTTCGGTGCCTACGGCCTGCCCAAGGCGGCGACCTTGTTCCTGTCGAGGCAATATGCGCTGGAATACGGTGCGATCGGCGTCCGCTCCAACGCCGTCAACGCCGACCGTATCCGCTCAGGCCTGCTGGACGAGGCCATGATCGCCAGCCGCTCCAAGGCGCGCGGCGTCTCGGAAAAGGACTATATGGCCGGCAACCTCCTGCACGAGGAAGTGAAGGCCGGGCATGTTGCGCAGGCATTCCTGCACCAGGCGCTGGCGGAGCGGACGACGGCCGACGTAACCACCGTGGACGGGGGGAATATCGCGGCGGCTTTGAGGTAGGTGGCCGGACCACGGACAGTATCTTCATTCACGAGGGCTAGGCTCGTCGCATATGTAGTTCGACCCCCACTCCGTCCGCTTCGCGGCCACCTCTCCCCCGTTCGACGGGGTAGAGGAAGCGCTGGCCGCAAGGCTCGGCACCCTTCCTCTACCCCACGGATGTGGGGGAGAGGTGGCCGCGAAGCGGGCGGAGTGGGGGTAACAGACGTGACGACCCGCGGGAGGATCAAATGGACAAGCCTGTATTCGAGCCGCTGACGGTC
>JGI26528J50254_1001802_pt1 | contig 10816 bp, 9 predicted proteins | sample ThiBiot_300_plan_FD_50254 | JGI IMG/M metagenome (IMG submission 50254)
CGGGCGCGGACCAGCGGCTTCGTGCACGCGGTGAAGTATTACCCGGCCGGGGCGACGACGAATTCGGATTCCGGGGTCACCGACCTGACGAAGGCCTATAAGGCCATCGCGGCGATGGAAGAAGTCGGGATGCCGCTGTTGCTGCACGGCGAAGTGATCGACGCCGAGGTCGATGTGTTCGACCGTGAAGCCGTATTCATCGAGCGCCATCTCACGCGCCTGTTGCGCGACTTTCCTGCCCTGAAAATCGTGCTGGAGCATATCACCACGCGCCAGGCCGCCGAATTCGTGGCGGCGGCCCCCGTCAATGTGGCGGCGACGATCACCGTGCATCATCTGCTGTACAACCGCAACGCCATGTTCCGCGGCGGCATGCGTCCGCATATGTACTGCCTGCCGGTACTGAAACGTGAACCGCACCGGCAGGCGCTGGTGGCGGCGGCCGTTTCCGGCAATCCAAAATTCTTTCTCGGCACCGATTCCGCGCCGCACGCGATCAGCGCCAAGGAGACGGCATGCGGTTGCGCCGGCATCTATTCCGCACATGCCGCGATCGAGNTGTATGCCGAGGCATTCGAGGACGCCGGGGCGCTCGACCGGCTGGAAGCCTTTGCCAGTTTTTACGGTGCGGATTTCTACGGTCTGCCGCGCCACACCGAAACGATCACGCTGCACCGTGAAAGCTGGACGGCGCCGTCACGTCTTGAACTGGGCGACGAGATACTGGTTCCGCTGCGTGCCGGCGAGATGATCCGCTGGCGNGTGGTCTGACAAAAAAAACGGCAGACCGGGGAAAGTCTGCCGTGGTGGAAGCGGGCCTCTTCGGTCCGCTTCCAGGCATCGCGCAGTATTGCGCTGCGCTGTGCGGGGAGGAGCGGTATTACGGGAATGCCGGAATNGTGGGTTCGANGCCTGAATTCATCGCCTCCGGATGGTGTGAGGCGACAAGTTTCCTGATTTCCTCGACCCGCCCGGACGGGGCATCCACCATCATCAGAATGCGCCCCGCNGCGATGGCCGCCTCGAAGGTTTTCAGCCGTGAATTGGGGATGGCGCTGGCCACCATGCTGGCGACCCAGGCGCCGAACGCCGCGCCGATCAGGGCCGTGAGCAGAATGGTGACCAGTTGCAGATCCACCCCCGCGGGGGGGAAAAACACTGCCACCAGACCGGCCAGAATGCCAAGGCCGCCACCGACCGCCAGCCCGGTTTCGGCGCCGTGGACAAAATCGGTTTTCTGCAGGATCGAGGCTTCGTGCAGGCCGGGCAACGGCACGTCGTCCCGGGCTAGAACGTGAATGTGGCCGTCCTCGATGCGGGTCAGCAGCAGTTCGTCGCGGATCCGTCGGGCGCTCGCTACGTCCGGCACCGTGAAATACAGGCGTCTTCTCATGATGACTCTCCTGATCGGGCCTGGATCGGTCCGGGTATTCCTGCATAGCAAACAAGCGGACGCAGTCAAGGAAAAGTTCTATAATCGCAGGCGGAAAAGCAGGCCAGACAACCGCTGCCGCAGATCTCCCGGGATTTGGCGGGAGAGGAAAGTCCGGGCTCCACAGAGCAGGATGCCGGCTAACGGCCGGACGCCGCGAGGCGAGGAACAGGGCCACAGAGACGAGCGTATTCAGTTACGGTGAAACGCGGTAACCTCCATCCGGAGCAACACCAAATAGGCAGGCGATGAAGCGGCTCGCTGAGTCTGCGGGTAGGTGGCTTGAGCCGGTCAGCAATGACCGGCCTAGAGGAATGGTTGTCCATGACAGAACCCGGCTTATCGACCAGCTTTTCCGCTTCTTATTCAATTCAATAACTTAGCTTTTTAACTTAAAAAAATATAAAAATATATCGACTAAGTATCGGTTTTTCCAGAAACTTATCCACAACCTCAAACAACCCCTAAGTCCTTGAGACATAGGGGTTTTTTTGTGTCCATCAGCTTGACTCAAACTATCCACTATAGTGGGCGCAAGTGGTGATTGGTGGGAAGTTGTGGGAGAATGCACCCGCCCCGCACGATCAAATTCAGCCGGGCTTGATTTCAATAAATTTGGGGGGGGCATGTTTCGGGGCGTTGCGACAGTCAGCCTGGATAGCAAGAACCGGCTCGTGGTGCCGGCACGCTATCGCGACGCCCTGTTGGTGAATGGAGGGGGGCGCGTGGTGATCACGGCCGACCCGAGCCAGTGCCTGTTGCTGTATCCCCTGCCCGAATGGGAGCCGATCGAGAAAAAGCTCAACGGCCTCTCCGATTTCAATCTTCGTACCCGCAGCCTCAAGCAGCTGCTTGTGGGCTACGCGCACGACATGGATATGGATGGCGCCGGCCGCGTGCTGCTGCCGCCCATGCTGCGCAAATTCGCCGAGCTCGATAAGAGCCTCGTGCTGGTGGGGCAGGGAAGCAAGATCGAGTTGTGGAACGAGGCGCGATGGGAAGCGCAGGTATCGCAGGCGCTGAGCTTCAGCGACGACTCGCTGCCCCCCGAGCTGGAGGGGTTTACGTTGTGAGAGAGCCCGCCCATGTGCCGGTGCTGGCACAGGAGGCGGTGGCGGCGCTGGCGATCAGGCCCGAAGGCGTGTATGTCGACGCCACGTTCGGGCGTGGCGGGCATAGCCGGCTGATTCTCGCGCAACTGGGTGCGCGCGGACGGCTCGTCGCGCTGGATCGCGATCCGGATGCCATTGACGTTGGCCGTACCTTGAAGGACGCCCGGCTGACGCTGGTGCAGAGTACGTTTTCGCGCCTGGGCGCGGTGCTGGACGAATTGGGTCGTGCAGGCGAACGGGATTTTGCTGGATATCGGGGTGTCGTCGCCGCAGCTTGACGACGCGACGCGCGGCTTCAGTTTTCGTTTCGATGCCCCGCTCGACATGCGCATGGATCCGGGAAGCGGGCTGTCGGCGGCGGACTGGCTGGCGACTGCGGACGAGAAGGAAATCAGTGAGGTCATCCGTACCTATGGGGAAGAGCGGTTTGCTAAATCGATTGCGCGCGCGATTGTTGCGGCACGGCAAAAAGAAGCCGTCCGCAGCACCGGGCAGCTGGCGAATCTCATTGCCGCCACGGTCAAGAGGCGCGAACCGGGGCAACACCCGGCGACCCGAAGCTTCCAGGCTATACGGATTTATCTCAACCGCGAACTGGAAGAGCTGAGCAACGTGCTGCCGCAATGCGTGGACAGACTGCACCCCGGCGGACGGCTCGCGGTGATCAGCTTTCATTCGCTGGAAGACCGTATCGTCAAGCGTTTCNTGCGCGACGAGTCCGAAGGGGAGCAGGCGCCGCGCCGGCTGCCGATTCCGGCCGCCATGCTGAAACCGGGGCGCTTGAGGCGGGTGGGGCGTGCCCAGCGTGCGAGCGATGCCGAGGTGGCCGCCAATCCGCGTGCGCGTAGCGCGGTACTGCGGGTGGCCGAGCGCGTGGGTGCGACGTCGTGAGCCGTCTCAATGCCGTCCTGGCGCTGGTGCTGGTCGTGTGTGCGCTGGCGGTGATCCAGGCGCAGCATCGTGCGCGTACGTATTTTGTGGAGCTGGAGCGTCTGAAAAAAGAAGCGCGCGTGCTGGACGAGCAATGGGGAAAACTGCAACTGGAGCAGGGCACATGGGCCAATCCGGCGCGGATCGATACGCTCGCAAGAACCCGGCTGGGCCTGATCGCGCCGCCGCATGACCGGGTACGCGTCGAAACCCTGACGAGCGCGCCATGAATTACCACTCGCGCAAGCTGCTCAAACTGAATCTTGCCCCCTGGCGCATGGCGGCGGTAGGCGGACTGCTGCTTGTCGGACTGACGGTGGTGGCGGGGCGGGCGTTTTATCTGCAGGGACTCCATACCGACTATCTGCAGGGCAAGGGCGATGCGGTGGCCAATCGCAATCTCACGCTGCCGGCGCACCGTGGACAGGTGACCGACCGCTACGGTCAACTGCTGGCGATCAGCACGCCTGTCGAATCCCTGTGGGCGAACCCGGACGAACTGAATCTGACGGCGGACCAGCGCACGCATCTGGCCAGGACGCTCGATACTTCGCCGGCGGAACTGGCGAAAACGCTGGCGCGCAAAACCCGTGGCGAATTCAGCGTGCGGCGTCCCGTGACGCCGGAGCAGGCGGTCAAGATCGCCACGATGGGGCTGCCGGGGGNGACGCTGCGGCGCGAATACCGCCGCTATTACCCGGCCGGCGCGGTCACCGCGCAGGTGGTGGGATTCACCAATGTGGACGACAAGGGCCAGGAAGGTGTCGAGCGCGCCTATCAGGACTGGCTGGCCGGCCGGCCGGGAGAGCGGCAGATCGTGCGTGATCGCCACGGCAATACCATTCGCGACCTGGCGCCGATCAAGACCGCGCAGATGGGGGGCAACCTGACCCTGTCGCTCGATCTCAGAATCCAGTATCTGGCGTACCGGGAACTGGCGGCCGCGATCGAGAAGCACAAGGCAAAGGGCGGCAGCATCGTGGTGCTCGATGCCAAGACTGGCGAGATCCTCGCGCTGGTGAACCAGCCGGTGTTCAATCCCAACAATCGTCAGAATTACAAGCCGGATCTGATGCGCAACCGCGCGGTGATCGATACTTTCGAACCGGGGTCTACCGTCAAGCCATTTGTTGCGGCGGCGGTGCTGGAACGAGGGNTGTTCCGCCCGGACAGCGTGATCGAGACGCCGGATAATTTCCGGGTCGGCCGCAAGCTGGTGCACGACGAGCATCACCATGACCATCTGTCGGTGACTGAAATCATCCAGAAATCGAGCAATGTCGGCGCGGCCAAAATGGCGTTGACGCTGACGCCGCAACAGCACTGGGAGGTGCTGCATCGCGCCGGGTTCGGGCAGCTCCCGGGTTCCGGCTTCCCGGGCGAAACCGCCGGGCGTCTGCGCGACCCCTCAACCTGGAAGCCGGTTGAGCAGGCCACCATGGCTTATGGATACGGATTGTCGGTCAGCCTGCTGCAACTGACCCGCGCCTATATGGCGTTTGCCAACGACGGCGAGGTGATGCCGTTGTCGTTTCTCAAGCGCGAACCCCAGGAAATCGTCGGCGAACGCGTGTTCTCGCCGACCGTCGCGCGCGAAGTGCGCGCCATGATGGAAACCGTGACCCAGGAGGGGGGCACCGGGACGCTCACCCGTGTGCCGGGCTATCGCGTAGCCGGCAAGACCGGGACCGCGCATAAACTCGTCAATGGCCATTATGCGTCGGACCGCTATCTGGCTTCTTTCGTCGGCATGGCCCCGGCATCGAATCCGCGCCTCATTATCGGCGTGTCAATCGATGAACCTTCCGATGGCGTGTATTACGGCGGCAGCGTCGCGGGCCCTGTCTTCGCCCAGGTCATGGCGGCGAGCCTGCGCATGCTCGGCTTGCCGCCCGATGCGCCGGAAACCGAAACGAAGATGACCGAGAATGCCGCATCGGCCAGGGGGGGCGCGTAATGGCCGCGGCNGACGTGCATCGTCTTTCCTCCCCGGGCGCCGCCCAGGGCATTCGCGAATCGGTTCCCCACATCCTGGCGCGCCTTGGCATTGCCGTCGGCGAGCTGACCAGCGACAGCCGCAAGGCCATGCCCGGTACCGTCTTCGTCGCCTATCCCGGCACCNTGCGCGACGGGCGTGATTTCATCGCGCAGGCGGTCGCGCAGCGTGTCGACGGGGTGTTGTGGGAGGCGGACCACTATCAATGGGATCCGGCACTGGATATTCCCAACGCCGGCGTGGCCGGGCTGANAATCCGTATTGGCGAGATTGCCGCGCAGGTGTACGGCGAGCCATCGCGCGCACTGCACATGGTCGGCATCACCGGCACCAATGGCAAGACATCGGTGGCGCACTGGACGGCGCAGGCCTTCTCGCGTCTGGGCAGGAAAACAGCCATCATCGGCACCGTCGGCAACGGTTTCCCCGCCGTCGGGGACGCGCCCGGCGCGCTGACGCCCACGCTCAACACCACGCCCGATGCCATCGAACTGCAGCAGCGTCTGGCGGCCTATCGACAGCAGGGCGCAGTCGCCTGTGCGATGGAAGTCTCGTCGCATGGGTTGGCGCAGGGGCGCGTCAACGGCACCCGCTTCAATGTCGCGGTACTGACCAATCTTTCGCGCGATCATCTCGATTACCACGGCAGCATGGAACACTATGCCGACGCCAAGGCCCGGCTATTCAGCTGGCCCGGGCTGGAGTGGGGAGTGATCAATGTCGATGATGAATTCGGCCGGCGCCTGGAAAGCGAGACCCGGCCCGCACGCATCGCAGGCTATGGATTCCAGCGCGGCGCCGTGGTGGGGGAAAGGGTGCGGCTGTCGCAGGCGGGCCTGCATCTCAAGGTTCATACCGACTGGGGCAATGCCGAGTTCGATGCCCCGCTGCTTGGCCGTTTCAATGCGGCCAATCTGCTGGCCGTGCTCACCACTTTGCTGGTNTCGGATGTCGGGCTGGACGACGCCTGCCGGGCGCTTGCGCACATCGTGCCGCCGCCTGGACGGATGCAGACGCTCGGAGGCAATGAGCATCCGCTGGTGGTGGTGGATTATGCCCATACGCCCGATGCGCTCGACAAGACACTCGCCGCATTGCGCGAGATCGCTGCTGACGGGCGGCTGATCTGCGTCTTCGGCTGCGGCGGAAATCGCGACAAGGGCAAGCGCCCGCTGATGGGGAAGGCCGCCACGCATGGCGCCGACGACGTCTGGATCACCAGCGACAATCCGCGCAATGAAGATCCGCGCGACATCATCCATGACATTCTCTCCGGCGCACACGGCAAGCCGCACGTCGAGCCTGACCGCGCGCGCGCCATCTTCGAGGCGATCGGCGGCGCACGGCAAGGCGACGTGGTGCTGATCGCAGGCAAGGGGCACGAGGACTATCAGGAGGTCGCCGGCGAACGTTTGCCGTTTGCCGATGTGACCGTGGCGAAGAAAGCGCTGGAGGCGTGGACGTGAACACACCGATGATGCGCGTTTCCGAAGCCGCGGCCATGCTGGCTGTTCCGTTTGCGGGGGAGGACGCTGACGTGCTGCGCGTGTCGACCGACAGCCGCACGATTCAACCGGGCGACCTGTTCATTGCCTTACGCGGCGAAAGATTCGACGGCGGCCGTTTTGCCGCCCAGGCGCTGCAGCAAGGCGCGGTCGGCGTGGTGCTGGACCCTGCGCAGGCACCGGATATTTTCGGTGCCCTGCGCGTCGACGACACACGCCTGGCGCTCGGCACGCTGGCCGCCGCCTGGCGCCGACGCTTCGTCATGCCGGTAGTCGCCATCACCGGCAGCAACGGCAAGACCACCGTCAAGGAAATGCTGGCGGCGATCCTGCGGGTGGAAGCCGGATCGGACGCTGCCGTGCTGCATACCGAAGGCAATCTCAACAATGACATCGGTTTGCCGCTGATGCTGCTGCGTCTGCGTGAGACACACCAATACGCCGTACTGGAAATGGGCATGAACCATCGGGGCGAAATCGATTATCTGACGCGCCTGGCCCGCCCCGATGTGGCGGTCGTCAATAATGCCTTGTCCGCACATATCGGCTTCCTGGGCTCGATTGAGAATATCGCACGCGCCAAGGGCGAAATCTTCAATGGCTTGCCGGATGCCGGCATCGCGGTCTACAACGCCGACGACCCGCATGCCGGGTTGTGGCGCGAAGCCAATGCGCAACGCCGCATCGTCGATTTCGGCCTCAGGCGCCCGGCTGCCGTGCACGCGCACTGCCAGCCCCGCGGATTTGGTTCCGTTCTGGCGCTCGCGCTTCCCGATACGANCCTGGACATTCCCTTGCAGGTTCCGGGCGAGCACAACGCGATGAATGCGCTCGCCGCCGCGGCTGCCGCGTTCGCGCTGAATGTCAGCCACTCCAGCATGGTCGCCGGCCTGTCTGGTTTCAACGGTGTAAAAAGCCGCCTGCAAAGAAAGCCCGCGCTGCATGGCAGCACCTTCATCGACGATACCTACAACGCCAACCCCGACTCGGTCAAGGCGGCGCTGGCCGTATTGGCGCAGCAAGCCGGCACGAAAATCCTGGTGCTGGGCGACATGGGCGAACTGGGCAGCGACGCTGCGCGCCTGCACGCGCAGATCGGGCAGGCGGCCCGTGCGGCGGGGGTGAACCGGCTGCTCGCGCTGGGTGANCTGACGAAAGAAGCGGTGAGCGCCTTTGGTGTGGGCGCGATGCATTTCGAGCGCATCCAGGAACTGCTCGCCGAACTCGAAAACGCATTGGCGCCCGATACCACTGTATTGGTGAAAGGCTCGCGTTTCATGCAGATGGAGCGCGTGGTCAACAGCTTTGCGGAAGAGCCGGTGGCGTCGCGGCCGGGACAGGGAGAACACTGACATGCTCTTGTGGCTGTTTCAGCATCTTGGCCAGGACGTTCGGGTATTCAACGTCTTCGGTTACCTGACACTGCGTACCGTGCTCGCCACCCTCACGGCGTTGACGATTTCCTTCATTGTGGGGCCGGCCATGATCCGCAAGCTGGCCGCGCTGAAAATCGGCCAGTCGGTGCGCAGCGACGGCCCGCAGACCCATCTGGTCAAGGCCGGCACGCCGACCATGGGCGGCGCGCTGATCCTGGTGTCGGTCACGGTCACCACGCTGCTGTGGGCCGACCTGTCCAATGACTATGTCTGGGTGGCGCTGTTCACCCTGCTGGGTTTTGGCGTCATTGGCTGGATCGACGACTGGCGCAAGGTGGTCGAGAAGAACTCGCGCGGGCTGCCGTCGCGCTGGAAGTATTTCTGGCAGTCGGTGATCGGTTTCGCGGCCGCGGNCTATCTGTGGCACAGCGCCACGCTGCCGGCGCACACCGAGCTCATCATTCCTTTCCTCAAACATGCCACGATTCCGTTATCGGCCGCGGGCTTCATCGCGCTGACCTATTTTGTCATCGTCGGATCGAGCAATGCGGTCAACCTGACCGATGGCCTCGACGGGCTGGCCATCCTGCCGACCGTGATGGTGGCCTCCGCCCTGGCGATTTTTTCCTATGTCGCCGGCAACGCAGTGTTCTCGAAATACCTCGGATTGCCGCATATCCCCGGCGCGGGCGAACTTGCGGTGTTCTGCGCGGCGATGGCCGGCGCGGGACTGGCCTTCCTGTGGTTCAACGCCTATCCGGCGGAAGTCTTCATGGGCGACGTCGGCGCGCTGGCCCTCGGTGCCGCGCTCGGTGTGGTGGCCGTCATCGTGCGGCAGGAAATCGTTCTCTTCATCATGTGCGGCGTCTTCGTGGCGGAAACCCTGTCCGTCATGGTGCAGGTCGCTTCGTTCAAGCTGACCGGCAAGCGGATATTCCGGATGGCGCCTATCCATCATCACTACGAATTGAAAGGCTGGAAGGAAAATCAGGTGGTCGTGCGATTCTGGATCATTTCGATGATGCTGATACTGATCGGGTTGTCGAGCCTGAAGCTGAGATGAACTACGACAGCCTCAAACTTTCCGGCAAGAATGTTCTCGTGCTCGGCCTCGGCGACACCGGNATGTCGTGCGCGCGCTGGCTGGCGGCGCGCGGGGCGCGGGTCAGCGTGGCCGACAGCCGCGCNGNGCCGCCGCGGGCGGCACATCTGGCGGAATGGNTGCCGCAGGTGCCGCTCTTTACCGGNCCCTTCAACGACGCNCAACTGCAGGCGGCTGACATGCTGGTCGTGAGCCCCGGCGTGCCGCTGGCCGAACCGGCCGTTGCCCGTGCGATGGCCGCGGGCATCGAAGTGGCGGGGGATGTCGAACTGTTCGCGCGCGCCATTCACGCGATCAATGCCGAGCGTGCCGCCNCGACGCCCCCGAATGGGCCGATGCGGGTGATTGCGATCACCGGCAGCAACGGCAAGAGCACCGTCACCGCGATGTGCGGCGACATGTGCCGCATCGCCGGCCTGACCGCCTGTGTCGCCGGCAATATTGGCCTGCCGGTGCTGGATGCCCTGTATGAAATCGANCAGGGAACGGCGCCTGCACCGCAGGTGTGGGTGCTGGAACTGTCCAGTTTTCAGCTCGAAACGACCACTTGCCTCGATGCGGATGCCGCCACGGTCCTCAATGTGACGGAAGACCATATGGATCGCTATCCCGACATGGAGACCTACGCCGCGGCCAAGGCGCNCATCTTTGACGGCGAGGGCGTGCAGGTGGTGAACCGTGACGATGCACGCAGCTTTGCCATGGCGCGAACGGGACGCCATGTGGTGAGTTTCGGNCTGGACCGCTGCCCNAAGGGCGAGAATTTCGGTCTGTGCGAGGACGAACTCTGCCTCGGCGGCGACATGCTGATGCCGTTGTCCGTGCTCCCGGTCGCGGGNCTGCATAACGCGGCCAACGCGCTGGCGGCCCTGGCGCTGACCCGCGCACTGGGTTTGCCGATGGAAGCCCTGCTGCGCGGACTGCTGCACTTCAAGGGATTGCCGCACCGGGTGGAGAAAGTCGCCGAAATCGAGGGGGTGACGTATTACGACGACTCGAAAGGCACCAACGTCGGCGCGACCGAAGCGGCATTGTATGGGCTGGGAGCNCGCAAGGCAGTGGTGATTCTGGGCGGCGACGGCAAGGGGCAGGATTTCAGTCCGCTCAAGGCGGCGGTCGCAGCCAATGCCCGCGCAGTGGTGCTGATCGGNCGTGATGCGCCACTGATCGCGGCCGCCATTGCCGGCAGCGGCGTCGACACGTATCCGGCTGGCAGCCTGCCCGATGCGGTCGCGCAGGCGCAACGCCTGGCCTATTCCGGCGATGCCGTGCTGTTGTCGCCGGCCTGCGCCAGTTTTGACATGTTCCGCAACTATGTTCATCGCGCCGAAGTCTTCATCGACGCGGTGAACAGGCTGGCAGC
>JGI26528J50254_1001812_pt1 | contig 10767 bp, 10 predicted proteins | sample ThiBiot_300_plan_FD_50254 | JGI IMG/M metagenome (IMG submission 50254)
GCCGGCCATGGCGACATGCGCGTGTTGCTGACGGATCCCGGCCCGCAGGCCCAGCTTGCCGTGGAGCTCTTTGCAGTCCGGATTGCGCAGTCCATCGCGGCTATGGCCACGGGAATCGGCGGACTCGACCATGTCGTCTTCTCCGGCGGCATCGGCCATCGCGCGCCCGGCCTGCGGGCTCGCATCGTCGCGCGCTTGGGCTGGCTCGGCCTGGCGCTGGCTCCTGAGGACAACAACGCTGGAGCCGTGAGGATCCACAGCGGGAGCGGGCCGGCCATATGGAACGTCGCGATCGATGAAGAACGCGAACTGGCCGAATCGGCGCTGGCCTGGCTCTAGCACCCGGCACGATCCCAGGGGCCGGCTCGGGCGAGAGTCACTCGCCGATCAGTGGCGTCGTCAGCACCGCTGCGAATCCACCACCAAGGGTGCGCATGTTCGTGGTCTGGCCCTGGTACAGCCTGGCCGCGAACAGCAGCACACCCGCCTCGGACGCGAAGCAGCGCACATCGGCCTTGAGGGATTGCCCCCCATGCACGATCCGCGCGCTCGGTGCCGCGAAGGCCTGTGCGATATAGGTTGCCGACGCCATCGACTCCCACGTCCGCCGGGTCAGTTTGTCGCCCCGATAGCTCCCGCGGCTGCCGAACCCTGCGGCAGGCTTGAAGAAATAGTCCTTGCGCGCTGCCCACAACGCATCCCGGTTCCCGGGCACGAGCTGGAGCGTGGGGGGGATCACCTGGGCCAACAAGGCCGCCGAACCCGCGTCGACCCCGAACCCGCCGAGCAGGGCCGGGTTCCCGAGCACCGCAAGGTTCCGCTTGTCGGCGAACAACGCGTGCGCTCGCGGATGCGGGGTCAGTGCTACCTCCCCTGCCAGGTAAGCCTGACGAAGGTCGGTATGCGAGGCATCTTCAAGCGCGAAATCGGTCAACCTGTTGTAGACCGCGTCGATCCGAGCATGGGCATCCTCAAGCCCATTCTGGCCAAGTGACAAGTCCTCGGGTGCGCGGATCACGCTGTCCACGCCATGGTCCCGGAATGCGTTCGCGTACAGTTCGAATTCGGGGTAGAGAAACTGCTCTCGCGGGGCACTGTCCACGATGGCCAGGCGCGACGACTTGCGCCCGGATTGCTGCCGCGCATCCTCCAACCATGCCGAGACGGCCGCATCACGCGCTTGGGCCGCGGTTGTCCAGGTGACCCACGTGGCCGGTGCACACGATCGTACGACGTCAAGCAGCAAGGCATTGAGCAGCAGCCCGCCTGGGTTGGTATTTATCTCGATCAACCGCGGCCCATCGACCGTTAAGTGAAAGTCGAGACCTAGGACGCCACCCACTGATCCCGGATCGTGGGTTGCGATGTCAGGGGTCCATTGCAGTACCCACTGGCTGTATCCCGAGTTTCCTGCAACTTCAAAGACGGCCGCAGCGACTCGTCCCATGGCCTCCAACGCGGGCCGGTCAACGAACAGGGCGTAGGGTGAAAACAGGTGCGCGTGCACGGCCGGATCAATCGCGAACTCCAGAAAGCCGCCTTGGATCGCCTCGCTCAGGCGGAGGACGTCGACCACTTCGCACGTACACCGCTGGTTGAGCGGCGCGCCTACCGAGGTAACACAGTCGGTGTTGCAGTTCGCCTGTCCAATCATTACCGGAGTTTCCTAGGACTACGCGTCAATTTCACACATCCTGACTGGCCGATCCAATCTGAACCGGCCTGGCAATCCCCCCGTTTACACAGAATTCTGCACACCCTCTCCGGCATGACGCAGACCCATGCCGGAGAGTTTGCCGGCGTTGACAACCAGAACCGCCTCGATGTCGCGCAGGCTCTCGCGCCAACTCAGCTGGGCGAAGGCCATGACCCGGAACTGCTCGGTGCAGTTGAAACTGCAAACCCGCCTGTTGCCACCATGACGTTTGACGATGCGAGCAACGCTGGTCCGCGAAACCAACTCCATGAGTTGAGCGAACAGCGTCTTGCCAGTGTTCATGCCGATGTCCCGGAGCCATCAGTCCCGGCACCCTACCTGCCAAAACGCTCGATTGCGTTCAAATCGACACCAGCCGAAAGTGCCACGGAAGCCGCGCCACTGTTGGCTTTCAGCTCTCGGAAGGGCTGCTTAACCGGACACTGCTGATCGTTACGTTCGTCATGATGCTGACGATGGCGATCTACAGTTCATCGTCGTCGCTTTTATCGGGCAGCCTCGACAACCTTGGCGATGTGCTCACGTACCCCTGAACGCTTTTAATACTTGTGTCGCGTCGCTGCGCAAGCGAATGCATTAATAGCGCCAGGCCGCCCCTAAGGACGGTGACATTTCCATGACGAAAATGTAATGGATGAGTCATTCGACTGACAGTGGCGGCTTCTTATGCTTTGATTCTAAATAACCCGTACTTGAGAAAAATTATGAGAAACACAAGCGCCATTCGCTCTTTTACGCTCGGCATCAGCCTCGCGGTCGGCCTCCTGTCGGCCTCGTTCGCCTATGCGCACGCCACACTGGTTCAGTCCACGCCGGCAGCCAATGCGGTCGTGGCGTCTCCGCAGCAGATCGACCTCATTTTCAACGAGACGCTGGTGCCGCGTGCTTCACGCCTGGAGCTGGCAATGATCCATGGCAATTCGACCATGCCGATCGAGCATCTGGAGATCGCGGTCGTCAACGACGGCAAGACGCTACGCGCCAAGCTGCATCATCCGCTGGAAGCCGGCACTTATCGCGTGCAGTACCGCGCTGTCGGGCCGGATAACCACCCGATGACGGGGGACTTCAGCTTTACCGTCCGCTGAGGCACCGTCGACTTGTCGAGCGTGCCCGCCTATGCTCTGCGGTTCGTCCAGTACCTGGACCTCATGTTGCTGTTCGGCCTTCCGCTGTTCTCGTGGTACGGCCTGCGCCGAACGGTGCCTGGCGGAGATCCGTGGCTGCCCTTGCCGAGGTCGGCGCTCTCCTTGGCGCTTCTGGTGAGCGCCGTGTTCGGTGTGTTGCTGACCGGTATCGACGTCGTCTTCAAGACGACGGAGATCATGGGGATGTCGATCACCGAACTCGACCGCGCATCGCTTGACTGGTACCTATTCGAGACCGGCGCTGGCCGAGCCGCACTGGCACGGACTGCACTGCTGATCGTGCTGATAGCCTTTCTCGGTTGGCAGTCGTGTCGCGAAGAGCGCTCCTTCTTCTCGCCTCTGGTGACCGCGCTTGCCGGATGCGCATTACTCACACTGGCGTGGAACGGCCACGCCGCCGCAGGAGAAGGCGCGCCTGGCGTACTGCGTCTGGCCGCCGGCATTGCCCACCTGCTCGCGGCCGGTGGCTGGATCGGCGCCATCGCGGCCTTTCTGATGATCCTCTTGCGTCGTAGCACATCCGCCAAGAGCAACTCCCCACAACTGCTCCACCAGATGCTGCAGGCCTTCTCAGGTCCCGGCACCATCTTCGTCGGCGTCCTTGTGGCCACTGGCATCATGCACTACGGCGACCTCACGGGTTGGTCGGCGGCACCCCTGTTCCACAGCGTTCACGGCAAGCTGTTGCTGGTCAAGCTGGCGTTGTTCGCTGCGATGCTGAGCCTGGCCGCGCTTCACCGGTGGCGGCTGGTGCCGCGGCTGGAACAGGAGATCCTTGCCGGCGACGGCACACGCTCAATGCACGCGCTTCGCCAGAGTGTTGCCATCGAGGCGATGATTGCCGTGTTGATCGTGATCAGCGTGTCCGTTCTTGGCACTTTCAGTCCACATGGATAACCACCCTGCGACAAGAACGACCGGGCATCGGCGACCGATGCCCTCATGCAACTCGCGCACGAGCAACGAGGATGTCTCATGGAGTTACGCCATCTACGATACTTCCTTGCAGTTTCAGAGGAACTGCACTTTGCCCGAGCGGCCGAGCGCCTAAACATCGAGCAATCGCCGCTGTCCCGGACGATAAAGGAACTGGAATCGGAGTTCGGGACACTGTTGTTCGAGCGAAACTCCCGCGGAACGCGCCTGACCTGGCCGGGACAGGTCCTCACGGAGGATGCCCGCCGCATCTTCACAGCGATCGATCAAGCTCGCGCGAACGTGCAGGCTGCAGCCTCCGGCTATCGCGGCATGCTGCGCATCGCGCTGTCGGACGGAATCGTGGCGCAACGATTGGCGGCACTGCTGGCCCAGTCCGCCTGGCTTGCCGCGACCAGAGCCGCCCAATCGTCGGGAGGATTGCCTCGTCCCAGCATTTTCTCGAACACCGCATACGGATCGGACTTGCTGCCCGATGACCGCAGGGTCTGCTCGTCGTTGACCCAGGCGTACACGATGACCTTCGCCCTCGAGTCGTACCGGAAGAATAGCCGGTACCGCCTTCCGAGCTTGGCCCGCCGCCAGTGACGGTAAGCCGACCCCAGGGTATTGCCCTGACGATATTCGTCCCGCGCCGGATCGCCCGGCACCATGTCTTGCATCAATTGGACCAAGGCCCGGAAGAACTTGACGTTGGCGTTGGACCCAAAGCCCTCCGGGTCACTCTCTTGCGCACGCAGCACGGCTGCGCGCAGTTTCATCATCTGCTCGATCAGGTTGTCGTGGAACAGCAGCGTCCAGCCATGCTGTTGCATCAGATTTCCACGTCCTCATCGAAGTCGTCGGCCAGGCTCACTTCGTGGCCCGCGTGCTCCAGCATCGTGCGAGCCAGATCCTCCGGCAGACCGCGAATATTCCGGCCGGCCTCAATATCGCGAGCCAACAGGGTCAGGAACGCAGCAATGGCGGGGTCTTCGTGCTCAGCATCAGCACGGGTAACGACAACTTCACCGCCACGCAGGTCGAACGCAACTTTGCCGCCGGTATCGACCCCCAGCGCCTGTCGGATGGACTTGGGCAACGTGATCTGGCCTTTGGAGGTCAGCGTGGCAACTTCATGGATGGCAGGCATGGCGGTTCTCCTGATAGCGACGCCCACAGCGTAAGGAAGTTTCCTTACTATGTCAATCTGGTTGAGCATGGTGTCCCTCCGATCGAGTGAGAAAGGCCATCGTAGGATCGGGACAGCCTGCCTTCCCGTTTCAATCCGGACTGGGCCAGCACCGCATTGCCCGTGGCTGCCCGCTTGCGGTTGCCCTATATCCAAAGGCTTCCGGTAAAGGCCAAAGGGTTGGGAAGGGGGCAAGGGAATGGGCTCAAGGGGAAAGGCCCTACCCGAAAAGGCCAAAAGGCTCTCCGCCGACTCGTCACTTCGGGATTCGCCATGCTCTCGCTGTTCCAGCGCAAAAAGGTGCCGCCATCCGCTGGCGCACCACCGACAACCGTTCGGCCAACACCTGGCGTGCCGATACGGCCTGCGTCGGCCGCGGTGCTGCTGGCCACCCCGCGACGGCAACGTCTGCTGGAACACATCTGGCAGCGCACGTCGCTCTCGCGCGCCCAGTTCGCCAAGCTGTACCTCGCACCGATGGAACGCTACGCCGAGCTGGTCCAGCAGTTCCCGGCTTCCGAGAGCCACCATCACGCCTATCCCGGCGGCATGCTGGATCACGGTCTCGAGATCGTCGCCTACGCGCTGAAACTGCGCCAGTCCCACCTACTGCCGCCCGGAGCCACCCCTGAAGCCCAGGCAGCCCAGGCGGAGGCTTGGACCGCCGGCACGGCCTACGCGGCGCTGCTGCACGACATTGGCAAGATCGCCGTCGACCTGGAAGTTGAGCAGATCAATGGCAACGCTTGGCACCCATGGCACGGCCCGCTGCAGAAGCCGTACCGCTTCCGCTATCGGCGGGACCGCGAGTACCGCCTGCATGGCGCGGCCACCGGGCTGCTGTACAACCGGCTTCTCGACACCGAGATCCTCGACTGGCTCAGCAGCTATCCCGATCTGTGGTCTTCGCTGCTGTACGTGTTGGCCGGCCAGTACGAGCATGCCGGTGTGCTGGGCGATCTGGTGGTTCAGGCCGATCAGGCTTCGGTGGCGCAGGAACTTGGGGGCGATCCCAGCAAGGCGCTGGTTGCGCCAAAGCACGCGCTGCAGCGCAAGCTGCTCGATGGGCTGCGCTATCTGTTGAAGGAGGAATTGAAGCTCAACCAGCCCCAAGCCTCAGATGGCTGGCTGACACAGGACGCCTTATGGCTCGTCAGCAAGACGGTGTCCGATAAATTGCGGGCGCATCTACTGTCACAGGGCGTGGAGGGCATTCCGGCCAACAACACCTCGGTGTTCAACGTGCTGCAGGATCACGGCATTGCCTTGGCTACACCCGACGGCAAGGCGATCTGGAAAGCCACCGTCACCAGCAACAGCGGCTGGTCCAGCACCTTCACCTTCCTCAAGCTCTCGCCTGCGCTGATCTGGGAACCATCCGAGCGACCGACCCCGTTCGGCGGCACGGTGCACGCCGAGCAGAACACAACGCCAGAGCCGGTCGCCGCCACCGCAGATGCGACCAGATCGTCGGTCGTCGGCGGTCCCGCCGAGCCTGCTACCGCGGACGGAGTCGATGCGCTGCTCGAACTTTTCGCCCCATCCGATTCCGCCGCCACCACTGCCACCATGGCGTCGGCGCCGACCGTCGCAGCGTCGGCCGTGCAGATTGCCGCGGCGCCACCAGCTCCCGCGCACGATCCCGAGGTGAGAGGTCAAGCGCGGAAACCCTCGGGCGAGCATTTCATGGACTGGCTCAGGAATGGCCTCCAGAGCCGCAAACTCATCCTCAACGATGCCAAGGCACTGGTGCACACCGTGGCCGATACCGCGTACCTAGTCAGCCCGGGCATCTTCCAGCGATACGTGCAGGAGCACCCGCAGGTCCAAGCACTGGCCAAGCAGGAGGATCTGCTGGATTGGCGCTGGGTGCAGAAACGCTTCGAGAAGCTTCAACTACATCGCAAGCAACCCAACGGCCTGAACATCTGGACTTGCGACGTCACCGGCCCGCGCAAGTCACGGCGACTGCATGGCTACTTGCTGGAAACACCTCGTACCCTCTTCGACGCTGCGCCAGCGAACAATCCATATCTGTCCGTCTGCGCAGGCACCTAGACGGCTCAGAGCTCGCTCGCACGCTCTGGTGGCTGTATCCCAGTCTGAAGATTTCGCTCCGTTGCCGCGATCAGCTCCGACGCACTGATGTTCAACGCCCTTGCGATCCTGAGGATCAAGGCCAAGGTGGGCATATGCTCGCCACGCTCGATCTTCCCCATATGCGAGCGCTCAATGCTCGCCAGTTGGGCCAGTGCTTCCTGGCCCGTGCCTTGCTCGGAACGAATGGTCCGAACGGCCCGGCCGAAGGCGCGGGCAGGCTCTGCCTCGTAGGTAGTCGTACCTGCGGGCCGGCCTCTCTGAACAGGACGCTTCTGCATTAGCGGAAGCGTGGGTGACCAACTTGGCTTAAACCACGTTAAAGTTAACTCATTGCAATATCATCATGGCCGCAAGTCAGCTGCGCTGCGTTCCTGTGAGGAGGTTCCTATGAAGCAGTCGGCCCTCAAGCTCGCGATCTCGTCCGACACGTTCTCCGCTCACCTGGCCGGACTGCTCGCACTGCAGCGGGCCGAAGAACCTGACGTCCCCGTCGTGCTGCGGAGCGCTCCTTCGCCAGAGTTGCTTCAGGGTCTGGAGGATGGCTGCTACGACGCGGGTCTGATGCTGGCAACTGAGGAAGCCCCGGCGTCGAGCCACCTGCAGCTATGGCGCGACGAACTGGCGGTCGCGGTTCCCGCCCGATCGCATCTTCTGGCGCATGCGCTGATCCCGCTTGAGGCGCTAGCGGCCAACTCCGTCGTTCGATGGTGCCCACATACCTGTGGCACGCTGAGTCGGTGGACGGACGCACTCATCGGAAGCGACGCTGCTAGACCCGTGGACGATGTGCGCGTGACCTGTTTCGAGTGGATGGCCACGCTCGTTGCGGCCGGCTATGGCGTGGGCATAGCGCCGCGATCCCGCATCCTCCAGGCCCGCGATTGGGGCGTCGTGATGCGCCCCATAGCCGACGGTCCCTATCCCATCACAACACTGCTTCATCTTGCCCCAGAGTCCGCGCCTGCCGTCGAGCGCTTTGCAACTCGCGCACAGAAAATTGCAGAGCGCCAGACGGACCGGCCTCTTCTGCACATTGCGCAATGACCACGTGCGTCACGACATGCAGATTTTCCGGGGTGACCGCCTCGATGGGCGGGCGTCCTTTGAACCTGTCATGCGGCCGAGTGAGCGCATGGTAGATCTGCCATGAATCCACGCCGCGGAAGGTCTGCTTCAGGATGGTCTGAACCAACCCGCGCTTGAGCGGGTCGAGTTGCCAATCCGGCACACGCTGGCCCCGATTGCCGAGGCTGATCGAAAGCAGATTGCCGGCCTGTATCTCGTAGGTGATCCAACGCCGGGACTTGCCGGCCAGCTTGGCGTACTCCGCAACAGACAGGTTGTGCGGCGCTTCCAGAATGTCGAGCAGGATCATCCGCTCGCGCTGGATGTTCGAGACGGCCGGCTCTTCGGTTCTGGGCGCCCGCACAGCGGGCAGCCGTTGCACCGGCACCGTTGCTTGTGCCGCCCCCTCCAGAGGCTGGGATATCACCAGAACTGGGGCCGAAGCAGCCACAGGCGACGATGCCCCATTTTGCTCGCCGGCGGCCACAGGGAACCCGTCCAGATGAATGGTCAGGAGAGTACTGGCCGCTTCGACTTGGCTCTGCTCGAACAGGTCCAGCCGATCGGCCCAATCCTGCATCATGCGCCGGCGCTGCTCCACGTATTCGGCATGGTTGTAGGTCGCACGGACCTGGTTCGGGTCGACGTGAGAAAGCTGCGCGTCCACCCACTTCTCGGGATAACCCAACTCGTGAAGGGCAGTCGACATGGTGCCGCGGATGCCATGGCCCGTGAGCCGGCCCTCGTACCCCATGCGCTTCAACGCAGCATTGAGCGTGTTCTCGCTGATGCGCTTCTTCAGGCTCTTGACCCCCGGGAACAGATACGTCTGCGCGGGCTTCATCCGATCGAGCATGTGGCGAACGAGCTCAACCGCCTGCGCCGACAGCGGCACGATGTACGGCGGGATGTCTTCCGTTCGCAGGTTTTCCTTCTGCATCTTCAGCTCCAGCTGCTTCACCACATCCGGCGGGATGATCCACAGGCCGTCATCGAGGTGAAACTGGTCCGGCGTCGCCAGCCGCAGCTCGCCGGTCCGTACCCCGGTCAGGAACAGCATCCGCACGCCGAGCTGGGTCTGCAGCCGGCCGGGGTACTTGCGCAGCAATTGCAGGAACTCGGGCAACTCGGGCATGCGCAGGAACGGGTTGTGGCGCACGGGAGGCTGCGGCATGGCGACCACGTCCAAGTCGGATGCCGGATTCCTCTCCAGGCCCGGTACGATCACCAAGGCATACCGGAACAGTTGGTTGAACCAAGTGCGCACCTTCTCGGCAACCGACGGCGCTCCACGCTGCTCGATGCGACCGACGATTTCAAGCAGATCGGCGCGGGCGATGTCGTGTACGGATCGCTTGCGCAGAGCCGGGAGGACGTCTTTCTGAAAGATGCGCGGGATCATCGAAAGCGTGGTCTGCCGCCCCTTCTTGAGGCGGCTCTGCTCGCGGAACTTGAGCCACTTCTCGTAGACCACCTCGAACGTGTTCTGCTCGGCCTGGGTGGTGAGGCGCCGGTTCTTCACCCGCTGCCGCTGTGGGTTGATGCCTTTAGCCACTAGCGCCCGAGCCTGGTCGCGCACGGTGCGAGCTTCGCGCAAGCCAATCTCCGGGTAGGTACCCAAGGACATGCGCTTCTGCCTGCCCAGCCAGCAGTAGCGGAAGTGCCAGGACTTCCCCCCTTTCGCGGAGACGCCAAGGGAGAGCCCATCAAGATCGCCGAGGGTGTAGTCCTTGCCGGTGGCCTTGGCCTGCCGGACAACGGTGTCGGTGAGTGCCATTGCAGCTCCTGAGCTTCGTCAGGAGCCTGATGCTCATCCCATGGCCTGCTCGCCCCCAGCAAGAATCCGGACTCGAACCCACCCGCATTGATGGACTAAAAAATGGACTAAAAAGTTGTAGCTGCGGGTGGCTGTCAGTGGAACTTGGTGGACTGATGCTGAGGGAGAAATTCTTCTATTTCAGTGATCTATGGAACTCAGTGGACTTCCATGGAATCTGAACTGGAGCGGGTGAAGGGAATCGAACCCTCGTCAGTAGCTTGGGAAGCTACAGCTCTACCATTGAGCTACACCCGCGGCGGGTCCGCGCATGGTAACCCGGGTGGCGCGCGCTGGGAACTGGCCGCGCGACCCAATGGCGGCTTAACCGGAGATGGCCCGCAGGTGAACCGTTCCGGCCGCCGTGCGTTGGATAAGGCATGGATAACCCGCCCCATGCGCATAATCGACCCGTGCCACTGCCGCACCCACCGTCCCCAGGGGAGACCGCCATGCGGATCTTGACCAAACTGTTCGTTTCGCGCTCGTGGCACGCCGCGGCGCTGGCCGTGCTGCTGGCCGCCGGCGGTGTCGCCCACGCGCAGGCCGCCGGCGACGACGACTACGCGCCGCCCAGCCGGGTGGCCCGGCTGTCGTGGTCCAGCGGCGAGCTCGGCCTGCTGCCGGCCGGTGCCCGCGACTGGAGCGACGCCAGCGTCAACCGCCCGCTGACCACCGGCGACAAGCTCTCCAGCGGCGACGACGCGCGCGCTGAGCTGGAACTGGGCGGCGCCACGCTGCGGCTCGACCAGCGCACCGACATGGGCCTGCTCGACCTGGACGAGCAACTGGCGCAGATCGAACTGACCCAAGG
>JGI26528J50254_1001831_pt1 | contig 10670 bp, 10 predicted proteins | sample ThiBiot_300_plan_FD_50254 | JGI IMG/M metagenome (IMG submission 50254)
ATGCCATCGTGCGCGCATTTTGCTTGGAGACGTCACCAGTCCGCCACAGCCGATAGGCGAAACTCCAAGCGCGTGGCCCGACTGATTCCGCTGACGTAGAATCATCGAAATGCTTCGCGAGCATCCGCGCGTACGCCTCCAAGAATTTAGGGTTATCCTCGTGAAACTCGACGTGCCCAAGCGATGATGCGAGTTCACGAAACTCTACAAGCGGTTCCGCGATGTGAACAAATCGGTAGTGGCGAGCTAACCGCAGCCAAAGATCATGGTCTTCGAAGAATAGCGACTCATCATATCCGCCTACTCTTCTAACTGAGTCAGTGCGAAGCATTACCGAAGGAGCAGGAATCCAATTCCTCTGTGAGAGTGATCGAAATAAGGATCCGTCAAGATCGCTTAATGCCGACCATTCTAGCCTCTCACTGAATAGCTTCGGCAGTCGCTGAGAGTGTTCGTCAATCCGATACGCATCCGAGTAGCTGAGGGCAACATCACGAGCAACGTCAGACATTTGTTGATATTGGACACTCAACCGCTCCGGCAACATTAAATCATCAGCCGAAATGTAGGTGTAATACTCCGTTCTCACAATACGCAGTGCCGTGTTGAGTGTTGCGCACAAACCGCGATTCACGGAATTGGTAACAATCTCGAAATCAAGTCCATTGGAACTCACAAATTCGCGAGCTACGGCCACGGTGTTGTCATATGATGCGTCGTCATATACCAGAACTCTCCGCGGTTGGAGGGTCTGGTTAGCAATCGAAGTAAGGCACTGCCGTATATACTTCGCGTGATTGTAGGAAACAACCAAAACGGTCACTGATGGGCCAGAGGTCACAAGCTCACATCCTTCGTCTTAGAGTCTGTCACGCTGCCGAAGGCGCCGAGCCAACTCGTTGGAAGCAGGCTGTAATGCTTCCGTCCAGGACGTTCCTAAACGAAAGTCGTTTACACCGTCATCCACCGTCGGAGAGCAGTCACGGCAAGCACGTTCGATTGCGAGTGCCAGGTCCTCAACGGTGGCTGGAACGACATCAATTTTGCCGCCATATCGTGAGAGGTCCGTCTTCGTGCGCCAGGATGTCGTCACGACGCGCGCCCCCGCTCGGGCGAACTCCAGAGTTGGATAATTTGGATGAGGTGAAAGCATCGGGGAAACCGCAACATCAACGGTGTGTAAAATCATGCGATAGTCTTCGAGAGACATCTTTCCTAAGTGTTCAACGATAAGTCCGCATGACAATTGCAACTGGGGCACATCATTGGATCCGGCCATACACACACGCCACTTGCGCCAGTCCACACCGCCCGCTGAAAACGCAGTATCAATTGCCTTCAAAGCAACCGCAAACAAGTTCCGGGTGACCCAAGGACGCGCGTATAAGAACAGGCTCCGTGACTCGGGCTCGAATCCACGCCTTTGTCCGCGCGATGATATTACGGCCGGTTCGAATATTAGAGCGTCACGCGTGAACGCATATCCCTCACTTACGAAGTACTCCGCAAGAATGGAGGTGTTGATCAATGCGATAAAGCCGCCAGTTGAATATGTAGATTCTGCCAGCACCTGGTGATCGCCGTTGCCGTAGAAGATGGGCTCGTAGTCCTGAATTAGATATACAAATGGCATGTCGCGGTCCATGTGTTGCGCAACGTACGCGTCCCACCATGCACTTACAACAATTACGTCGTCTTCACGCAGTGCAATACTTCGCTTCGTACTGTCATTTGATGAGACGTCGACCATTGAGAACCTCTCCCGATCGACCTCAATGCCCTGTGCCTCGAGAAACGCCACAACATCAACGTCGGCGGCCGTGGAAATCGTCTGAACTACCTTGAGGTCATATCCGAGTGCATTTGCCAAGAGAGCAGCCGACGTTAATAATGTAGCGATGCCACCAAAGAAGCCCCCGCCATCCAAGAATGCAAATACACATACGCAGGAGCGTTGGCCAGCCTCAGCCTGCTCTACCTTAATTGGCCTTATGCGACGCCATTCTTTGGAAAAGTAGGATCCGACGTCCACCCTACTAACATTCTTACGCTCCAATCGCGCGTCCACCGCAATTTCGATTCTGTTACTCACCGAATACGCATATTGGAAGACTCGGCCAGATTCAAATGCAAGTCTCTTAACTATGCGAGCCATAGTCGACGACCGGTTCATGATTTCCCCTCACGGCTCGCATCGGAGCCGTGCGTCCGGTACACTTCGTCGACCATCGCTTGAAACCGAGAAATGGAGTACTGCGCACGGACTTCAGCCTGTACAGTGTGAGCTCTTTGTTCAGCCTCTGCCGGGTTTACAATAATATCGAATATGGCCTCACGAAAACCTCTCGCGTCATCCACGACTCTCGCAAATCGGCCTCCGGTCTCAATGCCCTCCACGCCGATGGTCGTCGATACGGTTGGTACGCCGGCCAACAATGGCTCAATTGCTTTAAATTTGACGCCGGACCCGGAAAGCAATGGCACTACGCATACATCAGCGTTTGCATACTCGTCCCAAATGTTCTCGACGTATCCAATCGCTTTCACGCCAACTGCGCCCCGGACGACTGCCGCAAGTTTGCCCTGTGGATCCGCACCGACCAGGCGCAGCTGACACTCAGGGAATGCGCCTCGTAATCCAGGCCACACCCGCTTGAGAAACCACTCGACCGCCTCACAGTTGATGTCTCGCGCGAAATAGCCCACGAATAGCACTATCGGAGTTGCTTGCGGAGTGCGGGGGCGTATGCCGACCGCCAGAGGTGGGTCGATAACAGTCGCAGTCACACCGCGACGACGCAGAAGGGCGGCATCCTTGGAGTTCAGCGTCACGACAGTTTCGGTGAATCGGACCGACCGTGTCTCACTTGCAATCGAAAACTTTGCGGCCAGTTTCCATCGTAAACGGCGCAGTCCGGTAGCTCGCTTGGCTCGCCTTAGGTACAGTTGCGACAACACGTCGTGGTATGTGCCGATAATTCGCGCGTGTGGATTCAGTCTCTTTATTAAACGAGCAAGTCCCACAAACTCGGCCCATTGAAGGTCGACTATATCTGCACTCTGGATCGCTAGGCGAGCCTTGGCGTTCGTAATTATGTACCAACCAACACTAAGGGAGGCGATTCCCGGATGAAGCCTCCGCAATATCGCCTCGATGCGGGCAATGACGAACGAAATTATCGATTGATACGAGTGGCCAGGCGCTTCGAGTCCTGCAAACAGGGCTGCAATCTCTGATGAGTGAGCCGCCTCCAGGTTTGGGCTGGAATTCGGAACGATATACGTGACCTTGAAGGCCGCTTTGAGTTGACGCGAGAGCGCGAGAAGATACCTTCCACCTGCATGGGGAACCTGAGGATATGGCAACGCGCCAGCTACTGTCACTAAGTTCCGTTTGCCTGCCGGATCGGCTACGTCGTGTGTCTCCACGATCCCGATCATACTGGAGCCGTTCGTTTGGGTCCTTTCGATTCCTGTGCATTGGGTCGAAGGCGGGTACGCTTGCCGCAGGGCCAGCGCCGTAGAGACTGGCGTGAGCCTCGTCTTGCGTCATGTCAAGATGCCCTGCCGGGATCGCCGGCCACACCGTCACCGCCGAAAATCCCGTCCCGGCCGACCCCCACGACGCTTTCGCCGCGATCACCTAAGCCGCCGGAATCGCACACCAAATGAGCCAAGTCCGGTCTCAACTGCGAAGAGCCGGTTATCGACTTAGCAGGCCAGACGCCAACTGCGGGCGACCCGTAGACCTGCGGTGCGTCCAGCTTATCGAAACAAGAAGGCAGGAAATGCATCGAGCAACTCGTTCGTCGACATGGTCATGGGTTCACTACCGCCCAATGCGATTGCTTCGTCAACGTCTCGAGCAGCCTCTGCGGAACTTCGACCGGTTCCTTCATAGTAGTCAACGTACTTGAAATCTGTTTCTATAGACGACACTATCCGCCGACATGGCACGCCGTACAGGTCCGAGAGGACTAGTGCGTGCAAAGAAGAGCCAACTACTAACTCTGCTTCGACAATGCGCCTGGCTACCCGTAACGGCGACTGTAGCGGCGTAACGAAGTCAGGATGCTTCCTGTACCGCGGCACGTCGTTGAGGTTGGGGACCACAACAAGTCGGCGTCTCGGTCGACGGCTCAACGCAGCAAAACGCTGATCAACTTCGGGTAGTAGCAGGGCAGGGTCCCCAAATATCTCAGGCACCTCGAATCCGCGCGATATAAGGGCTGCACGCGTTCGTGGTCCGCGGACGGCATGAATCGTCAGTTCACCAGGACGCACGACTACAGGATCTCTCTCCTTCCCGTTGATCCCTGAGCCCCAGATATGGTCGCCGTCCCGAGCAAAGTGAAAAACTGACCCAACGGACAAAAGCCTTTCCGTATGAGGGTTGTCAGCACAATTTGTAAGGTTGAGTTTGCGGAGGATGCCGTTCACAACTAGCGGCCCAATTTCATCACCAAAATTCTTTGACTTCACACGCGGCGACAACCTTCGTAATCCTGGCAAGTCAATTAGTGGTCTCGTTGGCACCCATCTGTACAGTTCTACGGCCATTTAGCGACTATCCTCGCTATGCAAATGAAACTCCATAAAGGCGAAGTGACGATACTTACTAGTTAAGGTGTGGGCAGTCGAGAATGGCTAACTGTTCGTCAAGTCTGTGTGCGGACAACTGCATCAGTTCGGCGATTATTCGGAGGCGGTGCCGCCAGTCAAACGTTCTGCGCGCCTCGAGCCTGTTGTGCTCGGCCACATCCTCTGTCCATGCCGCGGCTGCCCCTCGTAAAGTGGCCATTCCAGCTCCAACATCTTCGTGATCGAGTTGTAAAGTGGCCCCCGGCCAAAGGAGCTTCTGTGATGTAAGGCTTACTGGTGCGACGCCCGCTACCACAGCGCCGTGTGCGAGAGCATCCGTCCAGCGTGCTGTGAGGTAATCGCGTGTTGGGTGTGTATACGTTGCTGGGCTGACGAGGTTTGAAAACGCCAATACGTACTTCGAGATTGCCATAGCGCTATGGACGTTCGCCAGAGACTTCGAGGGCAATCCGCCGAAAGGAGGACGACCGCGGAACGTTATGCCCATCTCGCAGGCTATCTTTCCTATCCTATCGTCGTCCTCCCAGTTTTTCGGCATGCGCCCAACCCGGCAGACATCGGTCTTTTTCTCCTCTCGCTGAATTCCGATAGTGTCCGCGCCCCAGGGAAGTGTTCCCACTTGCGATCTCGGGCACGAATCTCTCCAGACTTCTACGTCGCTATCGTCTGTGACGAATATGTAATCGAACCTGCCTGACCGTGCGACTCGGGGGATGCGGTCATGCCAGAAGGAATCGATCACCCAGCCAACTACGGTGCGGTACCGCATTGCAATCGCGGGAAGCGTCAATGATGCGTTAAGGTCACCTGGCGTCGGCGCTATCAGTAGACACTTGCGCCCAGAATAGGAGCGGACCCTTGGAAGCAGTCCCCGAGCGGCAATTGTACGGGGATAGTCGCATCCATTGACGCGCAGGAGACGAGCATTAAACAATTCCGCTGTGAGTGATGCGAGCGCATTGACTGGGGCCCAGCCTGGACCACCGTATTCGACAAGGATCACGTCAAGTTCGCTATTGGCGCTTCGATGAGACGTTCGAGAAATGCTTTGTATCCGCCTCATTCCTATCGATCCAGGTACTTGCTTGCGTTGAAGTTGAGTGCCGCAAGTTCCATTCGAAATGTCGCCAGCGGCGCCACGGTCCTTCCTAACATGCGACGAGAGGCATTCGTTGCGAGATTCAATACCGAGGCGACCGCGATTGCTAGGCGCACTACGCTTGGTCGTTCCTGCCACTTCTCTGCATACCGCAGTCGCGACTCAACGAGACGCCGCACACGTCGTCTGTGATCGCCCGACGAGGCGCCTCCAATGTGCCGCAGAGTCACGCCCCCCGCGAATATGGACCGCACCTCGCGCGCTCGGAGGCGACGCTGCAGGTCGACTTCTTCGCAGTTCATGTGGAATCTCTCGTCAAAGCCTCCAACGGCGCGGAATGCGTCGACGGGAATCAGCATTGCCACACCCGTCACCCAGTCGACTGGCTGCGTTACTCCTTCGACGCAGTGGAGGTCGTGCCCGATGGCTGTGTGGTGCCAGCGCTTGTCTTTGTATCGGGCTAGAATCGTCAGCCACTCGATGAAGTAGTGCGACGTGCGTGGGAACTTGCGACCGGGCCACTGTGACGCGCCATCGTGACCGACTACCATCGGTCCAACCACTGCCGGCTGGAACGGTCCAGCAACCGCACTCAGGTCGGCTACGAATGTCGGGCCAATGGTCAAGTCGCTGTTCAGAACGAGTACATGTGAGTGCCTGGCCTGGGCGACCCCAGAGTTCACGGCAGCGCCAAAACCGCCATTGTGTACCCGCCGTATCAGTTTCACTCGTTCATCTTTTGGGTAAGGCCTTGGCGAAGCGTCGTCGACGACGATGACCTCGAGCGCGGGAGCGCCAATCTGCGATGTTAGTTGCCCTACCAGCGCGGCCGCGTGCTTGGGATCACCATAGTGCGGGATGACGACCGAGATGGTCTCGATCACGGTTTGGGTTCTGGTCACACTTCAACCGTAGCAACCGTGAGTCGCCGATGCATGCAATCCCTGCGCACGAAGATGCTCGCCACCTGCGCAGGATTCGCTGGCTATACGCCTCACCGACATTGATCTTGCGCCTCAGGCAATTGAACCACTAACTTCGGGATTTCACCGTGGTTGTGTTCGGAGCTAGTTCGGATGAGTGCCCGCTCGCACGTGACATCCCTCGGCAGGGCGTGAACCACCGTGGGATCGTCACTACTCGAACCCGGCCCACCACGAGGTTCCGTCATACCGAGTCGCCGACCCGCTCGATCAGTCCACGCGCGGCCAACGTCTCCAGGAACGAGGCGACCTGGTCCTCCGGGACGTCATCACTCCCGATCGCCACCCGGACCCTCGCCGTCACCTCGCCGGCGCTGCCGCCGTCTTCCAGCGCCCGCCAGATCAGCAGCGCAGACCCGTTGAGCGCCAACGGCTCTCCGTCCGGCACCACCGCCACCCAGGCCTCCGGCGTCGCATCGCCGTCGCCCGCCCCGACACCCGGCGACTGCCCCTCCACGGAGTCCACCCACGCCACTGACCGCGCCACGCGGTAGCGCACCTGTCCACCGGGATCCGCATTCACGCGCTACACGATACGGCCTGGCGCACGAAGGGCAGCGTCATGCCCGGGGGCGACGCAGGCGGGCGACAACACCCTGCCAACCGGCGGCGACGCGGTGCCGGTACTCGGCCCGCATTTCGGCGGCAGTCGGCGAGTGGCCTAGTTCCATGCCCAGGTGCGTGCGGTTCACCCGCACCATCCGCGAGATGATGAAGGCGCGTTCCCGCAGCGAGCGCGCCGCGTGGAAGCGCACCGCCCATTCGGTCAGCCGGTCGCGGCCGGGCACACCGGACTCCGGCTCCGACCAGAACTTCCACAGCGGGTAGTCGCGGCGCCCGCGATACTCGTCGAGCCGGCCCAGCGCCGCCGCCAGCGGCACCTCCGCGCCGAGACGCCTTGCCAGTAGCCAGGTCTCGTCCCGTCGCGCCGCGTCGGACAGATCCCACGCCTCGAAGCGCCCCGTACGGTGCGACCGCGCCTCGTGCAGCGCCAGCACCAACAGTTGCGCGGCCAGGCTCGGCACCGCGCACGCGACATGCGCTAGCTCCACGGCATGCCGCCCGGCCCACAACTCGTCGAACACGTCGGCGGCAGGCACCGTCGGCCCGGGGAAGAACCGGTGCACATCGACGAACGTCCACAGCGGATGCCCCCAGTTCGCGGCGTGCGCGAAGCTGGAGCCCTCGTCGAAGCTGCTCAACTGCGACCAGCCGTGCGCGCGCAGGCCCACCAGGAACCGCGCCAGGTGAGCCGGCCGCACGAGCACGTCCACATCCGTCGAACGGCGCGGCGCCGACCGGAGCTCCGCGGCGACCGCGGGCCCCTTCACATGCAGGATGTCGGCGCCGGTCTCGTCGGCCACCGCCTGCATCACCGCGTGCGTCAGGTGCAGCCGCGCCCACATCGGCATCTCCAGAGTCGCGAGGTCGCCATCGCGAGAAGGTATGACGCCATCCTCGAATGCCCCCGCGCCGGGCAGCCCCGGGCAGGCGTCATACGCGGTCATGATCGACACGATACGTGGCAGCCGCTGCCGCTATCGTCAAATCCACCATCAGGTCAAAGGGCGGATCATCACTACGGGCCGAACGAAAGCCGCGGTACACCTGTGATGCGGCCCTATCCCACGGGCGGCCTGTGAGGTGGCCGGCAATTCGGCGCGGCGCGCCTCGATAGGGTGATCGGATGACGGCGTCTCCGCAAGCCTTCCTGACGATCGGAGTGTTCGGCCTGCGCTGGCGCATCGACCTGTCGGTGCTCCTTCCGGAGCACGCGGGCCTGGCCGCTCACCTGCACCACCTGTGGGCGCGAGCCGCGGTGGAACCCGACGGCACCGAGCTCGCGTTCGAGGTCGTCGCCGTGGACGATTCGGTCCCGATGAGCGACGACGGCATCCCGCGGGGCGTCCGGTTTCGCACGCCGGCAGCCTTGCCCTACGCGTTGTCCCGCGCCGTGACCCTGGCGTCGATCTCCGCACGCCGGGGCAGCGCGCTGATGCTGCACGCGGCTGGCCTGGCGGTTCCGACCCCCGCCGGACCGCGCGCGCTGGTGCTGGTGGCCTCATCCGGCACCGGTAAGAGCACCGCCGTGCGCACTTTCGGCCATCGATGGGGATACCTGTCCGACGAGAGCGTCGTTGTCGAGCGGGATCTCACGATCAGCCCGCATGCCAAGCCGATCTCGCTGGCGGCGGGCGATCGCGACGGGGACAAGGACGAGCACTCACCAGACGACCTCGGGCTCGCTGTCGCGCCTGCCGGATGCCGGGTGGGCGCGGTGGTGGTGATGCGCCGACGAGAGGGCAGCGGCGCCCCGACGCTGGAGCAGATGGGCCTGATCGACGCGGCGCTCGCGCTCTTTCCGGAGTCGTCGTCGCTCAACGTACTGCCGCGCCCGCTGCACTGGCTGGCCGAGGCGCTCACCACCACCGGCGGGCCGTACCTGCTCACCTACAGCGACATCGGCGACTGCGCCGCACTTCTCGATGAGCTGGCCACTCTCGTCGCGGCCCCGGAACCGGATATGACGCTGCCCTGGGCGGGCCACCCGTCCGACGCGGCGGACCCGTCCTTGGCTGTGCCCGTGGGCGCATTCGGTGAAGGATCCGCCGTGCCCCGGTCGGTGCGCGGCCCCTGGACCGACGCCGTGGAATCCGAGGGGGAAATGCTCGTGCTGCGCGACACGCACCCGAGCCGGGTCGCCGGCATCGGCGCGACCATCCTGGCGGCGGCGACAGTTCCGTTCACGGTGCGCGAGATGGAACAGCTCGTGGTCGCGGAGCACGGGCCCCACGAGCACCAACGCACGCAGACGGCGATCGCCATCGAGGAGCTTCTCGACACGGGGTTGCTGGTCCGTGCCTCCGGACCGGGTCCGGAACCGAGTGACGTCACGTAGCGGCATCTCATCGTCGCACTTAGTGATTCTGTGTTCACTCGAACGGGTTATTCTTCCCGGTTGTACGCCTCAATCTTCACATTCTGTGGGTGCAATCTCGCGCAGAGCTTGCTAACGTTGCACAACGTATCGGTAGGAGTAGCCCGACTGAATGATTCGGGGCGTGCCGACCGCGTGGTGTTGCACGAGACACGAGTGGGGAGAAGGGCATGACGAGTCCTGGAGAGCCGACGATGGAGGGCCCTGCCGAGCGGCAGCCCAGCCTGCTGACTCGACGCACCGTCATCGGCGCCGCCGCGTGGTCCGTGCCCATCATCGCGCTGGGAACCGCGTCGCCCGCGTACGCGTGGAACGGCGGCACTCCGACGACCACTCCCACCTTCGCGACGTCCGGCCACATCATGACGGGCTACCCGTGGTCATCCTGGGGCGTCACGTGGGGCAGTCAGAAGTGCAAGGTCAGCACTGGCGGCGGCACGAAGAACACCTACTCCTGGGACATCAACAACACGTCCAGCAGCGGTCTGACGTACAACGGCGTGCGCTTCTACGCGAAGAAGAGGGCGGACCTCTACGGCACGTACAGCAACCTGATCAACGTCTACTTCCTGCCGTTCTCCACCGGCACCGTCGATTCCCATGGGACATCGGGCTGGTCGATCTTGGCCTACGACCCGAGCTACGGCACGTTGACCGGTCCGGACGGTGCCACCTACTACGCGTGGGTCACGAAGTACTCACCCAACTACGCTGTCAACGCCAGCAATGCGGGCAGCAGGATCAGTGGTCCCGCCTGGATCAGCGGCGCACAGTACTACTGGGTGAAGATCCCTAACGACTACCGATTCACGGTGACGGGCTCCACGACGGCTGCCCTCCCGAAGATGTGGGCATCCCACCAGTACTACGCCGAGATCGACGGCGCGAAGGTCGTCAACAGCACCTCCGTGAACGGCAACTACACCGGCGCCTCCGGCAACTACCCGTCCACCACCGGCGACGAGAGCACCGGCTGGCGCAACAACGGCTGGGTGAAGATCCCGCTCGATTCGTGGAGCGACGACTCCTGCGACGCCATCGGTGGCGG
>JGI26528J50254_1001842_pt1 | contig 10597 bp, 7 predicted proteins | sample ThiBiot_300_plan_FD_50254 | JGI IMG/M metagenome (IMG submission 50254)
CGCGCACCGCAGAGCCGCGCTTCATCGCGCTGGACTTCGGCATCATGGGCTCGCTGCCCGAGGCCGACCAGTACTGGCTGGCGCAGAACTTCATCGCGCTGTTCGAGCGCGACTACGCCCGCATCGCGCAACTGCACGTGGCCGCCGGCTGGATGCCCGCCGACGTGCGGCTGGACGAACTGGAAGCCGCCGTGCGCACCGTGTGCGAGCCGTATTTCACCCGCCCGCTGTCGCAGATTTCGCTGGCCGAGCTGGTGGTCAAGCTGTTCCAGACCGCGCGCCGCTTCGAGCTGACCCTGCAGCCGCAGCTGATCCTGCTGCAGAAGACCCTGCTCAACATCGAGGGCGTCGGCCGCATGCTCGATCCGGAGATCGACATCTGGGCAGTCGCGCATCCGGTGCTCAAGCGGATCCTGCGCCAGCGCTACAGCCCGCTGCGCACCCTGCGCGACGTGCGCAAACGGTTACCCGAATGGCTGCACCACGCGCCGGAGTTTCCCGACCTGGTACGTGATGCGCTGCGTCAGATCGGCCGCGGCGAGCGGCGTGAGCCAGCCGATCCGCTGGCCCTCGGACTGGCGCAGGAGAATGCCCGTCGCCAGCACAGGACGCTGGCCTGCAGCCTGCTCGGCAGCGCACTGCTGATCGGCGCCGCGCTGCTGTGGACGCTGGCCCCGCAACACGGCATCTGGCCGCCGCTGGGCGCCGGTATCGCCGGTTTCCTCTCCTTCGCCATCGGCTGGCCGCGCTCGCGTTGACCGTGCAGGAGCCCGCTCGCGGGCGATGCTTTTCACGGGCACCCGCAGCATCGCCCGCGAGCGGGCTCCCACGAACAACCAGAGCGCGGAAGCTCGAACGCATGATCGACATCCTCTACCAGGACGACGCGCTGATCGCGGTGAACAAGCCCGCGAACCTGGCCGTGCATCGCTCGACGTTCGTGGGGCCCGCCGACGCGTTCCTGATCGACCTGCTGCGCGAGCAGGTCGGCGGCAACGTGTACCTGGCGCACCGGCTCGACCGCGCCACCAGCGGCGTGCTGCTGGTGGCGCGCAGCAAGGAGGTCGCCGCCGCGCTTGGCGAGCAGTTCATGCAGCGCACGGTGCACAAGCAATACCTGGTGGTGGTGCGCGGCTGGCCGGAGCCGGCCGAAGGCGTGATCGACTATCCCCTGCCCGGCTCGCGCGAAACCGGCCCGCGCCGCGAAGCGCGCACGCGCTACCGGCGCCTGGCCACGATCGAGTGCCGATCGCACTCGGCCGCTACCCGCAGCAACGCTACGCACTGCTGCTGGCGGAGCCTGAGAGCGGCCGCTTCCGCCAGATCCGCAAGCACCTGGCGCACATCCATCACCCGGTGATCGGCGACTGCCAGCACGGCCGCGGCGACCACAACCGCCTCTACAAGCAGCACTTTGCCTGCCACCGGATGCTGCTGCACGCGTGGCGGCTTTCGTTCGCGCATCCGGTGAGTGGCGCGCCGATGCAACTGGAGGCGCCGCTGGACGAGGCATTCGCGCGATTGCTGGCGCAGTTCGGCTGGGGCTTGAAGCAGGAGTGAGTGGAGAGGAGTGAGGAGTGAGAGAAGAGCCGGGGTACGGCTTGCCTTCGCTCTCTCTCACTCCTCACTCCTCTCCACTCACTTCTCGCTTCTCCCCTAAACTTCCCCCCATGCTGACCATCAGCCGCACCCTCGCCCTGCCCGAGTCCGAACTGATCGAGCGCTTCCTGCGCGCCGACGGCCCGGGCGGTCAGCATGTGAATCGCACCGAGAGCGCGGTGGAATTGCGCTTCGACGTGGCGGGCTCGCCGTCGCTGCCGGAGGAGGTGCGCACGCGGCTGCTGGCCCGGCGCGACCGCCGGCTTACCGCCGAAGGGATGCTGGTGATCCAGGGCCGGCGCTTTCGCGACCAGGCCCGCAATCGCGACGACGTGCGCGAGCGGCTGGCCGAACTGATTCGCGGCGTGCTGCTGCCGCCGAAGAAACGCGTCGCCACCAAACCGACCCGCGCCTCGAAGGAACGCCGCCTGGCCGGCAAACAGCAGCGCGGCAGGATCAAGCAGACCCGTTCGCGCAAACCGGAGTTCGAATGAAGCGTCGCGTCTTCACTCCAGCCCAGTTGCCCGCCCGCATGCCGAAGCTGCGCGACGGTTGGCAACGACGCATCTGCCGCGGCGTGTTGCGCCTGTGCGGCTGGAGTCTCACCGGCGAATTTCCCGACGTCCCCAAACTGGTGCTGATCGCCGCCCCGCACTCCTCGTGGTGGGACGGGGTGTGGGGGCTGCTGATCAAGGTGGCGATCGGCGCCGACGTGCACTTCATGGGCAAACAGGAATTGTTTCGCGGCCCGCTGGGCGGGCTGCTGCGTCGGCTCGGCGGCGTTCCCATCGACCGCAGCGCGGCCAAGGGCGTGGTCGAACAGATGATCGACCAGTTCCGCCAGCGCGAGAAACTGTGGCTGGGCATCGCCCCCGAAGGCACGCGCAAACCGGTGACGCGCTGGAAGAGCGGCTTCTGGCACATCGCCCACGATGCCGGCGTGCCGATCTTCCCGGTCGCGTTCCATTACCCCGACAGGACCATCCAGCTCGGCCCACTGTTCGATGCCGGCACCGACATGGGCGCAACCATGCAGCGCCTGCGCGAGTGGTACGCGCCGTTCAAGGGCAAGCATCGCGACGTTTGAAATCCCGCGCGCAGGGGCGAGGCTCGCAGAGCGGCCTCGGGCATCACCGCTGCGAATGCCCCGGATCATCGTGTTCGCGATGCGTCAGCAGCCCGGGGCGAATCAGGTCGATGAAGGCGCGTGCCTCGGCGCTGAGGAACTTGCCCTTGCGCATCACCACGCCGTAGCTGCGCTGGGGAAAGAACTGCTTCATGTTGCGCACGGCCAGGCGCCCGCGGTCGGCGTCGGTGATGCAGATGCCGGTGACGATGGAGATGCCCATGCCCATCGCCACGTATTCCTTGATCACGTCCCAGCCGCCGACCTCGATCGCGACGTGATAGGGCACCTGCCGCTGTTGGAACACCAGGTCGACCAGTCGATAGGTGGAGAGGCGCTGCGGCGGCAGGATCAGTCCGTAGGGTGAAAGATCCTCCAGGGTGATCTTGTCCTTCGTCGCCAGCGGGTGGTCGGGCGGCATGATCAGCATCGGGTCGTAGTGCTGCACCGGCGCCCAGGCGATGTCGTTGGGCACGTCCAGCATCGAGCCGACCGCGAAATCCGCCTCGTCGGCACGCAGCATGGCCATGCCGTCCTTGCCGGTCACGTTGGCCAACTGCAGTTGCACCGCCGGGAAGCGTTCGCGATAGCGGCGCACCAGTTCCGGCAGCAGGTACTGGATGGTGGAGGTGCCGGCGGCGATCACCAGCCGGCCGGCCTGCAGACCCTTCGCCTTCGCCTGGAAATCGCGATCCAGCGTGTCCCAGCCTTCCACCAGCGGGCGCGCCAGCTCGTACAGCGCCTCGCCCGCGTCGGTGAGATTGATGCGCCGGCGACGGCGCTCAAGCAGGGTGGCGCCGAGCTCGCGTTCCAGCGCCTGCAACTGCAGGCTGATGGTGGGTTGCGACACGTACAACGCTTCGGCGGCGCGGGTCAGCGTACCCAGTTTCACCACGCTGACGAAGGCGCGCAGTTGCTTGTGGCGATTGCCCTTGTAGTAGAAGCGGCCGCCAGCCTCCTCGGCGCGTTCGCCAGGGGTACGTTTTTTTGCTGCGCTGCGAGACGATTTTTTCGGCTGCTTCAGCGGAACGCCGGGAGTTTTCATCAAGTCATTTCAGCAAGTTGTGTCAGATATTGATATTGCTCATAGTAATGATTGAAACATTCACTTTGTCAAACAGATATTTGCCGGCCTAGCTTCGAGTCACCCACGACGCGGAGCGAAACGATGGCAGCAGCGCAGGAACAACTCCACACCGGCCCCGCGGAGGTCCTCGCCGACGGCGCCGCCTACGCGGCCATCCTGACCCCGGCCGCGCTGGCGTTCCTGGCCCGGCTGCACCGTCGCTTCGAGGCGTCGCGGCAACACCTGCTGCGAGAGCGTCGCCAGCGCCAGGCTGCCTGGGATGCCGGTGCCCTGCCGGATTTCCGCGCCGACACGGCGGCAATCCGCGAATCGGATTGGAACGTGGCACCGATCCCGGCCGCGCTGCGCGACCGCCGCGTGGAGATCACCGGCCCGGTGGAGCGCAAGATGATCATCAACGCGCTGAATTCCGGCGCCAGGGTGTTCATGGCCGACTTCGAGGATTCCTCCTCGCCCACCTTCGCCAACCAGCTGGACGGCCAGGTCAATCTGCGCGATGCGGTCGACGGCACGATCACGTTCCGTTCGCCCGAGGGCAAGACCTACCAGGTCGGCAACAACCCCGCCGTGCTGGTGGTGCGCCCGCGCGGCTGGCATCTGCATGACCGCTTTTTCAGCGTGGATGGCACCCCGCTGTCTGGCGCGCTGGTCGACTTCGGCCTGTTCGTGTTCCACAACGCACGCACGCTGCACGAGCGCGACCGCGGCCCGTACTTCTACCTGCCCAAGCTGGAGGCGATGGAAGAGGCCGCGCTGTGGGAAGANGTGATGAGCGCCGCCGAGGCCGAACTGCAGCTGCCGCGCGGCACGATGAAGGCCACGGTGCTGATCGAGACCCTGCCGGCCGCGTTCCAGATGGACGAGATCCTGCACGCGCTGCGCCGTCGCATCGTCGGCCTCAACTGCGGTCGCTGGGATTACATTTTTTCCTACCTGAAAACGCTGCGCGGCCATCGCGACCGCCTGCTGCCCGAGCGTGGCCAGGTCGGCATGACGGTGCCGTTCCTGAAAGGCTATTCCGAGTTGCTGATCANGACCTGCCACCGCCGCGGCGCCTTCGCGATGGGCGGCATGGCGGCGCAGATCCCGATCAAGGGCGACGAGGCGGCGAANGAAGCGGCGCTGGACAAGGTGCGCGCCGACAAACTGCGCGAGGTCAAAGCCGGCCACGACGGCACCTGGGTCGCCCACCCCGCGCTGGTGCCGGTGGCGCAGGCGATCTTCGACGAATACATGCCCGCGCCGAACCAGCTCGGCAAACTGCGCGAGGACGTGCGGGTGAGCCGCGAGCAGCTGCTCGCCGCGCCCGGCGGCACCATCAGCCGCGCCGGCTTCGACAACAACGTCGAGGTGTGCCTGCGCTATACCGCCGCATGGCTGGACGGCCTGGGCTGCGTACCGATCCATCACCTGATGGAAGACGCCGCCACGGCCGAGATCGCCCGCGCGCAGTTGTGGCAATGGCTGCATCACGGAGATCTCGAGTTCCCCGACCACGCACCGATCGACTTCGCGCTGTTCGACCAGGCGCTTGCCGCCCNCACCCATCGCCTGCGCCAGAGCCAGCACCCCGGCGCCGCCCGCGCCGATGCCGCCGCCGCCCTGATTTCCCGCATGACCCATGCGGACGAACTGGCCGACTTCCTCACCCTGCCCGCGTACGACCAACTGTGATTTTCTCCCTTCTCCCTCCGGGAGAAGGTGCCCGAAGGGCGGATGAGGGGGCGCGGCGGAGTGTGCTGACACGCTCCGTCCGAACCCTCTCCCCAACCCCTCTCCCGCAGGGAGAGGGGCTCAACACCACCGGAGCCATGNCATGAAGAGCACCCTGCCCACCGCCGAACAGATCAGTCTGGACTGGAAGAACAATGCCCGCTGGGCCGGCGTCCAGCGCAACTACTCCGCCGATGACGTGGTGCGCCTGCGCGGCACCGTCGCGNTCGAGCATTCGCTGGCCCGTCGCGGTGCCGAGCGGTTGTGGAAGTCGCTGCACCAGGAGGAGTTCGTCAACGCGCTCGGNGCACTCACCGGCAACCAGGCGATGCAGCAGGTCAAGGCCGGCCTGCAGGCGATCTACNTGAGCGGCTGGCAGGTCGCCGCCGACGCCAACGTGGCCGGCGAAATGTATCCCGACCAGTCGCTGTACCCGGCCAACTCGGTGCCGCTGGTGGTCAAGCGCATCAACAACACCTTGCTGCGCGCCGATCAGTTGCACCACGCCGAGGACAACCACGACATCGACTGGCTGGTGCCGATCGTGGCCGATGCCGAGGCAGGCTTCGGCGGCGTGCTGAACGCGTTCGAGCTGATGAAGGCGATGATCGAGGCCGGCGCCGCCGGCGTGCATTTCGAGGATCAGCTGGCCAGCGTCAAGAAGTGCGGCCACATGGGCGGCAAGGTGCTGGTCCCCACCCGCGAGGCGGTCGACAAGTTGAACGCCGCGCGCCTGGCCGCCGACGTCGCCGGGGTGCCGACGCTGATCGTGGCGCGCACCGATGCCGATGCGGCCGACCTGCTCACCTCCGACATCGACGACAACGACAAGCCGTTCCTCACTGGCGAGCGCACCGTCGAAGGCTTCTTCCGGGTCAGGCCCGGCCTGGACCAGGCGATCAGCCGCGGGCTGGCCTANGCGCCNTACGCCGACCTGGTGTGGTGCGAGACCAGCAAGCCGAACCTGGACGATGCGCGCCGCTTCGCCGAGGCGATCCACGCCAGGTTCCCGTGCAAGATGCTGGCCTACAACTGCTCGCCCAGCTTCAACTGGAAGAAGAACCTGGACGACGCCACCATCGCCCGCTTCCAGAAGGAACTGGGCGCGATGGGCTACAAGTTCCAGTTCATCACCCTGGCCGGCTTCCACAGCCTCAACTACGGCATGTTCGACCTCGCCCACGGGTACGCGCGCCGCCAGATGAGCGCCTTCGTCGAACTGCAGGAAAAGGAGTTCGCCTCCGCCGATCGCGGCTTCACCGCGGTGAAGCACCAGCGCGAAGTGGGCACCGGCTATTTCGACGCGGTGACCCAGGCGATCCAGCAGGGCCAGTCCTCGACCACCGCGCTGAAGGGCTCGACCGAGGAGGCGCAGTTCAAGCAGGCCTCGGCCGCGTGAGAAGACGAAAAGCGAGAAGTGAGGAATGAGGAGTGGGGAGTGAGAGAGAGCAAGGGCGCGGAATGCTCCCGCTTTTTCTCACTCCTCACTCCTCTTCACTCACTTCTCGCTCGCCGGTACAAGCGCGATCACGGTCCAGCCCGGCTTCGGCTCCAGTTCGCGCTTGGTCGAGGCCACCCGCAAGGCGCCTTTTTCCTCCACGCCGAACATCAGCACCGTGCCGGAACCGTACTGTTCGACGAATTGCGGCCAGTCGAAGGTAGCGGTGAGTTTGGTCGACTTGATCCGCCAGCCTTCGTCCAGCATCTGCGCGAAGCGGCCGTGGGTCATCTCCTCGTCGAACAGCGGCGGCGCCAGCAGGCTGCCGGCGAGCGCGGCGCGGTCGGTGTTCTCGCGTGGGGTGAGGTTGCGCAGGCGATACACCTTGTCGCGGCCGAATTCCTGGCGGTAGCGCACGCAGGCGAGCGAATTGCGCTCGCGATGGGTGGACACCGCGAGCAGCCGGCCGATGCCGGTCAGATCGAGATGGCGTTCCGCATGCGGCGAGGCCGGGTTGCCGAAGAACGTGGTCAGCCCGTCCATGCGCGCCAGCCGGATGCCCTCCCAGTCGTCGTCGGCCAGCATCACGCGGAAGCCGGCGTCGTGCAGCGACTGGGCGATCGCGCGCGCCACGTGGTCCGAGCCGAAGATCAGCACGCCGCGCGGCTCCGGCTCGGCCACTTTCAGCCAGATCGCCAGCGGCCGCGCGGTGGCGCTCTGCAGGATCACCGTGCCGATGATGAGGGTGAACACCAGCGGCACCAGCGCCTCGGCGCCGGCCACGCCGAGCTGATCCAGGCGCAACGCGAACAGCGCGGAAACCGACGCCGCCACGATGCCGCGCGGCGCCACCCAGCCGATCAGTGCGCGCTCGCGCCAATTCAGGCCGCTGCCGAAACTCGAGAGCGCCACGGTCAGTGGCCGCACCAGCAACTGCGCAATCACGAACAGCGCGAGGCCCGCGCCCAGCATGCCGTCCGGCAGCGGCCAGTGCAGTCGTGCCGCCAGCAGGATGAACAGCAGCGACACCAGCACCGTGGTGAGGCTTTCCTTGAAATCGAGGATGTCGTCGATGTGCNCCCCGCGCAGGTTGCCCAGCGCAATGCCCATGATCGTCACCGCCAGCAGCCCCGACTCGTGGGTCAGCGTGTTGGAGATGCTGAAGGCGAACAGCACCGCGGCCAGCACCGCATAGTTCTGCAGGTATTCGGGGATCAGCTGGCGGCGCAGGAAGAACGCCATCAGCCAGGCAGCCAAGGCGCCGATCCCCACGCCGCAACCGATGGTTGCCAGGAAGATGCCGATGGTGTGGCCTTCCTGCCGCGACACGATCGCCTCGTAGATCAGCACCGCGAACAGCGCGCCCAGCGGGTCGATCACGATGCCTTCCCAGCGCAGCGTGTTGGCGATGCGCGCGTTCGGTCGCAGCGTGCGCAGCATCGGCGCGATCACGGTCGGGCCGGTGACGCAGCCCAGCGCACCGAACAGCAGCGCGATCGGCCAGGCCAACCCGGCGACCAGATGCGCAGCCAGCGCCAGCAGCAGCAGCGAGGCCACCGCGCCGTAACTGACCAGCCCGCGCACGGCCTTGCCGATGCCGGGCAGTTCGTGGAAACGCAGGGTCAGGCTGCCCTCGAACAGGATCAGCGCCACCGCCAGCGACACGGTGGGAAACAGCAGATCGCCCAGCAGCTTGTCCGGATCGAGCACCCCGGTGGCCGGCCCGAGCGCGATGCCGGCCAGCAGCAGGAACAGGATCGCCGGCAGCCTCACCCGCCACGCCAGCCACTGCGCGAGAAACCCGATCATCAGCATGCCGGCGAGCATCAGGCCCAGATCGATCGTCATCGCAGTCCCTGGAATGGTCAGGGCGACATCGGAACATGCGGCGGCGCGTGCGTCCAGCAGGAAAGAGCAGGAGTGAGCGGAGAGGAATGATGAGTGAAAGAAGAGCAACGGCATGTCGCGACATGCTTTCTCTCACTCCTCATTCCTCTCCACTCACTCCTGCCTTTACACCCTGCGGTACTGCAGGGCTTCGGCCAGATGCTCGCGTTCGAGCAAGGCGGCGCCGCCGTCGAGGTCGGCGATCGTGCGGGCGACGCGCAGCACCCGATGATAGGCGCGCGCGGAGAGGCCCAGCCGCTCGAGCGCCTGTTCGAACCAGCGCCGCTCCGCCGGCCCCAGCGCACAATCGCGCTCCAGTTCGCGCGTGCTGATCTCCGCGTTCGGCCGGCCTGCGCGCATCAGTGCGTGGCGGCGGGCATGGAGCACGCGAACGCGAACGGTGGCGGAGTCCTCGTCGCGCGCGTTGCGCGGCGTGCCCAGTTCGGCCAGCGCCACCGGCGGCACTTGCACGCACAGGTCGATGCGATCCAGCAGCGGCCCGGAAATACGTGCGCGGTAACGCTGCACCTGGTCGGGCGTGCACTGGCAGCGCGGCTCGCCGGCATAGCCGCACGGGCACGGATTCATCGCCGCGACCAGCTGGAACTGGGCAGGAAAGGTCGATTGCCGCGCCGCCCGGGAAATCATGATATGGCCCGATTCCATCGGCTCGCGCAGCACCTCCAGCACGTGCCGGCTGAACTCGGGAAGCTCGTCGAGGAACAACACGCCGTTGTGCGCCAGCGAGATCTCGCCCGGACGAGGAAACGAGCCGCCGCCGACCAGCGCCACCGCCGAGGCGGTATGGTGCGGCGCGCGGAACGGGCGCCGGCGCCAGCGCACGGGATCGGTGACCTGGCCCGCGACCGACAACACGGCGCAGGTCTCCAGCGCCTCCGATTCCGACAGCGGCGGCAGGATGCCGGGCAGGCGTTCGGCCAGCATGGTCTTGCCGGTGCCCGGCGGACCGACCAGCAGCAGGTGATGGCCACCGACCGCGGCGATCTCCAGCGCGCGGCGTGCCTGCAACTGCCCGCGCACGTCGGCCAGGTCCGGCCCGTCATGTGCGCCGCCATCGCTGGGNATGCCCACCGGCGCGGACAGGTCGTGCGCACCGCGCAGCCAGCCGCAGACTTCGGCGAGGGTCTCGGCGACGCGCACGTCGACGTCCGGCACCAGCGCGGCCTCGGCCGCGTTCTCGCGCGGCACCACCACCCGACGGTCGCGCGCGCGGGCGCGCAGCAGCGCCGGCAGCACGCCGGAGATGCCGCGCAGCGAGCCGGTCANCGCCAGCTCGCCGAGGAACTCGCAGTCATCCAGTTTCTCGCGCGGNACCTGGCCGCTGGCGGCGAGGATGCCCAGTGCAATGGAGAGATCGAAACGCCCGCCATCCTTGGGCAGTTCGGCCGGCGCCAGGTTCACCGTGACGCGCCGGTTGGGATACTCGAAGGCAGTGTTCTGGATTGCCACGCGCACGCGGTCGCGCGCCTCGCGCACGGCGGCCTCGGGCAGGCCGACGATGTTGGTGCAGGGCAAGCCGCCGGAGAGATGCACCTCGACCATCACCTGCGGGGCAGCGATGCCTTCCTGGGCACGGCTGAGGGTGACGGCGAGGCTCATGCAGCCAGGGGCCGGCGGCGCAGCGATGGTGGTGGCGCGCTGACTGGCACAAACATCGCGCGACTCCATCAGCAGCGCTGGATAAATAACCGCCTCCGATCGTTCTCGGGGTGAGGGTGACGGATCG
>JGI26528J50254_1001845_pt1 | contig 10590 bp, 8 predicted proteins | sample ThiBiot_300_plan_FD_50254 | JGI IMG/M metagenome (IMG submission 50254)
TCACGGCGCAGGGCAGCGGGTCGATACCATCCTGTTCCTCGGCAACGATCAGCGCGGCATGGTAGCGCCGCTTTCCCGCCACGATCTCATATGCCCCGTCTTCCGCTCCCGGCCTGACGATCAGCGGCACGAGGATACCTCGCGCCCGTACCGATGGCAGGATGTTGGTGAGGTCTGGCTTCTTCGCAGTCCCGCGCATGTTGGCGGGCGACACGACGAGCTGCGAAATGGCGATATGCTTGAGTTCCATGATCCTGTCTCCTTGCTCTTTCCAAACCACCGCAGCCCCGGCTGAGCGGGGTGGGCGGCGAGAGCGACCGGAGAGGCCCGCCTGCAAGGCAGGGCGCACCGCAGGCCGAAATGCAATGGAGGACCCCGCAGGGGTTGCTCCCTGCCGGGCGGGCCTCAGAGGAGAGCGACGACCACCTCGCACGGCCGGAGGCCACCGCCAGCGCGCGGCACGCGCGATGACCTTCGGGTCGGAGCCAGGCTCCGGCCTCTCGCGTCAGTCGATCGTTACGGCGTCAGCCGACGAGACGGCGCAAAGCGACGGCTCGGTGGAGCGGAGCGGAATAGAGCGCGGTCGCCGGAGGCGAGACGTTGCCCCGGACCTTCATTTCCACTTCAGCTTTGCGCCTGATGTCGGTCGTAGTGACCCACATAGATCACACCCCAAAAGCGGACGGAATATTCTGCTGGCGCGGAAAAACTGCGCCCTGAACATTACGACGTACGCGATCAGCGAGCATTATAATGTCTTTGCACTGCGCGCTCTCTGAGAATCCGTACTGCAGCGATCGCTACTGGATTTATTCTGTCGTCTTTTGCACAATAGTTGGATGAATCAGGGGGAACTGACGGATCATTTTATTGCTAAGCCGCAAGCCTTCGCCTGGTTTCTCGGCGCTGGCGCGTCGCGAATGTCCGGGCTGCCAACGGCGACCGATATCATCTGGGATTTGAAGCGGCGCTTCTATTGCCGCGAAGAGAACCAAGATGTGAGCCGCCAGGACATGCAGCTCCCGGCCGTTACGGCACGGATTCAGTCCTTTATGGATTCGCGCGGCTTTCCACCACTCTGGGCAGACGAAGAGTACAGCACTTATTTCGAGAAGATATTCGGCACCGATCGCGAACGTCAGAGTGCTTATCTCCGCGCGATCCTCGCTGAGGACAAGGTCAGGCTCACTGCAGGCAATCGTGTCATGGGCGCGCTTCTTTCAGCCGCGCTGACCCGCATTGTATTTACAACGAACTTCGACAGCGTTGTTGAGCGAGCCGTAGCAGAGGTCAGCGGTCGTTCAATCAGCGCATTTCACTTGGAAGGGTCGACCGCAGCCAACCAAGCGTTGTCGAACGAGGAATGGCCGATCTATTGCAAGCTTCACGGTGATTTTCGGTACGAGAGCGTCAAGAATCTTTCTGTCGACCTTGCGCGGCAGGATGCGGCACTAGCAGAGTGCATGCTGACAGCCGCAGGGCGGTTTGGCTTTATCGTCGCAGGCTATAGCGGCCGGGACGAGAGCGTGATGAACCTGTTTCGACTTGCGCTTGCACGACCCAATCCCTTTCCTCATGGCCTTCTTTGGACTGGGATGCGCGGCGCTTCCGTGTTGCCTGCTGTCGCGGAGTTGATCGAAGAGGCGGTCGCTAGGGGCGTACGGGCTGCCTATGTCGAGGTGGATACCTTCGATGCGCTAATGCTGCGCATGTGGAGGAACCTGCCTTCACGGCCCTCAGATTTGGATGCCAAGGTACGCAAGTCATTGCCGGCAGCCGTCAGCATTGCTGTACCATCGCATGGATCGATGCCCCCATTGCTACGCCTAAACGCCGTTCCAATCGCGGTCTTGCCTAGGCGGGCTCTTGCGGTACGGCCCCGCCAAGATATCGACTGGGCGACGCTGCGATCCATTCAATCGGAGGCTGAGAGTAGAATTCTCGTCACCAAGGCTCCGAACATCCTTTGCTGGGGCGACCCTGACGCGGTTGCCAAGGCGTTCGAAGGACATGCCGCACAGATCGAAGGGGTAGACATCTCCTCTGATCTGACTGCTTCAGACGCGCTTCCTCTTAAGGGGTTTGTGGAGGAGGGGCTTGCGACGGCGCTCGCTCGAAGCCGTCCGTTGCTCCTCCGTCGAAGAAGCAATTCGCCCATCCTTATCGCAGACGCGCACGCGCAGGATATGAGCGCACTGCAGCCGCTCTTTTCGGCAGTCGGCAAATTAACCGGACAAGTCACAGGTGTCTTTGCGCCGGTCGATGACCAACATCCAGTGCCCGAGCGGGTCTTCTGGGCGGAGGCGGCACGCATTTCGATTGCTCAAAAGCGTGGTGCTTTTTGGCTTGTGGTCGATCCCGACATCTGGATTTGGCCGCCGCGGGCAAGAGAGGCTGCGCGCGAGTTTCTCGACGAACGTCGCAAGGATCGGTTGAACGCGAAGTTCGACGCTATTCTGACAGCTTGGATCGGTGTGCTTGCTGGCACAACACAACGAGGGGCGGTTATCGAGGTCTCGGCATTTGGTGATGTGGAAACGGATGCCAATCCCGGCTTTACGTTCGGCAACCGGACGGGCTTTTCTATGGGACTGGTGGGATGATGGCCATCGAGAGCCGCCTGCCAGGATATTCGAAGCTGCCGGAGCCCGATCTCCTATTCCATCTTGGGCGCATACATAAGCATCCGCTCGTCGGCCTTATCGAGCACGGCCCGTTTAGCCTCAAGCTCAACATACCCGGTCAGGTACGATTGGCCGTCGTGGCTCGACAGCGCGACATGGCGCAAGTTGGCCGCGTGATCACTGAGCTGGGCAACACGGCAAGGGCGCGGCAGGCGACTAACTATTATCCGGACTACCTTGGCTTCCAGAAGGTATTTCGTACCCCGCTCGTTCCCCCCACCGACCGCACGACAATTGCGCTGCCCGATTCTCTTGATTCCCACGCAAGCGCTGGCGCGAAAGTCGAACTTGCGCGCGAGCTGTTTCAATCGCTCGCGTTGCTACGGGGATTGCGGACTGAGTTCGACGTCGTGCTACTGTACCTGCCGCAAGCATGGGCGGCGTGCTTTGAGGGCGAGAATTTCGACTTTCATGACTATCTGAAGGCGTTCTGCGCGCCGTCAAATATTCCGATTCAAATTCTACGCCAGTCGAGCTTGGAACGCACGTGCCGTGCAAATGTGATGTGGGGCTTGAGCGTCGCGTTGTTCGCCAAAGCTGGCGGAGCGCCGTGGAAATTGACAGGACTCACACCTGATGAAGCGTTCGTCGGTATCAGCTACGCTATGAAAACCACCGCGGACGGTACCAGTTTCACCACCTGTTGCAGCCAAATCTTTGATCCCGATGGAACGGGCTTTAACTTCGTGGCCTATGACGTCGATGCGAACGGATTTGAACAGGACGCTCGCAACAACCCTTACCTATCCTACTACGAGATGCAGTCGGTGCTCTCCCGAAGCCTGAACATCTATCAGAGTGGCCATACCGGCCGGCTGCCGCGCAAGGTAACGATCCACAAGAACACGCCCTTTCGCGAAGAGGAAATACTCGGCGCGCTTGACAGCTTCCGCGACGGCACCGAGGTTGAACTCATTCAGATTGTGAAGGACGTCGAGTGGAAGGGCATCTGGTACAACACGAGGCAGAGCCCGTCCGCTCATGGATACCCCGTGGAGCGTGGGACATATATTCCTCTTGAGAAGGACGAGGCGCTTTTGTGGACACAAGGCAATGTCAAAGGCGTGCATCTGACAAAGCCGAATGGCGATGTTTACAAGGAAGGTTCCCTCAAGCCGGTCCCGTCGCCGATTCTAGTAAGGCGCTTTTCGGGAAGCGGAGGGTGGCACGATACCTGTGCCGGTATTCTCGGCCTTACGAAGATGGATTGGAACAACAACACGCTGTACAAGAAGCTGCCGGTTTCGTTGGTCTATTCCAGCCGCTTCGCTTCTATTCTGCAGCAGAATCCCGACATCGTTGATAATGTCTACGATTTTCGGAATTTCATGTAGTCTCTTCTGAAAGGGTTGTGAATGTGCGCCCATTTAAGGGCGCGGGGGTTTAATAGGGAAATTATCGCGCGATGGTTGGAGAGACTCCTGTGTCGGCTGCAACCGGGCACGGCAGACGACCTGCAGGAATGCGACGAGCGGGTGGTTGCCGGGCTCCGCAGAGAGGACAGCGTCAAGATCCGGCGATCGAAGCTGCAAGCGCCTCGATGCAAGGGCAATGAGAAACTCTGCTGCGGCACCGCCACGCGCGCTTCCTGCCGACAGAATGACACGCCGGATGAGTCGCCCGAGGTCGCGGCTTTCGTCAGGAGCATCCGCTAGGTTCATTTCCGCAGGATACGCGGCGCGTAGGATGCTGGCCTGAATAATATCGTCGTTGAAGCGGCCAAAATTGCCCGCCGCTAGGATAGTTTGCTGGAACCAGTTGCTCTTAATCGCCGGTTTTTTCCCGCGACCTGCATTCGCACGCAAATTTTGCAAAACCGAAGCGATTGTGAAGAAAATATCGGCCTCAGAGTGCGGTTCGCGCGGTAGGCCATCGGGCCAGAAGACAAATCCGGGTTGCAGCGTGAGCGGTCGCCGCCTTGAGTTTGCGACGAAGAGATCGGCGCTTGTGCTCGACGCGATGCGGCGCAGGATCTCTACCCGCGCGTTGATTGCCTTTCTTAGATTTTCCGGGATGAGGGCGCTTACATCCGGATCGCGAAATAGGCGCAGCTCCGCCTCCCAAGCATTGTCCTCGCTCGAAGACGGCAGGACCATCTTCTCGACTTCGATCATCTGGTAGGGGAAAGGATTGACTGTCTGTTCCAGATGGCGCGACAGTGCCTCGCGCCGTGCCTCGCCCGACGTCTTGGAGAAGCCGACTAGGTAGAGGAGCGGCGCCTTGGCGGCCACGCTGCGCAAATCGCGGCTGATATCGAGCAGGCTTCGACCGCTCTCGATAACCGCAGCGGCAATGAGGATCGCCGAGGTCGTGTCCTCCGGGATTTGCGAGAGCTCATCCCTTCCGAGGGGCTTTATGTCCCGACCGGCGAAGTCGGCGGCGTGCCGCGCGATCGGGACCGACCATTCGTCGATCGCAATGACATGCTCCACGCTCCCAGGCAGCGATCGGCGCAGCGCATAATCGAGGCGGTCGCGAAAGGCCGGAAGTTCGAGCAATGCCGCATGATTGATGCTGAATTGCCGCGCGCCCGGCTTGTTCCCAAAGCCGATCCCGAACAGGCCACCCCCGGCATATCGAGCCATTAATTCCGCGAGCTGGTCTGGCCCGTCATTTTTCCCGATGAGTAAGGGATCTTGCTGTGGCCCCGCAAATTCGAACTGGTCTCCCTTCAACTTGATCGCGAAGGAACCGCCCCGGCACATCCGGCAGCGCGCTTCTTCCTCGACCTCGGGCAATTTCTCGACGCCTTCGGGATTGCGCGTGTCCGACCGCGATAGGTCGCAGACGATCCTGGATTTGCTCTTGTCATCGCCGAGGAACAGTAGATGCGTGATCTGCCTTGGCTCGAAGCCGTGTTGCTCGATCAGATGCCGTGCGAGGCTTCCGCTGGAAGATGCCGAAATTAGCACGAATGCGTCGGCAATCTGCGTGAAGCGATAATCCTCGACACCCGCGTAGGACGAGAAATTGTCGGCCAATATTGGCTCGATACCCTCGAACGAGGCGAGCTGTTCGTTGATCGCGGCGACTACCGCGTAAAGCGATGGTGTATCGAGGTAGGCGATGCGAGCACCCTCGGGTACGTGCGGGAGCGCCGCGAAGCCAATAAAGGCGATCTCGGCACCGCGTGCGAGGATGTTTGAGAGCCGGATGAATCGCTCGGTATGCCGACCCGAGGGGTTTTCGAAATGATAAGTCGGTGTCGACTCGACGAACCCGTGGCGAAGGTTGAAAATGCTTGTGACAGCACGACGCCTAAAATCGTCGAACTCAATCCGACGCGTCGCTGCTGGGCCCTTGATATGCTCGCGTCGGCACTCTTCGCCGCGCCTGTTATAGCCGGCGAGCGTGACCGTGGCGCGGTCGCGCAGACGGGCAAGGGTCGCGGTATGGAGCGGTGCCACCGCGAGGTCGGCCCGCATTGCATCGAATTGCGGTTCGCGGACGACGATGAGCAATTCGTCTGGCACCAGATTTGCTTCGATCTCGGCCTCGACGACAGTCGCCAGCGCCTCAGCATCCAGCGTGGGCGTCGCCGAAAAGACCATCAAAACATCGCGTGCGGAGGCTTTAGGCCCAGTGACGAATCTGAAGGCGTATACCGAGTTCATCGGCCGCGCCGCATCGGAAGGAGGATCGTGACAAGGCTGCCTGCCGCCGGGGCGAGCGGTGCCGCGCCGGGCGGGGCAAAGCGCTGGAGCGCGTAGCCATCAGGAATATTCTGCGCGCCATAATCGAGGTAAAACGATTGCCGGCCGGTCCTCAGCCGTAGAAATCCCCCCTGTCGCTGGAGCACACGCAGCACATGGGGCAGACCTTCACCAAAACGATCTTGGCCCTTTGCGCTACCTCTGCCGAAGCACTCGCGGACCGCAGTTTCTTCCTCCTCTTCCGACAATTCTGCCAAGGGCTTGCCGGTCCAAGTCGAGGCGAAGCCAGGCCCTGAATCAATGATCGACAGTTCGAATAGATGCGCATGGGCGGCGTCTTGAGCTGGAGCGAGCATGGCGCAGAAGTTCGCAAGCGGCGGAAATTCGTCGGCCAATCGGGCCGCAGTGTCGGGCCTGATAGCATGATGGTCGGTTTTCACTGCGCGAATAGATATTCGCAGCAGATTTCCATCTGCGTCGACGAGCGCATGGTCTTCAGTATTTTTGAAAGTCTCGAACAGCATGGCGCCGATTGCGTCTGCTGCTTCCTGGTCGAAATGCGGTCGATATGGCTCCGGGATTGTCCGCATCAGGAGCCAGCGTGCAAGGTCCCGAAAATTCTCACGGGGCCTCAAAGCTCCTCGTTGATGCCGGCCGGGCAGATAGAGAAGATATGGTCGGTCGCGACCTAGATGATCCGCACAGACGATCTCCGACGACGATCCGCGGAAACCCAATCTCGGACGCTGCCCCTGAATGGCGTCTAGGCGTGCAAGCGCCGCCCCGATGAGCTGCTCAGTGATCGACGTGGCGCCATCCGTCGCCGTGGCGGCGCTGCAGCACAGGGCCGAAGTGATGCCTGGCAACCGACGCACAAAATCATTGATTTGGGCCAGATTCGACAAAAAGGTCGCGAGCTGCGGTTCCTCCATACGTTGCGCCCAAGTGACAATAACTTGCGCAAGCGCGGCTTCACCCCCACCGATCGATGTCCGGATGCGCGAAGGGAGCCGGAGCGACGCATTTGTATCGGCCCGAGCGATATTCCGCAGCGTCTGCTCACATGCCGTGATCGTCGATTGCCCAGCGATTCGCACGCAGCCCTCCTCACCGGTGACTTGGCCCAAGCAGCTCTGGCGGTCCAGCGTCTTGCTCGATTGCTGATCGGGCTCCGCACGCGCCTTTCCCGCGTGAGCCCAAGCTGCGATCACGTACAACGCGATCTCTGTAAGCAGGTCGAGGAGGTGGCATCATTTCCGCTTCTTGAAATCAGCGTCCGAAAGCGGCCTGACTGCAAGCGGCCAGAGCTGGTTTCCATCGGTTCCAAACGTAGCGGGGTTTTGAGATCGGTGGCCCCTCTATACATGCGTGTGTCTTTGGGCGGTAGGAGGTGACGAACTCTGACGCCGGGACGGCATGAGAAAAAAAGATTCGTTTCTGCCATCGTAGGCCGGAGAACGATCGAGATGGAACGAGTTGGATGGAGTTGGAATGAGCGACTGAGATGCACCGTGGCGCCCTGAGGAGACAGTTGCGCGGCGGTTTCGAATACCCAATTCTGCAGTCAGGGGAGCCCAGCAACCGTCAGCCGATGGAGTTTCTTCCGTGCCCAGCTCAGACAAAATCCTTCGCCTCAAGACCGTCCAGGATCGAACCGGCCTGTCCCGTTCGACCATCTATCGCAAGATCGCCGAGGGGACATTCCCCGCGCAGCTCAAGATCAGCATCCATGGGGCCGGCTGGCATCAATCGGCTATCGACCGGTGGGTCGCCGACCCACCGGGCTACCGCGCAGATAACGACAATCGTCCTGCATCGGGCGGCGATCATGGCGGGCGATAAGGCGCCACTCCCGGACCGCCTGACTGCTGCCAACGACAATGAACAGGGGCTCGGTCGCGCCGAGGTCGATGCGGCGCTGACGCGTGTGGCGGAAGCAATCGGGCGGCACATTGCTCGCGAGCATATCCGGTCGCGTCTGGCGGCCAACGACAACGAGCCTCCAGAAAACACGAACGGCCGGAAGCGTTGACCCTAGGGTCATAGGGTCGGACACTGTCTTTACCGGCTGTCGGGAATTGTTCCCGCCAACGCAAAGGAAAATGAGATGATCCGCGTCGCCCTCTATGCCCGCTATTCCTCCGACCAGCAGAGTTCGGCGTCGATCGCCGACCAGCAGCGCATCTGCCGCGAGCGCGCGGAGCGCGAAGGCTGGCATATCGTCGGCGCCTATGAGGATGCGGCGATATCGGGCGCGAGTATGATCCTGCGGCCCGGTATCCAGAAACTGCTCGCCGACGCGCAGGCTGGCACGTTCGATATCGTGCTCGCCGAAGCCCTTGACCGGGTGTCGCGCGATCAGGCCGATGTCGCGACGTTGTTCAAGCATCTCCAGTTCGCCCGCGTGCCGCTGGTCACCCTCGCTGAGGGTGAAATCTCCGAGCTGCATGTCGGGCTCAAGGGGACGATGAATGCGCTGTTCCTGAAAGACCTCGCCAAAAAGACGCATCGCGGCCTGCGTGGACGGATCGAGAGCGGCTATTCGGCGGGCGCGGTCGGCTATGGCTATCGGATGGTCCGGCGGCTCACCAGCGAGGGCGAGCTTGTGCGCGGCGAGCGCCAGATCGAACCCTCTGAGGCGCTGATCGTTGAGCGCGTGTTCCGCGAGTTCGCGAGCGGCAAGAGCCCTCGCTCAATCGCGCGCGATCTCAATGCGGAGGGCCTCATCGGGCCTGCGGGCAAGGCGTGGCGTGACACGAGCGTCAGGGGCGATGTCAGGCGCGGCACCGGCATCCTCAACAACGAGCTGTATGTTGGCGTCCGGGTCTGGAACCACAAACATTCCGTGAAAGACCCTAACACCGGCAAGGAGGTCACCCGCCTCAATCCGGAATCCGAATGGATCAGGAATGCGGTTCCCGATCTTCGCATCGTCAGCGACGAACTATGGGCCGCGGTAAAGCGGCAGCAGAAGATGACTTGGAAGAAATACGCGAATGTCCGCAAGGCGGCGCAGACCGGTGCTCTGCACCACACGCGGCGTCCAGCCTATCTCCTCTCGGGCCTCCTTCAGTGCGGTACCTGCGGTGGGCCTTTCGGCATCGTCGTCAGTGACCGTTACGGCTGTACCGGCCATCATCGCAGCCACAACTGCGCCAATGTTCGCACCATCCGGCGGAGCGAGATCGAGCGCCGGGCGCTGGCGGGCATTGCCGACCGGCTGGTGTCCGCCGACAAGATCGAGGCGGCGGTTGCCGCCTATGCGGCGCACATCAATCGCGAGAACCGCGAGCGGCGTGTTCAGGCAGATACCGACACACGTGCACTGGCCCGGATCGACAAGGCGGTGGCGGGCATCATGGCGGCTATCGAGGACGGCCTTTACCAGCCCACGATGAAAGCGCGCATCGCCGAACTGGAGCGCGAGCGAGCCGAGGTCGAAGCGCGGCTCGCCGAGGGGCCGCCGGTCATCCCGGACGTGCATCCCAGCATTGCAGAAATCTACAAGCGCAAGGTGGCACGGCTGACCGAGACACTGAACGACCCGGATACGCGGCTCGATGCTTCAAGCGATATCCGGTCGCTTGTCGGACGCATCGTCCTTCACCCCGGCGACAAGCGGGGCGAGGTTCATGCTACCTTGCATGGCTCGCTCATGGGGATATTGGACTTCGTGAGCGATAACCCGCAAACCGACGCCGGCCGAGTTATAACATCGGTGGCCTCGGGTTGATCCGGGATCCATTATTCCGGCGCTGTGTGAATGGATCGCGGATCAAGTCCGGGATGACGATTGGGATAGCAATGTTGTCGGTCGGGCGGCTTTGCCGCTGCGCGCTCTGGCGGCAGTCCCGATCGGCGGGTCAATTCGCCCGGTGTTTGCGGAAAATGTCGGCGAGCATGCGGAATTCGTCGGCGCGCGGGCTGCCCTTGCGCCAGACGAGGGCTATGGTGCGCCAGTCGTGGTCGGAATCGAGCGGGCGGGTGTCGATGTCGGTGTGGTCGAGGATGCCCGCCTCGATCGCCATCTGCGGCAACATCGTGATGCCCAGACCGTTGTCGACCATCTGGACGAGCGTGTGGAGCGAGGTGCCCATCATGCGTGCGCCCGCGCGCAGTTCGGGGCGGTTGCAGGCGGCGAGGGCGTGGTCCTTCAGGCAGTGGCCGTCCTCGAGCATCAGCATCTGCGCGGGGTCGATCTGGTCGGCGCTGACCATCGCGGGAAGATCCTCCGACTGGTCGCCGGGGAAGGC
>JGI26528J50254_1001898_pt1 | contig 10276 bp, 10 predicted proteins | sample ThiBiot_300_plan_FD_50254 | JGI IMG/M metagenome (IMG submission 50254)
TTGCCCAGCTGCACGCTGCGCTCGGCCACGTAGCCGGACACCGGCGCGTAGATCGCGTTGCGCTGCGCGGCGACCCAGGCGGCGCGGAAGTTCGCGCGGGCCTGCAGCACCACCGGGTTCTGCGCCACGTCGGTGCCTTCGATCGCCGCGTGCGCGGCGGCGGACTGCGCTTCGGCGGCGTTCACCGCGGCGCGCGCCTGCTCCACGCCGTCGCGCAGGTGCTGCACGATCTCCGGCGATTCGGCCTGGGCGGCGATCAGCGGCAGGCGGCGCTGCAGGTCAGCCTCGGCCTTCTTCAGGTCCAGCTTCGCGGCGACCACCTGCGCGTCGGCGCTGCTCGCCGAGCTGGTCTGCTGGCGCACGCCGCGCACCGCCTGGGCCAGTGCGCTGCGCGCCTGCGCCAGGCGGGTGTCGGCGTCGGTGCTGTCCAGTTTCACCAGCACCTGGCCGGCCTCGACGTGCTGGGTGTCGTCGGCAAGGATCGCCACCACCGTGCCCGGCACCTGCGCCGAGATCGCTACCTGGTTGCCGCCGACGTAGGCGTTGTCGGTCTTCACCCGGGTCGACAGCACGAAGAACCACAGCAGGAACCACAGCAGTCCGGCGAGGATGAACACGCTGGCCACGATCAGCAGCGCGCGCCGGCGCTTGGCCGAGTCCTTGGCGGCCATGCCGCTGTCGTTGGCGGAAGTCTTGGCGGATTCAGTGGCGCTCATGGCGGGCGGCTCCGGTGGTAACGGAAGGGGAAGTGGAGGCAGTGGCTGCGTCGGCGGCGCGGTAGCCGCCGCCGAGCGCCTTGATCAGGGCCAGGTCGGTGCTCACCGCCTGCGCCTGCAACTGGGCGGCGTCGTCGCGCTGCTGCAGCAGCGCGGCTTGCGCGGCCAGGCTTTCGCGCAGATCGCGCACGCCCTGGCGCGCACGCGCCTGCGCGTTCGCCAGCAGCCGCTGGTTGGCGTCGAGCCGGGCCTGCTGCTCGCGCTGGCGGGCGGCGACCTGCTCGGCACCCAGCGCCTGCGTGGCCACTTCGCGCGCGGCGGCCAGCACGGTGCTGTCGTACTGCGCCACGGCGGCGCCGAGCTGGGCCTTGCTCACGCCGTAGTTCGCCTCGAGCGCGCCGCCGTTGAAGATCGGCAGGTGCAGCGCCGGTGTCAGCTCGAACACGCGGCTGCCGGCGGTGAGCAGCTTGCCCATGTCGATGCTGGACAGGCCGGCCAGGGCGGTGAGGCTGATGTCGGGGAAGAACTCGGCGCGCGCGGCGTCGGTCCGCTTCAGCGCGGCCTCGACCTGCCAGCGGCTGGCGGCGATGTCGGGGCGGCGTGCGATCAGGTCCAGGCCGCCGTTCGCCGGCAGGCCGCGCTCGCTTGCCGGCAACGGTCGCACCTGCAGTTCGGGCAGCTCGGCCGGTGCAACGCCGAGCAGCGAGGCCAGCGCGGCGCGGCGGATCTTCGCCGAGCCGTCGAGTGCCACGCGCATCTCGCGCGTCGCGGCGAGCTGGGCCCGGGCTTTCTGCGCCTCGTCGGGCAGGTCCACGCCCTGGCGCACGCGCAGCTCGGCGATATGGGCGAACTGGCGTTGCGTGGCCAGCAACTGCTCGGCCAGCTGCAGCCGCGCCTGGTCGGCCTGCCAGCCGAAGTAGGTGTCGGCAACGGCGTACTGGAGCGCCAGCGCGGCGGCGCTGCGTTGCGCCTCGGCGGCGCGCGCCTGGTCCAGCGCGGCTTCCATCGTCGCGCGCTTCTTGCCCCACCAGTCGAAGTCGTACTGCAGCTGCACGCCAAGGTCGGCCTGGCTGTACCAGCTGAAGCCGAGGAACTGGCTGGGGATCAGGCCGTGGTCGCTCAGCCGCTCGCGCGTCACCTGCGCGCTGCCGTTGACCGTGAGCCCGAGCTGCGCGGCGGCCAGCTTCGCCGACTGTTCGGCGTTGCGCACGCGGCTCTGCGCCAGCGCCAGATCCGGCGACTGCCGCATGGCGCGCCCGATCAGGCCATCCAGCTGCGGGTCGTCGTACTGGCGCCACCATTCGGCGGCCGGCCAGCCGGCGCGAGCCGGAGCCTGCAGGCCGGCCAGCGGCGCGTCGTTGCGCAGCGCGGGTTTGTCGAGCCGGGCCGGTGCGGCGGCGCAGCCGGCCAGCGCCAGTACCATCGCGGCGGCCAACGCCGTGCGACCGCGGAGCGGGGCATGTTTCATCGGGATGTCCTTCATGGGAGGCGGCTTTCGCCGAGCTGGCCCAGGTTGCCGGCTAGCTTGCGCAGCAGGCGATCGAGATGGCGTTTGTCGGTGTCGCTGAAACCGTCAAACATGGTGGCGACGCGGGGGAACATCGGCGGCAGCATCTTCTGCACGAAACGCCGCCCGGCCGGGGTAATGCGGATCAGCACGCGGCGGCGGTCCGCCTCGCTGCTGCCGCGGGTGATCAGGCCGCGCTTGACCAGCGCATTGGCGATGCGGGTCATGTTGGTGGCGCCCTGGGTGGCGTACTCGCACAGCTCACCCGGGGTCGAACTGCCGTCCGGACGGCTGTACAGGATCATCAGGGTCAGGAATTCGCTGTGGTTGAGCTTGAACGGCTTCAGCTTGAACTCGAGTTCCTCCTCGATGGAGTCGCCGAGCATCAGCATCAGCCGGCACAATCTCGCTTCGAGCGCCGGCATCTGCGGGATGATCTGGCTGACCCGGCCGATGCCTTCGTCCATCATCGCGATGCAGTTTGTCAGGCATGCCATTTCACTGACTCATATTTCACTGGTGAAGTAAAAACTAGCAAACTCCGGTCGGCACGTGCAAGTGACGGATGGCCCATGCCTCAGTCGATTCCGAACAGGCGGCGGGCGTTGGCGCTGGTGGCGGCGGCGATGTCCGCTTCCGGCGCGTTGCGCAGCGCGGCGACGCAGCGCAGGACTTCGACGACATGGGCCGGCTCGTTGCGCTCGCCGCGATGGGCGGCGCCGGGCTGGTCCGGGGCGTCACTTTCCAGCAGCAGGAACTCGATCGGCATCCGTGCCACGATCCGGCGCAGGCGCTGCGCACGTTCGTAGGTCACCGGGCCGCCGATGCCGAGGTGGAAGCCCAGATCCCACAATTGCCGCGCTTGCTGCTCGCTGCCGGAAAAGCTGTGCACCACGCCGCGCGGGCTATCGCTGCGGCGCAGGGTCAGGATGACTTCCTCCAGCGCGCCGCGGGCATGCACGATCACCGGCAGGTCGTGCTCGCGAGCCAGCTGCAGCTGGCGCTGGAAGTAGTGACGTTGCAGGTCGCGGTCGAGGCCGTCCACATGGAAGTCCAGGCCGATCTCGCCGACCGCCACCGGGCGGTTCTCGTTCAGCCAGGACGACAGGCTGTCGACATGCTCCGGCGCGTGCCGGGACAGGAACATCGGATGCAGCCCGTAAGCGGGGTGCACGCCGGCATGGCGGGCGCAGAGTTCGCGGATCTTCGGCCAGCTCCTGGCATCCACGGCGGGAACGACCAGCCTATCGACGCCGTCCCGACGGGCGCGTTCGATGACGGCCTCGCGATCGCCGGCGAACGCCAGGTCATCGAGATGCACGTGACTGTCGACGAGCGGAATCGGGATGCGTTTTTCGTGCACTGGCAGAGAGTCCTGCGGCGGTGGCGTGAAGATAATGTAACGAGCGTGAGCTAGCTGCGATTCAGTTGAAAAACGGTTCAATGGCCACGCAGGTAATTGCGCCGGTGCCGAAGGCATCAGCCATGCCGCCAAACAAGACAAAAAGGAGAGGATCGTGATGAACAGGTTGACAGCCAATGTACTCAATGTCGCCATTGCGGCCGTACTCGCGACTGGCCTCTCGGCCTGCAATCGCAATGCGGACGCTGGCGCCTCCAACGCCTCCGCCGACGCGGGCACCAGTGCGGACGCCGGGATCAAGTACGCCAGGGTGGTCAGCGTCGACCCGGTGCGTTCGACGGTGAACAACCCGAGGCAGGTCTGCCACGACGAGACGGTCACGCACACCGAGCCGCCGAAGGACCAGCACCGCATTGCCGGCACCGCGATCGGTGCCGTCGTCGGCGGCCTGGTCGGCAACCAGGTCGGCGGCGGCAAGGGCAAGACGCTGGCCACNGTNGCCGGTGCGGTCGGTGGCGGCTATGCCGGCAACCGCATCCAGGCCAGCCGGCAGCATGCCCAGGTGAGCTCGACGGTGGAGCGCAAGTGCGAAACCGTCAACAACACCAGCAGCAAGATCGTCGGCTACGACGTCCGTTACGAATACAACGGCGTCACCCGCACGGTGCGAATGGACCATGACCCGGGCGACCGGGTGCAGGTGCAGGAAGGCGTGACCGCCGTGTCCGACGCCCACTGAAGCAACCCCCGCAAGAGGAACTGACCTCATGAATGCACTGAGCAGCAAATTCGCCCTGGCCGCCGCGATGAGCGCCGGCCTGGCTCTCGCCGGCTGCGCCACCTCGCCGTACGGGAGCAATGGCAGTTACAACCGCGGTTACCCGGTGCAACAGGACGGCTACGGCGACCGCAACGTGCGCTGCCAGACTTGCGGCGTGGTGCAGGAAGTGCAGCAGGTCTACATCGACGGCGGCAGCGGCAATGGCGGCACGCTGGGCGCGATCATCGGCGCGGTGGCCGGCGGCGTGCTCGGCAACCAGGTCGGCAAGGGCGACGGCCGCAAGGCCGCCACCGTGGCCGGCGCGGTGGCCGGCGGCGTCGTCGGCAACCAGATCGGCAAGCGCAACAGCGGCAGCGAGGTGGCGTGGCGCATCGTGGTGCGGCTGGACAACGGCCAGTACGCCACGGTGACCCAGCGCGAGAACCCCGGTGTCCGCAGCGGCGACTACGTCGAAGTTCGCGGCGACCATGTCTATGCGCGCTGAGTAGTTCGCGTACGGACGTCTGGACGTCCAAAATGAGAAGGCCCTCGAAAGAGGGCCTTTTTTGTGCCATTGCCGCTGATGGTCAGTTCACCGCGTAGAACGCGTGTTCGCCGATCGTCACGCTGGGGCGGTTGCGCGACCATGCGGGCGAGATCGCGGTGGTGGCGAAGTGGTCGGCGCGCGGCACCAGCATGCGGCGCTGCGCCAGCGGCAGTTGCCAGTTGCGGATCGACATGCCGGCCACCTGCCAGGCCTTGTCGAAGGCTTCAAGGTTGGTGATCTCGAACGAGCCCGGCGTGGTCGTGGTGGCGAACTGGTGGGGCGATGTCACCACCTTGCAGACGGTGTCGCCCCAGCGGCCGCGATCGCGGCGGCGCAGCGCCACTTCCGCCACGGCAAGCTGGCCGTTGATCGGTTCGCTGCGTGCCTCGAGATAGACGGTGGTGGCCAGGCAAGCCTGGTCGGCAACGGGCTGGGGCATCAGGGTCGTCAGCCACAACAGCATCGAAAGTTTCATGGTTCTGCCTCCAGCGTGCTGTACGCACAAAGCAGACTGCAGCTTTGGGCGCCGTTGCGGTGGACGGGCGGGCAGACCGTTCCACCTGGATCGATCGCCATGGCCGAAACTTGTGGCCATGACGCTTTGCCACGGGACTGTGGCGGGTCGAACGGCAGCTCATGCCGCTCGGGGGATTGGATGTTGTCGGGCGTTGCGCGACCGTTTGGCCGTGTTGCCTTCGACTACTGCGCACTCGTTGGCTGCGAGGCGATGTTCCATCCGGCGTTGTTGCTGCCGGGTCGCGCCGATTCGGATTCTTCCGGTTCGTCGCGTGTATCGGCACCCCGTGTTCCGGATGCCGCGATATTCGATCGGCGGAGCCTAGTGGCGGAATTCGTCGCTGGCAAGTGCCGGGGNGCCGAAGTTCAGTTGACGCTCACGGTCCCTTGATGCGCGTTGCACGCGAAATTCATCTGCGTCGTCGGTCGTCGCTCACGCCGGCCATGACGCGATGATGTCGAGCGCGAGGTCGTCGTCGAATGCATGCGGATGCCCGGCGCCAACCGTTGCGGCAATGTCATCGCTCAACACGACGAGCGCCTCGATGCCGTCGTCCGTGACGACGACATCGAGCACGCAACCGACCTCGCGTCCATCTCGCCGCAGCGTGTCGCCGGCGACTACCGCTTGCGACAAAGTGACGCGATGCAGGTGCCGCTTGTGGCCGCCGCGGAAGTGCAGCCGTGCGACGATTTCCTGGCCGGGGTAACAGCCCTTGTCGATGGCGACGGCATGCAGGCGCTGCAGCGACAGGGCAGGCGGCAACAGTTCGTCCAACTGTCGCGCCGGCAGCCACGGCCAGCCGGCGCGCAGTTGCGGCAGGCGCCACGCGTCGTCGCCCGCGCCGGAGGCGATGACGCGAAGACTGTGCGTGTCGCAGCCGAACGACACGCTTTCGCCATCGTCGATGGCCGTGTGCAGCGCCAGCGCCGGGCCGGTCGCGAGCGCGCGCGGCGGCAGTGCCGCCACGTCGAGTTTCGAACGGAACACGAAGCGGCGCAGTGCGTCGGCCATCGACGCGGCGTCGCCTCCACGCAACAGCAACAGGTAGCGCTCGTCGGCGAGTCGGGCCAGCTGGAACAGCGCGCGCACGCGTCCGTGCGGATCGAGCCATGCGCTGAATTGCCACTGGCCGACGGCGAGCGAGCTGACTGTGCTGCTGAACTGCGCGTGGGCGAAAGCCCTTGCGTCGGGGCCTTCGATCGACAGTGTTTCGGCGGAATGATGTGTCGGCATGAGGCTGCTGGAGTTGGGGATGGGTGGCGCGAGGCACAAGTGGCGGCATCGCGATGCGGTCGCGCCGATGCGTGGCGCATGGTTGTACTGCATTGCCGCAAGTATTAACCTTTGGCGGCTTCTAAAAACCATGTCCGATACCTTCCCTCCAGCCGAATCCACACCGGTTTCCGTTCCGACGGAAACGACCGCCGTGCCTGTCAGGCCGGCGACGGACAAGGTATCGGGGGAGAAGCCGGCTCCCGATCCCACGCGTTATGGCGATTGGGAAAAAAACGGGCGCTGTATCGACTTCTGAACGATCGCGCGGCGCTCGTCGTCGTCGCGCATCAGGACAGGGGAAGGTGCGGCATGGGCACCAGCGATTCCACATCAGGATAGCCGCCATGGCAGACACGCAACGACCGCTCTCCCCACACCTGCAGGTTTACAGGTGGCAGATACAGATGGTGACTTCCATCCTGCATCGCGCCACCGGCATCGCCTTGGCCGTGGGCACGCTGCTGGTGGTGTGGGGGATTCTGGCGCTGGCCTCCGGCGAGGCGGCCTTCGAGCAATTCAAGAGCTGCACCGGCAGCCCGGTCGGCCTCATCTTGCTGGTGGGCTGGACCTGGGCGCTCGGCTATCACCTGTGCAACGGCATCCGCCACCTGGTGCAGGACACCGGCGCGGGCTACAAGATTCCCCAGTTCGTGCGTTCGAGCTGGCTGTCGGTGATCGGCAGCTTCGTGCTCACGGTGCTGATCTGGGCCTGCGTGCTCGCTCAAGGAGGTGCTGCATGAACCTGCGCGTGGGTACCGACGACGTGCGCAGCCAGCTGCGCCATCCGATGAAGTTCGCGCGCGGCCTCGGCTCGGCGCAGCACGGTGCGGATCACTGGTGGGTGCAGCGCGTCACCGCCGCCGCGCTGATCGCGCTCGGCCTGTGGTTCGTGGTCACCGTGCTCTCCCTGCTGCATGCCGACTACGCCACGGCGAAGGCGCTGGTGGCCAGGCCGTGGAACGCGCTGTTGCTGATGCTGTTCGTGGTCACCGCGTTCTGGCATGCCGTGCTCGGCCTGCAGGTGGTGATCGAGGATTACGTGCACACCCGCTGGAAGGAAGTGGTGCTGCTGGTGGCGATCAAGTTCCTCGCGGTGCTGGGCGCGCTGGCGGGCGTGCTGGCCGTGCTGCGCATCGCATTGGGAGTCTGAGACCGTGGAAAGCTACAAGATCCAGCAGCACAAGTACGACGTGGTGGTGGTCGGCGCCGGCGGCGCCGGCCTGCGCGCCACCTTCGGCCTCGCCGAGAAGGGCCTCAAGGCGGCCTGCATCACCAAGGTGTTTCCCACCCGCTCGCACACCGTGGCGGCGCAGGGCGGCATTGCCGCCGCGCTCGGCAACATGGGCGAGGACGACTGGCGCTTCCACTTCTACGACACCGTGAAGGGCGGCGACTGGCTGGGCGACCAGGACGCGATCGAGTACATGTGCAAGAACGCGCCGCAGTCGGTGATCGAGCTGGAGCACTACGGCGTGCCGTTCTCGCGCACCGAGGACGGCCACATCTACCAGCGCCCGTTCGGCGGCATGACCACGCATTACGGCAAGGGCACCGCGCAGCGCACCTGCGCCGCCGCCGATCGCACCGGCCACGCCATCCTGCACACGCTGTACCAGCAGGCGCTGGCGCATGACGCCACCTTTTTCGTGGAGTATTTCGCCACCGACCTGATCTTCGACGAGGAAGGCGTCTGCCGCGGCGTGCTGGCGCTGGACATGAACGAGGGCACGCTGCACGTGTTCCGCGGCCAGGCCGTGGTGCTGGCCACCGGCGGTTACGGCCGCGCCTACTTCAGCGCCACTTCCGCGCATACCTGCACCGGCGACGGCGGCGGCATGGTGTTGCGCGCGGGCCTGGCGCTGCAGGATCTGGAGTTCGTGCAGTTCCACCCCACCGGCATCTACGGCGCCGGCTGCCTGATCACCGAGGGCGTGCGCGGCGAGGGCGGCTACCTCACCAACGCCAAGGGCGAGCGCTTCATGGAGCGCTATGCGCCCAGCGCGAAGGACCTGGCTTCGCGCGACGTGGTCAGCCGCGCCATCACCATCGAGATCCGCGAAGGCCGCGGCGTGGGCGAGCACAAGGACCACGCCTTCCTCAACCTGATGCATCTCGGCCCCGAGGTGATCCACGAGCGCCTGCCGGGCATTGCCGAGTCGGCACGCATCTTCGCCGGCGTGGACGTGACCCGGGAGCCGATTCCGATCCTGCCCACNGTGCACTACAACATGGGCGGCATCCCGACCAACTACCACGGCGAAGTGGTGCAGAAGAAGGGCGACGACGTCGACGCCGTGGTGCCGGGCCTGTTCGCCATCGGCGAAGCGGCCTGCGTGTCGGTGCATGGCGGCAACCGCCTCGGCTCCAACTCGCTGCTCGACCTGGTGGTGTTCGGTCGCGCGGTGGCGCATCGCTGCGCCGAGATCATCCAGCCCGGTGCCGCGCACAAGGATCTGCCGGCCAGCGCGCTGGACAAGGCGCTGGCGCGTTTCGACGGCCTGCGCCACGCCGACGGCGAATTGCCGACGGCGAAGATCCGCCTCGACATGCAGCGCACCATGCAAGCCGACGCCGCGGTGTTCCGCACCGGCGAGACGCTGAAGGAAGGCTGCGCCAAGATCGACAAGGTGCACGATTCGTTCAAGCAGGTGAAGGTCACCGACCGTTCGCTGGTGTGGAATTCCGACCTGATCGAGACGCTGGAGCTGGCCAACCTGCTCGACCAGGCGGTGGGCACCATGCACTCGGCCGAGCAGCGACCGGAAAGCCGCGGCGCCCATGCGCGCGAGGATTTCCCCGAGCGCAACGACGCCGAGTGGATGAAGCACACCCTGGTCAAGGTGGACGAGCACGGCAAGACCAGCTTCGACTATCGCCCGGTGCACATGTTCACCCTCTCCGACGAGGTCGAAGTGGTGCCGCCGAAGAAGCGCGTGTATTGAGTGCGGGAATGGGGAATGGGGAACAGGGCACCGCGTTGCGTGCGAACCTGATCCGTCCCGGTCCTTTCTGTCTACTGCGGATGCATACCAATGGCTGAATTCTCACTGCCGAAAAACTCCAAGATCCAGCCGGGCAAGCACTACCCGGCGAAGGACGCGAAGAAGCCGCGCACCTTCCGGATCTACCGCTGGAGCCCGGACGACGACCAGAACCCGCGCATCGACACCTACGAGGTCGACCTGGCCGCCTGCGGCCCGATGGTTCTGGACGCGCTGCTGAAGATCAAGAACGAGATCGACCCCACGCTCACCTTGCGCCGCTCCTGCCGCGAGGGCATCTGCGGTTCGTGCGCGATGAACATCGGCGGCACCAATACGCTGGCGTGCATCTGCGCGATCGACAGCGTCGCGGGCAGCGACGTGAAGATCTACCCGCTGCCGCACATGCCGGTGGTGAAGGACCTGGTGCCCGACCTTACCCATTTCTATGCGCAGTACGCGTCGATCAAGCCGTGGATCCGCACGCAGAGCGCGGTGCCCGACAAGGAGCGCCTGCAGTCGCCGGAAGACCGCAAGAAGCTCGACGGCCTGTACGAGTGCATCCTGTGCGCCTGCTGCTCGACCAGCTGCCCGAGCTACTGGTGGA
>JGI26528J50254_1001909_pt1 | contig 10218 bp, 10 predicted proteins | sample ThiBiot_300_plan_FD_50254 | JGI IMG/M metagenome (IMG submission 50254)
GTGGAGCTTTTGTACATGTCCTCCGGAGGTTCGCTCTACGCGGATGCCTCCGGTTTGGCATCCGACGAAAGCGCGCGTGTCCACCCGCGCTCGTATCACGGTGCAGCCAAGCTCGCTTCGGAACACCTCATCTCTGCCTGGTGCGACCAGTTTGACGGCAAGGCCACCATCCTGCGCCCTTCGAACATCTATGGGCCGGGCCAGCCCGAACGCCCCGGCTTCGGCGTCATTCCGGCCGCTTTTGGCAAAATTCTGCGCAACGAGACACTCCACGTATGGGGCGACGGCTCTGTTCGTCGCGACTATGTCTATATCGACGACCTGGTCCGACTCTGCACCATGGTTCTCGATACCCCCATGCCCAAAGGTACGAGGATCTTCAATGTCTGCAGCGGCACCAGCATCAGCCTCAACGAGCTCTTTGACGCCATGGAAGCGGCTACGGGCAGGCCATTGCATCGAAGCTACGATGCCAGCAGGGCTGTAGACGCATCGTGCATCGCCATGGACGCTGCGCATGCGGCAAAAGTCTACGGCTGGCGCCATCAGACGTCCCTGAAAGAAGGCCTGACACAGACATGGGAGTGGATGAGCCGTGCCATGTCCTGACATGGCACGCATCATCGGGAGCGGATACCTTCTCGTGAACGCCTCGCACGGGAACAACCTCCCGAGCCGTCGCCCGGGTGAGCAGTCACCGCCCTTGCCATGCGCACGCCGGAACACGCGACCATACGCTGTGGGACGCAATCCTGCCAGACCCTCAGCGGCATGGCACAAGGAATCTGCAAAAGACATATGCCGAGCATGAAGCGAATACTGAAAGGCCTTGGCCTCGTGCTTGCAGTCGTGGCCGGCGGCTATTTCGTGGTCTATGCGCATCGCGCCTTGGCTGGCAAGGATCTATCCGCGCTGCTCGACAGCAGGGTACTTGTTGCCACGGGTTGCCTTACCCTGCTCTACACCGTGTCCATTCTGACAACGGCTCTCGCCTGGGCCAGGCTGTTGCGAGCCATGCACCAGCCTGCCGGGCTCGCACGCCTGCTACCTATCTTGGCCACCACGCAGTTCGGCAAATACCTCCCTGGCAATGTAGCCCAGCACATCGGACGCATCGCATTGGCACGCGGCATGGGCGTGCAGATGTCGCCGGCACTTCTCTCCGTAGCCTACGAACTCCTGCTGGCGCTGGTCGCCAGCGCACACATTGGCGCGCTCACCCTGCTGTGGGCACCTCCAGCCGCGCTGCTGCAGCTGCAAATAACCCAGTACCGGGTGCCGTTGCTGATTGTGGTGACTTTAGGCGCACTGGCCGCATTGCTGCTTGCGCCGCGCATTGCCATGTGGGTGACCCGCTTGCGAAACCCCTCACCCAAAGAAGTCATAGCCGCGCCGGCAAGATTGCACCTCGATCCGGCAACGGTCGGTAGCTGCTACGCGCTGTATGCGAGCAGCTTCGTCATGATTGGCTATGGCCTCTGGCTGGTTGCCGGTTCGTTGACGCCTGCTGGCGCATTGATGCCTGGCCCGGTGTTCTTCATCGGCGCATTCGCCAGCAGCTGGATCCTCGGCTTTGTCGCGCCCGGTGCACCGGCCGGCCTCGGTATCCGAGAAGCCATGTTGAGCGCATGGCTCAGCGGGGTGCTGCCCCCCGTGGAAGTGGTCCTGCTTGTTGTCGCACTGCGCATAGCCACCACCCTCGGGGATCTGATCAACTTTATCTGGGGGAGTGTGGTCATGTTTCGGCAGCGTAATGGTTGATATGAGAACGCTCACTCGTTTGGCGCGCCCAAGCAGAGATCGCGCCCGGGCAACCCCAGAAGAGCCGATGCCTTCGATCACGCAGCACGCAGTCTGGAGGCTTCCCGAGTCAAACCGCCCGAATGCTATCGTGCCGCACGACTCCAACAATCTGAGACGTGATCGAACTCCGACACGTATGCGAACCNTGCTCCAAGGACGACTATGAAACTCATCATCCAGATCCCCTGCCTCAACGAATCCGAGACTTTGGCCATCGCCCTGGCTGAATTGCCCCGCGAAGTCGAAGGTTTCGATACGGTCGAATGGCTGATCATCGATGATGGCTCGACCGACAACACCGCGGAGATTGCCCGGCAGAATGGCGTCCATCATGTCGTGCGCCACTCGGTGAACCGGGGCCTCGCGGTGGGCTTCATGTCCGGACTGGACGCGTGCCTGAGCCTGGGGGCCGATGTCATCGTCAACACCGACGCCGACAACCAGTACTGCGGTGCCGACATCCCCAAGCTCACGGCGCCGATCCTGGCCCACGAGGCCGACATCGTCATCGGCGCGCGCCCGATCGACGAGACCGAGCACTTTTCCTGGATCAAGAAGAAGCTGCAACACCTTGGTAGTTGGGCCGTGCGCATGGCAAGCAAGACCGACGTCGCCGATGCGCCCAGCGGTTTTCGCGCCATGTCGCGAGACGCCGCCATGCGGTTGAACGTATTCAACGCCTATACCTATACGCTGGAAACCATCATTCAAGCCGGCCAGAGCAACCTCAGGATCGTGTCCGTTCCGATTCGCACCAATGGCGACCTGCGCCCCTCCAGGCTGGTCAAGAGTATTTCGAGTTACGTCAAGCGTTCGTTGATCACGATCCTGCGCGTCTTCGTGATCTATCGCCCGCTGGCGCTGTTTTCCTATATTGGATCTATCTTCGCCGTGATGGGGCTAATCAGCGGCGTCCGCTTTCTTTACTATTACCTGGACAACGGTGGCGAAGGCCACATCCAGTCGGTCATCTTCGCCTCGCTGTGCATCACGCTGGGCATGTTGCTGTATATGATTGGCCTGATCGGCGATCTGATTGCTACTAATCGCAAGCTATTAGAAACAATCAACCTGCGGCTGCGCAGGATCGAACTTGACTCACTTCAGGGGGGTTCGCGTGACTGATTTGACCGTAGGAAATTCGACCATGGCCCATCGGAACCTGTTGACTGCAGCTGCACACCGTTTCACCCAGGCAGGCCTCTTGTTGTTGATCGCCTGGTTGCTCCTAATAATCGTAGCAGGGGCCATGTCAAGAAGCCTCGAATTCGACGGGGCAATGAATCTGCTGATGTCGCGCTCCATCGCCGAAGGTAACGGCCCACGTGAGGTCTACGACACTCATGACTTGTTCCCGGCTGCCGTTCAGACCAAGGAGCCCTTTGTCTTGCTGGGAGCCTTGGTCTTCAAGCTATTTGGTGTCGGCCAGCTACAAACCCAGTTGCCAAATCTGATCTATCTAGGCCTGCTCTGCACGGTACTTCTAGTAACTCTGCGTCGACTATTCGGCACGATGACATCACTGCTGGTTATCGTGTTATTGCTTTCTTCTCCGTCAATTATTCAGTACGGCTTGCGCGGTTATGGCGAATTGCCGACGCTATTCTTCGGCTTGGCGGCACTATCTGTTGTGGCATGGCCCGGCCCTTGGCCTCTTCGTGCGTTAAGCCGGTGCATCTTCGCCGGGGCCTTGATCGGATTGGCATTGGCCACCAAGGTAGTTGGCATCGTGCAGGTGGCCACCGTCGGGATGGTTCTACTTATCCGCCTCCTCGCGGAGCCTGGCAGCACTTTACGAAGCTTTATCCGGGACGTAGCCGCCTTTGTATCAGGCTTTACCATTCCATTATTGCTGGTTGAGCTGTGGCGCCTGTTTTGGATGGGCACTACGGATTACGTCGAGTGGTGGGCGTTCATGTGGTCATCGATCATGGCGCAATCGGGAGCAACGCCACGAGACCCTCAGGGCTTGCTTTTCGCGAAAATCACTCAACATTTTAGAATTCTCTGCTCCAACGTCGGTCTCAGCCCCTTCGCTATGACGGGCGCCATCGTGATGCCGCTAGTCGCGCTTGCGTTCGCCTATTTCGTGGCCTACACCAAAGAGCAGAAACGCCGTTCCAGGTGGTTTCTTCTTGGCTTGCTGCTCTTGATCGGACTGTACTTTCCTTGGTGGCTGGCAATCGTCCCTAACGATAAAGCCTGGCTGCGATACCTGTACATAGGATTACTCTCACTAGAGGCGATTGCAGGAATCGCCATAGTAGCTAATGTTTGCGGAGTGCTCAGGCCGGGCAAATTTGTGGTGCGGCTGACCCATCTGACATTAGCCATCATCCTCGCAAGCATCTATGCATCATTCACAATGAGGGCACTGAGCAATCCGATTTCCTTCGGTCCGGGTGATGAGATCACCCGAACCAGGGAGGCTGCGCAGTTGATATCTAGGCTCCCTGCGGACGCGATCATCTTCGGTTATGGTTGGTATTCAGCCCCGACGATTCAGATCTACACCCATCGGTCGTTCATAGATCTGACCGATTATCCGATCGGAAAGTTGATCGGCAAGGATGCATATATTGTCGCGGATCGGCCGACGCTCGTCACCGGTATTCTCGCACGCGTACTCGCACGCTACCCCCACCATGCACTGATGCNGTCAAATTCATTTGCACAAGTGTTCGCGGTAGATTTTTCCAATCCAGTAGATCCGTTTATCAAGGCAAGCAAAGCGGCAATTGCATCGAAAGCCGCATTCGCCGATCACGACTACCTCTTAACCGAGGGCATGGAGCCATTCAATCCGATCGGTGGTCGTTTTATAGAATCCGATAGTGAAATCCTTCTCGACTACAAAGGACAGTCAAACTTTCAGCTGAAAGGATACATGGATGCCGCACAACCATCGTACTACCGGTGGCCGGGCGCACTTGATGGGCGGATCATCATCGGTCATTGCCCGCCATTGAATTTCAGCTTTGTAAAGCCCGGCTGGCGAGATTTCCGGCTCCCGCTTAAGTGCAGGCCCACGCTCGGAGAACATGTGCGCGTTCGCATACTCCTCGACAACGTTTTTGACCTGCCTTGGGTGAAGAATCGCCAGCGAGCCATGCTTTTGAGCGAGATCGGTTTCGTGGATTAAGAGGCGACGNCCTCAATTTTGAGTAACACTGAGGTTTTGAGCCTAGTCCCCCAGCCGACTGAGATTGGACGTGAAGAAGCGGGTTACCGGAGAGCAGATCCTCAGGTTCCTGCGCGGAGCGGAAACTGGCATGCCGGTGAAGGAGCTGCGCCGCGAGGGTAATCCCCCCACAGGTTAGCTGACGCCAGAAGTGGAATTTTCTCGTAGTCTTTCCCGAGGAGGTTCCATGAAAAAATCCCGATTCACCGATAGCCAGATCCTGGCCGTACTCAAGCAAGCCGAAGCGGGCACACCGGTGCCGCAGCTGTGCCGCGAGCATGGCATCAGCTCAGCGACGTTCTACAAGTGGCGCAGCAAGTTCGGCGGCATGGATGCGTCGCTGATGTCCCAGCTCAAGGAGCTGCAGGACGAGAACCGGCGCCTGAAGAAGATGTACGCCGACGCGCAGCTCAGTGCCGAGCTGCTGAAGGAGGCGATGGCAAAAAAATGGTGAGGCCATCTCAACGCCGGGAGATGGCCCGATGGGCAGTGGAGAACGGGCGCACGAGTATCCGGCACGCCTGCCAGACGTTCGCCTTGAGCGAGACCGGCTACCGCTACCAGGCCAAGGCGAGCGCGGAGAACGCGCGCATCGCGGATTGGCTGATCCGGCTGACCACGGCCTATCGTGACTGGGGCTTCGGCCTGTGCTTCCTGCACCTGCGCAACGTCAAGGGCTTCGGCTGGAACCACAAGCGTGTCTATCGGATTTATCGGGAGCTCGAATTGAACCTGCGGATCAAGCCCAGAAAACGGATCGTGCGCGAGCGGCCCGAACCATTGGCGGTGCCTGATGCGATTAACCAAGTGTGGTCGATGGACTTCATGCACGACCAGCTCAGCGACGGACGCAGCTTCCGGTTGTTCAATGTGCTGGACGACTTCAACCGCGAAGGGTTGGGCATCGAGGTCGATCTGTCGCTGCCGGCGGCTCGCGTGATCCGCGCGCTGGAGCAGATCATCGAATGGCGTGGCAAGCCACAGGCGATCCGCTGCGACAACGGCCCCGAATACATCAGTGGCACGCTACTGACCTGGGCGGAACAACAGGGCATCCGGATCGAGCATATCCAGCCGGGCAAGCCGCAGCAGAACGCCTATGTCGAACGCTACAACCGAACCGTGCGTTACGCCTGGCTTGCACGAACCCTGTTCGACTCGGTCGAGCAAGTGCAGGACATGGCCACCCGCTGGCTATGGACATACAACCACGAGCGCCCGAACATGGCGCTCGGTGGCATCACGCCGATGCAGAAATTGGCACTCGCCGCTTAGCTCCACTTTTGCTGTCAGTTAAAAGTGGGGGGATTACCGGTGCAGAAAGCCTAGCATCCAGCCGGAAGGTATGTACCCGTTTGCCCTGCCGTACTCAATCACGCGTCGCAGTGGCCGGACCGCGATTGGTCAATCACCTAGACATTCCTAACCACGCTTTCTCAACACGATGAGCGCCTGGTCATATGCGCTACCTACCGGCTTGAACTCAAGTAAATCAAACTGATCTGATAGCTCTCTCACCACATATGCTTCAGGGATAAATGCCTCACCATAGAAAGACTCATTCATCGCGCCGCCGCCACTTAACCCGTTCCCCGTCGTAAATAGAAATTCACCGGAGCGATAGCGCTCCCGCATGATGTTTGCGTCCGGAACCATCGCGGCTAGGGCGGCCTTGTATCCAGTCAGCTCAGTCCCGGATTCGCGCAGGTACTGACAATAATCGAGGAACACCTCACTTCTCGTAGTGAAGGCAAGTATGCCACCGGGGCGAAGGACTCGATGGAATTCGTGCATCCAGGCAAGAAACGCTTTTTCGGACAGATGCGAAAATACGGAATAGGCCGATACGAGATCTATACTTGCGGGGGCGTGATGGCACGGCGGCATTGCATAACATTGATCGAAATTCGCCGATCCAAAGAGCGCACGACACTCTGTGACAAACTGCAAGACAACGTCAACCCCGTAAAGATTCGCTAATTTGACGTCGCGCATGAAGAAACGTGTTATCCGCCCCCAACAAGAACCGAAGTCGAGTACTTTGGCATCTTCACTCAGCCCGTATCCGGCAGGCTCTATCACGTTACAAACGTCGCTATAAAAGGAATGCGCCTGACGCAATGCCTGCTCACCGGCAAGACTGGTGGTATTCCTCTGCAAATCCTCGCTAGGAAAGCCCGGTAGCAAATCACCATGAGGCGATCGCAGCGATGCATCCGAAAGGCTGGAAATCATTTGTGAAAGCCATGCCTCTTGTGAGATACGCCCCTTATTCATATACCTCTCCTTGTGCTGTAAGTGCGGTAGTGACATCTGCTTCGCTACTTATGATCGCTCGATTTTGGAAGGTTAAAATAGTTTATCCACGATACGCCGTGAAGCGTCCTCGTTTTTCCGAGTCACCCGGAAATAGAGGAGACTGATGATGCCACGGCGTAGGCGACGGGCGAAAGCCCGACGAGTGAGCGATGGGGTCGTTGAAGGTTGTATCGATGGCGCCAGAAAATACGATCCGGGGATTCATTTGAACTGCACATCGAGTTCGAGCCCGCTAACCATTTATGGCGCCCTACATCAGCTCGGTGCATTGCTGCGCCACAACATCAGACTCAGCGTCGGCTCGAAGCAAAGGGGCTGAATTACTTGAAGTTTACTTGCCATCCACCGTCACAGATGTTTGGTTTTCCATCTGCCTGGGCAACCAGATAGAGATGATATAAGCCCGCAGGGACGGCTTTGATTGGAAGCTCCAACAGGAACCCACTGTTCTCCGGCAAGGCCGGGTTGCTGGTTGACGCAGCCACGTCGGCCCGCTTGATCGATGGCGTCAACTTCACCTGGAAATTGCGCCCTCGCGTGTTGTCGTCGAGACGAAGCCAGAAACTCGGCGCGGCCAATTGTGGCGCAGCGATCCAGCCACTGATGCTGTGCGTTCTGGACAATGCAGCTTCGATCGGCGTCGCCTGGAAGGGCGCCTTGTCGAACCCCTCGATATTGCAGGTTGTGATCACGGCGGCAGCGGGTTCGGGCACATAGGCAACGGGCGCCATCGGCACCATGGATTCTGCAGCGCTAGCCGCCCCGGCAGGTGTGGGCGCGTCCTTGTCTGGGCCGCTGCAAGCCGCCAAAAGCAACCCTGCTGCGAGAGCCGACATTGCGACGAGGGAAAAACGATCGTGTTTGGACATGGCGTGTGGATTCGCTTTGCGGTGATGAGTGGAAGTGAATTTAAGACGAAAGAGCAGGCTGCCAGCCAGCGCGCTCCCGGATCGCTTGCCAGGTGGCGCGTATGCCAGACGCGAGTTCGATCCTTGGGTGCCAGCCAAAATCGGTTGTAGCTCTTGTGATATCAAGCACAATCTCGGCCACGTCATACTCACGCGCTGACGCATACTCGGCCGGGAGACTGGCACCAGTCGCCTCACGCACCACTTCGAGTATCTGATTGAGGGTGTGACCTTTGCCACTACCTACATTGACCGCGTCTGTCAGCCGCCCGCCAGCGGTAGTGACAGCGAAAGTCAGCAGATCGTCAATGTGCAGATAGTCCCGAACAATTTCGCCATCGCCCCAGATGCGCNCCCCTTCGCCGGTATGAGCCTTGCCGAGGAAAGCCACAATGACTCCTTGCAGGCCAGCACCCGACTGTCGCGGGCCATAGGGGTTGGATGGGCGGAGGATCAGGGGGTCGAGGCTGCCAAACTGCTCGTACATCAGCAGATAATTCTCGATCGCCACCTTGACGCCCCCGTAGGACGAGATCGGGTGAAGGGCCTGGGTTTCCGGCACGGGCAATTGCCGTGGATTGCCGTACACGATTCCACCGGAGGAAAAGAACACCAACCGGCGCTTCACCGCTTCGATCATTGCGCGGCACAAGTTCAACGCGCCAATAAGATTAGATTGCACATCCGCCGTCGGATCGAGATTCGATGTGCTGGGTACCGTGGAGCTGGCCAAATGGAAGACCAGCTTGACCCCGTCTAACAACGCCGGGAGTCCCGCCACATCGGCCAGGCTGTCCATGATGTAATCCACACCGCACCAGTCGACATCAGCCCCCGGCGCAGACTGGTCCAGCACGCGAACACAGTACCCGGCCGCACGAAGCCGATCTACCAACCCGGAACCGATGAAGCCGTTCCCGCACGTCACCAGCGCTAGCACCGATCAGCCCCCACGACCTGCCCAGACGCAATTCCGAAGTAGTCACGTAGCGCAGCCCGATACGCCTCGGCAGTTGCGATGGATTGCGCGCTCATGGGGAACATGGACCGCGCTTGCTCCTGCAGTTCGACCACCTCTCGGTATTGTGCTGCAGCGGCTGTTCCCAGCGTGACACTCTTGCTGTGCCGGCGATGGCGGTTGCTCACCCGCGGGTCGTAGTAGACCTTGCCCGCATGGAGGATATGCAGATACACGAGCCAGTCACCCGCCACTTGGTAGCGGAGCACATGATCCAGCTGGCGCTCCATCACCTCGTGCAGGGCCTCCCGCCTGAACAGCACCGCGCTCACATTGGGAATCGTATTCTTGATGCCCAACGCCGCGTCGACCTCTTGGGTACCGCTCGCCAAGTAGGAGCATGTCCAGCGCTCGGTCGACAAGTCGTTGGTGTAAGACAGATAGTCAGACATCAGCAGTCGCCCTTGCTCGTCGATGGCTTCTGACTGGCAATAGCCGATCAGAACCTCAGCATCCCGGGACATGCCGCGTAACATGCGCTCAAGAAACTCCGGCATGGCCAAGTCATCGGCCTCGGCGATCCACACATATTCGCCCCGCGCGAGCTCCACTCCACGCTGCCATTGCCGGAAGACGGAACCGCTGTTAGAACGATTGATGACGATGCGCGGCTCAGGCTGCAGCGAATGCCTCAGGCGCTGGATGGTTTCCACACTATCGTCGCTGGAGCCGTCGTCCAGAATGATGATCTCGTAGACCGGCACGCTCTGTCCGGCGATGCAGGCAAGTCGCTCCGGCAGGTAGCGCGCATAGTTAAAGTTGGGCACTACCACGGAGACGCGGGGAACCCGCATGCCGCCTAGGCAGAGCAGATCCATCACATAGCCGCGGAANGAGAATTCCGCGTCTATGAGTTCGCTGCCGGCGCGGCCCAACCGCAGTCGCTCNTCGTCGTCGGCAAGCAGTTCCAGGATGGTCGATGCATACCTCTCTACGTCGAAAGTCGGCACCACGGCGCCGACGCCACGCTGCATCAGGTCGGCCCCCCC
>JGI26528J50254_1001917_pt1 | contig 10187 bp, 10 predicted proteins | sample ThiBiot_300_plan_FD_50254 | JGI IMG/M metagenome (IMG submission 50254)
GAGCGGTTGGGGAGTCATCTCATGGCACGTGGTTTGAACAACGTTTACCTTGTCGGCACGCTGGTTCAGAAACCAGATCTGCGCTACACCCCCGGTGGGTTGGCCATCTTGGAGATGAACTTGGCGGGCAATGACAACGTCATGGGAGATGACGACCAACCTCGCGAGTTGGCCTGGTACCACCGCGCAACGCTCTTCGGGGCGCAAGCGGAGATGATGGCCGACCAACTGCAAGAGGGCACCGCCGTGTTCGTCGAGGGACGCCTCAACTACCGCACCTGGGATGCCCAGGACGGCCAGAGGCGCTCAGCTCTCGACGTGAACGCGCAACGCGTTGACGTGGTCACCCCGGGCGTACGCTCGGGCGAAGCCACCGTGATCGACGCGCGTGGCCAGCACCGGCTCAAGAACGCGCTCAATCAGGTGCTCATAGTAGGCAACCTGACACGCGACGCCGAGATGCGCTCAACGCCCTCAGGGGCGTCCGTCACGCGCTTCGGAGTGGCGGTCAACGAGCGTTTTCGGGGCAAAGGCGGAGACGATCAGGAGCGCACTCACTTCGTGGACGTCACCGTGTGGCGCGAACTCGCGGAAGGTTGCGAGGCTCTTCGCAAAGGCGACGGTGTGTTCGTGATCGGCAGGCTCGTCAATGATTCTTGGACCGACAAGGAAGGTAACCGTCGGTTCACGACGCGGTTAGAAGGACAACGCGTCGAGTTCCTCACTCGCGGTCCCGGCAGCGGTGGAGCCGGAACCCGTACGGAGCGCACCGTCGCTACCGGCGCCCAGGCGAGTTCGTCGAAGTTGGATATCGACGAAGAGTTTCCACCAGAAGAGGACCTACCCTTCTAGATGGCTAGAGAAGCAAGAGACAAGGGNGGCGATCGCGATCGCCGCCGTGGACGTGGAGGCGGCCGTCGCGGTCGTCGCCCACGCGTTTGCCCGTTCTGCGCGGGTGAATACGAGATCATGGATTACCACGACGGTCGGGTGCTTCGGCGCTTCATCTCCGATACCGCCAAGATCCTTCCCCGTCGTCGCACCGGTGTATGCGCCAGGCACCAGCGTCGGCTCGCCACCACGATCAAGCGTGCGCGCATGCTCGCGATCATCCCCATCACTGAGAAGCTGGTGCGGAAATGAACGTCATCCTGCTTGAGCCCGTCGAGAAGTTGGGCGAAGCAGGGGAAGTCGTCCGTGTAAAGGACGGCTACGCCCGTAACTTCCTCGTCCCGCGCGGCCTAGCGCTGCCAGCGACGAAGTCCAACCAGGCCGAACTTCAGGCGCGCCTCGCGCAACGCGCACGCCAGTTGGCGGAGCGCAAGTCCGACGCGGAGCGCCTCGCCAGCATGCTCGGTGACGCCCACGTTGAGATCCGCGTCAAGGCTGGCGAAGGCCGCATCTACGGCTCGGTCGGCAACCGCGATATCGCGGATGCCCTCAAGGCCGCCTACGACGTCGAGATCGATCGCCGCAAGGTGTTGCTCCTCGAGCCGATCAAGGTAACTGGCGAGTACGCGGTTCCGTACCGCCCGCACCCGGAAGTCACGATCGATCTCAAGGTGCTCGTCGTCTCCGACGAAGAAGCCTGAGTTTCGCCATTGATATGCGGCGCTTGCCGCTAGTCAAGAATCAGCCGCGGTCGAGTAACATCGACCGCGGCTGATTTTCTTTATGTCGTCCTACGGCGCTGGTCGCCGCGTTTCGTTCAGTTCAGCGGAAACGCTCGACGCGGATGAGGTTAGTGGTGCCGCGCATGCCAAACGGTACCCCGGCAGTTATGACGTAGCGCGACTCGGGCGCCACCAGGCCGGTCGCCTGGATGGCGCGTTTCGCCACCGCGACCATCTCGTCCGTGTCGTGAATGTCCTCCGTTAGGTGCGGTACGACGCCCCACACCACCATCATCTGACGCACGGTACGTGCACTAGGGGTGATGGCAAGCACGGACGTCGGGGGCCGGTTGCGTGACACGCGCAGCGCCGTGTTACCGCTCGAGGTGAAGGTGACGATCAGTTGCGCATCCAGGTTGTACGCCATCTCGACCGCGGCGAGCGCTACGGCGTCCGCTGTAGAGGTATCACCCTTCGGAACGATCTGGCGCATGCCATCGCGGTACTCGCCGGAGGCCTCAACCGCCCGGGCAATGCGGTCCATCATCTGCACGGCCTCGACTGGGTAGGCCCCAACTGCCGTCTCGGCAGAGAGCATGACGGCGTCCGTACCATCGAATATGGCGTTGGCGACGTCTGACGCCTCTGCACGCGTCGGCGTTGGGTTGGTGATCATCGACTCGAGCATCTGCGTTGCCGTGATCACGGGCTTGCCCGCATTCATGGATTCGCGGATGAGGTGCTTCTGGATGAGGGGCACGCGTTCAGCGGCCATCTCTACGCCGAGGTCGCCGCGCGCTACCATGACGCCGTCGACTTCCTTCAGGATCTCATCGAAGCGATCGACTGCGCTTGGCTTCTCGATCTTCGCCATGAGCTTGGCCTGGGACCCGGCGCGCGCCAGGTAATGCCTCGCGAGGAGGAGATCGTCGCGGGTGCGCACGAAACTCATCGCTACCCAGTCGACGTCCAACTCGACGCCAAAGCGTAGGTCCTGGACGTCCTTGTCAGTCAGCGCGGGCAGGCTGAGGTGCGCGCCCGGGATGTTGATGCCCTTGTTGTTGCTGAGCACCCCACCTACTACGACTTCCGTGTTGATGACATCGTCGACGAGCGANGTGACCCGCAGCTCCAGGCGTCCGTCGTCCAACAGGAGCATGTCGCCGATCTTCAGGTCGTTCACGAGGTTGGTGTACGTCACGCCAACGCGGGTGTTATCTCCTGGGNTGTCGTCGCCGCAGGTGATGCTGAACTTCTCACCTGGTGTCAGGGTCACCTTGTCATCTGCGAAGCGGGCAACGCGAATCTTGGGGCCCTGCAGGTCCTGGAGGATACCGACGGCCATGCCAAGCTTGTCGGCAGTTGACCTGATGGATTCGACGGTACTGCGGTGCATCTCTTGCGCGCCGTGGGAGAAGTTGAGGCGGAACACGTTCACGCCCGCCATCAGCAGCTTCTCGAGCATGGCGGGCGAGCTGGAGGCCGGCCCGAGTGTTGCAACGATCTTGGTGCTACGGTTGTTCGGCATCATCTCTTGAATGCCGCCTTGCCGAGGTAGCGGGCAGCGTCACCGAGTTCCTGCTCGATGGCGAGGAGGCGGTTGTACTTGGCGACGCGGTCAGAGCGGCTGGCCGAACCTGTCTTGATCTGGCCTGCGTTGACGGCGACGGCGAGGTCCGCGATGAAGGTGTCTTCCGTCTCGCCCGAGCGGTGGCTTACGACGTTGCGGTACCCGTACGTCTTCGCTAGTTCCATGGCGTCCATGGATTCCGTGAGGGTGCCGATCTGGTTCACCTTGACGAGGATGGAGTTGGCAACGCCCTCGTCGATGCCGCGCTGCAACCGCCCGGTGCTCGTGACGAAGAGATCGTCGCCGACGAGTTGAACGCGTTTGCCGACGGCCTTGGTCAGTTTCGCCCAGCCAACCCAGTCGTCTTCTGCGAGGCCGTCCTCGATGGACACGATCGGGTAGCGGTCGACCCAGTCTTGCCAGTAAGCGATCATGCCGTCTGAGTCGAGTACTTTGCCTTCTGCCTTGAGGTGGTAATGGCCACCTTCGTAGAACTCGGTGCTGGCGGGGTCGAGCGCGATGCCCATCTCGTCGCCCGGCACGTACCCGGCCTTCTCGATGGCCTCGAGGAGGACCTCGATGGCTTCGCGGTTGCTCTTGAGGTCTGGCGCGAAGCCGCCCTCGTCACCGACGTTGGTGTTGTAGCCGCGCTTGGAGAGTACGTTCTTGAGGTGGTGGAAAGTCTCGACGCCTGCGCGCAGGGCGCTGCCAAACGTGGGAAAACCGTGCGGTACGAGCATGAACTCTTGCATGTCGACGGCGTTGTCAGCGTGTTTGCCGCCGTTGATGACGTTCATGAGCGGCACGGGCAGCAGGCGCCCGTTTGGGCCACCGAGGTAGCGGTAGAGGGGCAGTTCTAGGGCGTTTGCTGCGGCGCGCGCGGTGGCGAGTGACACCGCGAGGATGGCGTTGGCGCCAAGCTCGCCCTTGTTCGGGGTGCCGTCCAGTTCACACATCGCACGGTCGATAGCCGCTTGCTCGAGCGCGTCGAAGCCGATCAGTTCTGGAGCGAGGCGTTCGTTTACGTTCTGCACGGCCTTCAGGACGCCCTTACCGAGGTAGCGTCCGCCTCCATCGCGCAGCTCGACGGCTTCGTGAGCTCCGGTGCTGCACCTGACGGCACGGCAGCCATACCGCTCGCGCCGCCCATGAGCGTAACCACGGCGCCCACGGTTGGGTTACCGCGCGAATCGAGCAGTTCTAGCGCGCGTACGTCTTCTATGGTTGTCATTGATCCTCCTGGAACCCAGGCTTACGCAGTCCTGAGGGGTACTACCATCGCGAGGTAACTCGGGTCGCCAAGGTCTGTGATCACGCTGGGCGCCGAGTTGGTGCCTGAGAAGCTCAGGCGCACGTCGCCGTTCACGGGCGCAACCGCATCGACGAGGTACTTGCTGTTGTAAGCCAAACCGATCTCTGAGTCGGTGCCTTCCTGTATGACGGGGATGGCCTCCTGGCTTCGGCCGAAGCTCCCTTCGGCCGTGATCTGCAGTTCACCATCTTTGATGAACAGGTCTACGCGGTTGTTGGTGGTCTTGTCAGCCATGAGAGCCACGCGGGCGACGGCCTCCGCGAGGCGAGTCGATCCGAGAGTGATGCTGACGGGGAAGTTCTTGGGGATCACCCGCTCGTAGTCAGGGAAGGTTCCCTCCATGAGCTTGAGGTTTAGCGCGTAATTACCGTGCTGCACGCTAAGTTGGCCGGGCTCGAGGGCGAGCTTGACCTCGCCTTCGTCGAGCACTCTCAGTAGCTCTTCGACGCTGCGTGCCGGCACGATGATGTCGGCCTGAAGGCCAGAACTCTCCGCTATATCGAAGTAGGCCAGCCTGAAACCATCCGTTGCCACCGTGCGGGTGCGACCGTCGGCGAGTTCGAGCTTCACACCCCGGAAGACGGCCTGGAAATCGGCTACAGCCGCGGCATATTTGACGGCGGCCAGGCCACGCGCGAACCGTGGTGCGTCGAGCGCGCCAGAGAACTCGGTTGCGAAGTTGAGCACGGGAGCGGAGCCGGGCGCCATCAATTGTAGTTTCGTAGCGAAGCCGCCAGAGCGCAGTTGCAGTTCGTCTTCAGCGAACTCTAGTTCGACGTCGTCTGACGGTAGAGCCCTTACGACTTGGCTGAACACGTGGCCCAGGACGGCGTAACTACCGCGCCCAGGTGAGTCGGCCGCGAAGCGGGCACGGATGTCAACGTCCATGTTCGACCCACTGAGTTCCATGCCGTCCTCGCTGACATCGATGCGCAGCAAGCTCAACCCTGGGTTGCTTGAGCGGCTGGGAACGATCCGCTCAACGCGAGCGAGCGTTTCGGCAAGGCTCTTCTTTGGGACGAGCACCTTCATACGACACTCCTGTGATTCATTCCGCTAAGCGCCAAAGTCGTCGTGGCTGATCAAGAGGGGCAATAGCGCCAGGCGTTGGGTCTCACGAGCGACCCGGGCTAGAGCATACATCGTGAGCTACGTAGCTGGCGCGGCGGGCCGTTTGCAGTTGTGTGGGCCAGCGCTCCGATTGGCTTGGTTGGCTGAGGTTAGCTCGTGGCGCGAGGGTTTCGCTTGGCTGCTAGGCTCAGGCCTAGGTGCTCTAGGTTGTGACTTAGGAATCTCTCAATTTTGAAGGGGAACACCCGTAATAGTAGGGGGTGTGGAAACTGTGGAAAGGTACCCTGTTTGAGTCTGGGCCGAGGTAATGGCTGTTGAGGGAAATGTGGATAACTAGCACCTCGTTGTGGATAAGTGCGCTGGTCTTCCACACTCGTCCACAGCGCGTCTAGCACACAGATAGTCCACAACTGGATACACAGCTTGTAGACAGGTTATCCATAGAGTTGTCCACAGGCACATTGTGTTCGGATATACGTTCGACTGCGGGCGGCCCACGGCCGCCCGCGCTGCGAATTGGGTCGACGTCTTATACGAGGGTTTCGCGGATGGAGCGGACGGCTCTTGCCAGGTCGCTATCGCTGTCGCTCGTGTTCTGGATCTTCTGGACGGCGTACATGACGGTGGAGTGATCGCGCCCCGAAAAGTAGCCGCCAATCTCGGGGTAGGAGTGGGTCGTCAACTCCCTTATCAGGAACATGGCTATCTGGCGCGGCACAACAAGTTCCTGACGCCTGCCTTTGCCGCGGACATCGTCTGGCTTGACGCCGAAGTGATCAGCGGTTCGCTTGAGGATGTCGGGCATGGTCAGCGCTATCTCGCTTGGTGCGAAGACATCTGACAGGGCCTTGGCGACCGTCTGGCGGTTGAGCGGCGACTGGTTCATCGAGGAGTAGACGATGGCTCTGACGAGTGCGCCTTCCAGCTCGCGGATGTTCGAGGTCACGTGCCTTGCGATGTAGTCGATGACCTCGGCAGGTACCTTCACACCCCGGTACTCCGCGTTCATCGCNANGATCGCTATGCGCGTCTCAAGCTCGGGTGCCTGGATGTCGGTTATCAGCCCCCACTCGAAGCGGCTACGCAGGCGCTTCTCTAGTGTTGGGATGTCCTTCGGNGGCCGGTCGGATGACACGATAAGCTGCTTGCCCGACTCGTAGAGCGCGTTGAAGGTGTGGAAGAACTCCTCCTGCGTGCGCTCCTTGCCCGCGATGAACTGGATGTCGTCGATCAGTAGCACGTCGATCGTGCGGTAGCGGTCCCTGAACTGCGTCATCCGGTCCTCGCGGATGGCCGTGATGAGGTCGTTCGTGAACGCCTCGGTGGTCACGTACTCCACTTGGAGGTTCGGTTGGCGTTCGAAAGCCGCGTGCCCGACGGCGTGCATGAGGTGCGTCTTACCGAGCCCAGCTTCGCCGTAGAGGAAGAGAGGGTTGTATGCGCGGCCAGGGGCCTCGACCACGGCGCGCGCCGCGGCGTTGGCGAGGTTGTTGTTCGGACCGACGACGAAGTTGGCGAAGACGTACTTGGGGTTGAGCGTCGGCTTCCTGGCGATGGGCTTTTCGCTGTTCACCAGCTCGATGGGTGGCGCGCTGAACATGTCCCGCTGCTCGGTTACCTGCGTAGGCACGACCTGGAACGTCACCTTCGGTGAGTCCATGCCGAGCCCGCGCAGGGCTTCCTCGATGACTTCTGTGTAGTTTGTGCGTAGCCAATCGCGAGCGAAGCCGTGAGGTACGGCAAGGACGAACGCACCATCGACGAAGCCGTGCGGCGTCACCTGGGCGAACCAGGTGCGGAACTCTACCTCGGGGATCTGTGCGCGAACGAGCGCGATGACGTCGTCCCACATCCCCTCCAGCTTGGCCGCCATCGCACTACCTCTCCTTCGTCCTCTATCGCCTTAGCCGCAAGCGCGACTGCCTTCGGCGTCGACCCGCTGCTCCGCCGACCCCTAACTGCTCGCGCCAGCCAAGTCGCGGGACACCGATTCTGGCACCCACCGCCCGGTTGGGGCAAGCGCCTCGGAGGCGGTCGGTCAGGCGCGTGCGCAGACCCGCCCCAGCAGCTTCATCCAAGCCCAAGGGCCGTTAGTAGACTCCAAGTCCTGAGATCGTGGGGCGAAGCTACACCTCGAGGCGCGCCCGAGTGCTCGTGGGACACGTCGTTGATCGCGGTGCGCCGCAGGCCAGGGCAGTGTATCAGAGATGGCGGCGGCGCCCGCCCCTGGCGACGGCAGAGCGCACCACGGAACCGAGCGGCCGCCTTCATGGCCTATGGGTGTTCGAGCTGTTGGCCTTACCGAGCGACGGCTCACCTGTCGCTATACTCTGGTGCGCTCATGGCCGCGGCCACTAGGGACTGGTAGGCCGTGGGAGGTGGGAACCCAGAACGGAGGGGCAGATGAAGTTCGAGTTCGACGTTGTCGTCATCGGTGGCGGGCATGCAGGCATCGAGGCAGCGGTTGCCGCCGGCCGCCTGGGTTCACGTACCGCCATGGTCCTGCCGAACCCAGACAAGATCGGGGTCATGCCTTGTAACCCTGCCATCGGTGGGCCAGGCAAGTCGCAACTCGTGTACGAGCTGCATGCGCTGGGTGGCGTTATGGGGCGGCTAGCCGACCAGACCGCCATCCATACCCGCACGTTGAACGCCTCGAAAGGCGCGGCCGTTCAGTCATTGCGCGTGCAGAACGANCGTGACGGCTATGCTGCGGCAGCCAAGTCCTTGGTAGAGAACCAGCCTGGCGTCGAGATCGTGCGGGCGGAGGCGGCGGAGATNCTCACNGAAAACGGCGTGGTAGTCGGCGTTTCCACGACCGACGGTCGNGTTCTGGCGTCACCCACGGTNGTGCTTTGCACGGGGACGTTCCTGGCCGGNGTCGTGTGGTACGGCACGCGGCAACGGCCNGCGGGGAGGCANGGCGAGGCTCCAGCTCGGCACCTCTCCGCGTCGCTGCGCGCTACCGGGCACGACCTGATCCGCCTGAAAACTGGGACCCCGCCGCGCATCCGGGCTGATTCCGTGGACCTCAGCGTGCTTCAGGAAGTCCCATCGGACGACCCACCCCGCACTTTCAGTGGCGTGCCCGGGCCTCGCATGACGAGCACCCCTACCTGGCTTACCCGGACGACGTCGGCCACACATGCGCTCATTCATGAGCATCTGGGCGAGTCGGCCATGTACAGCGGCGAGATAGAGGGCACCGGGCCGCGTTACTGCCCATCTATCGAAGACAAGGTCGTGCGCTCCGACAAGGACCAGCATCTCTTGTTCGTTGAACCGGACGGGCTAGACACGAGCGAGCTTTACCTGCAGGGACTGTCGAGCTCGATGCCGCCTCAGGTGCAGGACCTGATGATCAAGACGCTTCCAGGTTTTGAGCGAGCAGCGATTCACCGTTATGCCTACGCCGTCGAGTACGACGCGCTCGACCCTGCGCAGCTTGACGTGACTCTTATGTCCCGCAGGTTGCCAGGGCTCTTCTCCGCCGGCCAGATCAACGGTACTAGCGGGTATGAGGAGGCCGCAGCGCAAGGGCTCATAGCTGGCATCAACGCCGCTCGACACGCTGCCGGCATGAGCCGAGTTACGGTGCGCCGCGACCAGGGCTACCTTGGCGTCATGCTCGATGACCTAGTGCGCTGGGGCATCGAGGAGCCGTACCGCATGCTCACGTCGCGGAACGAGTACCGGCTCCTGCACCGCCAAGACAACGCGAACGAGCGTCTTATGGGAGTCGGAAACGAGTGGGGCCTGGTTTCTGACGCCGATCTGGCCCGGCACCAGGCCTCTGAAGAGCGCGTACAGCGCGAATTGCGGCGGCTGGGCAGCTCCCGCCATGGCGGCGACCTGGCCACGACCATGCTGTGTCGTCCAGGCGTCGAGTACGCTGCAGTGACCGACCTCGTGGGCAGCGCCGCCGACGACCTAACGCAAGATGAGGTTGAGCGGGTCGTAACGCTGGTGCGCTACGCGGCTTACATCGAGCGCGCACGCAAGCAGCTCGATGGTAGGGCGGCATACGAGAAGGTGAGCCTCGAGGGAGTCGATCTCGAGCACGTCGCTAGCTTGTCGACGGAAGGACTCCAGGCGCTGCGCCGCGCAGCCCCGCTCACGCTCGGCGCCGCTCAGCGCGTGCGTGGTGTGCGAGACAGCGACGTGGCGGCGCTGCTGGTTCACCTTCGCGGTCGGCGTCAACCATCTCACCACGCCTTGGTCGGTTAGCGAGAATGTTTCACGTGAAACAATCGAGAGAAGCGCCGTTGGGGACGTCGTTAACTGCGGCTAGGGCGGTCGCGGATGTACCGTTTGGCGGCTCGTATCGCTGCGCCTTCCCGCATTCCGCGCAGCCGCCCTGCGCTGCCGCACGGCCGGTTCTNANNTGAGTGAAGTAGCGGTTNCTGCCGCAGTCACCGAGCAGCTTGCTCGCTACCAGGCGCTGGTCGAGCGCTATCACGGCACCCTCGACCTGATCTCACCGAGCGGGCTGGCAGAATTCGATCGCTACTTGGCCGAGGGCATGCGCTACGCGGCGCTCATCGAGCGTTTGGCTGGACAGAGGCCACACGTGGTCGACGTCGGTTCGGGTGTTGGCCTTCCCGGCGTGGTCATCGCTACC
>JGI26528J50254_1001920_pt1 | contig 10187 bp, 20 predicted proteins | sample ThiBiot_300_plan_FD_50254 | JGI IMG/M metagenome (IMG submission 50254)
CTGCACGGGTGCACCTGCTGCACCGGTGCACGTCGTGCACGGGTCATCGCCGCCGACTGGTGCACCTCCTGCACGGGTACCCGTGCACGTGGTGCCTGGGTTTGCTACATCGTCGGCAACCTTCTGGAGCACGATTTCGCATCGGCTGTTCTTGCCAGGAGCCTTGCCGACCCGGACTAGGCCGAAGCCTTCGAGCTCCTCCAGCGCGTTCATGACGGCTCGGCGGCTGAAGCACGTCCATTCGCACAGCCAAGCGATGGACGGCCATGCCACACCATCGTCATCCGCGCGGTCAGCCAGCGCCATCAACACGCACTTCGGCGTAGGCCGGATGCGCAACGGCTGGCAGAGGTTGGTGATCTTGTTGCTCATGTGGTGACCAAACTTTCTACGCGGCCTAACGCCGCGTTCTGTGCCCAGTTCGCCAGCAGCGCAACGTCTTCCAGCGTGAGGCGGAACATCTGCTCAAAAGGCACGTCCGGGTCGCCGTTAGGCAGCAGATGGCAATGCCATCCCCCGCGCGTACGCGGGTCGCTCAGCAGCGTTCTCAGAGGAACGTCGCCAAAGCTGGCGAGCTCTCCATCGACGCGCCAAAAAACGACTCGGCGAGACCCCGGCGCACCCACCAGGCAGGCCAGAAACTGCGCGCCACCCGCCTCAAAGCGGTAGGTAGTGCCCGCTTCCACATCAGCGTCGGCACGCGTGGCGAACAGATCAGGATTGCAGGCTGCCAGATGTTCCAGCAGCCCGCGGTTGAAGGTGTACGAGGGCCCAGCTCCCGGCGCACCGCCGAAGGCATTCCCAACGACCGCCAGCAGCCCGTCGGAGATCAGAGCATGCACATGCTTGCGGGCCTGTACCTTGGAAAGACCGGATGCTTCAGCAATCCGGGCCATGGTTGGGCTCACCTCGCCTGCATAGGCATCGTGGATTTCTGCGAGCGCCAATGCAACGCGGTGGCGCGCCGCGGGCGCGATGGCCAGCGAGCGCACCAGGGGCACAATGAACGAGCCATGCGTCACTTCGCGGCCTCCCTCACTCTGGTCAGGAGATCAAAGGCAGCTTGGGCAGAAGCCGCCTCAGCATTGACCTCACGCTGCAGCTCGGCGACCCCCTGCGCGCACCTGAGTTGCTCGCACAACAATGGGATCTCTTCGGGGCAGACCGTAAACACTCCAGGTGACTGCGCACCTTGGGGTTGGAATACCACTGCCACCGTACCTTCGGACGTGGGGTACACCCCAAGTTGCTGCGTCGCGCAGTCGACGACCATCCACCGATTTGCCCGGAGCTGGTCCCAGGTGGGGGAGACTTCACTCACGCGACAACCCTCCACAACGGACAAGGGGTGCCCACCGCTCCTTGGACTACGATGGGCCTTCCACAGCAACCATCGAACGCCACAAGGAGGGCGGACATGACCGAATCAGAATCCTCAGCAAAGGCCGACAAGCTCATCGAACTGCTCATCACGCACCAACCTGCTTTGTTTGGGGCAACGAATGCCCTGTTGAACCCGGAGGACTCGAAGAATGTTGCGCAGACGCTGGCCGAACTGCGGCAGCAACTGATTGCGAATCTGATTCAGCAACCGGCGTAGCCATCCGCGCCAGCGCGGCGCGGGCCACGTCAGCAACGGATTTGCCAAAGTCATCCGCCTGCGGATGGAGTGGGCCGTGTTGTTGCGCCCATTTCTCGGCAGCGAGCAGGGCGAGGTCACGAGCGAGAGCAATGTCAGTCATTTGCTACCTCCGCGGCGGTATCAGGCGTGGGCATGGGAAATCTCCAGTTGCCGAGTAGCAGTGCGCGCAGCCTGCAGGCGCTGCACCTCACGCAGGAAGAGCTGGCCGGCCGCAGTACCGTCGGGCCAAGCTTGGAATTGATGGCTTGGCTGGCCGGACTCCACGGCGCGTTGGGCGCGCTCGAGGATCAGGGAGCGGGGAACGATGGGGTCAGGCATGAGTAGACTTCCCCGCAACCTGCTTCTCTTGCTTGGCGAAATGGTTCATCAAGCGCTGCACCGTACTGATGCGTGGATCCGCTACCGCGCCCTGAGCGATCTTCATAAGCGTGTAGTAGGGAACTCCGCTTTGCTCGGCAACAGTAGTCCATCGACCTTTGGTTGCTCTGAGCTGGCGGCGTACAGCATCGAGGATGGATTCAGCATCGCTCATTGGGCATGTTCTCCAAGAATTGGCCTAATATAACCATTTATGGCTCGGTAATCAACCACACATGACTAGCCAGAGATGGCACCATCCAAGCATGGCTAAACCGAAACCTGCCCCAAATCCGAACCTAGGAGCAAACCTGAAGCTCCTTATGGATCGTGATCACAACCTCAGGAGCCAGATGCAAATCGCCAAGCGAACCGGGCTGTCCCAGAGTTCGATCGGGCGCATCCTTAGATGCGACGTCAACCCATCAGCATCCGCCTTAAACAGCATCGCGTCAGCATTTGGAGTACCGATAGACGACCTGTACCTGCCGCCTGATGCGTTTGCAGCAAAGCACATGAGCGAGCATCAGAAAGGGTTGAAAGACATACAGGGAGCGCTAGATGCTCTTGCGGTGTCCGCCGACCGTCTTGCCAAGGGCCTAGTGCCGTTGTTCACCTGGAAGCAAGTGGCTCTGGGAGGCACACAAGAGCCTATTGATTGGGTGATGTGCCCACTACCCCACAACACCAAAACCTATGCCCTGAATGTCCAGGGACTCGGGATGTTCAACCCCGCTGGTTTCCTGTCATTTCAGGAAGGGGACCGAATTTTTGTCGATAGGGGCGTGCAACCAGTGCATCGCTCGATTGTCGTAGTCCGCATAGGCAACAGCGAAGAAGCCTCTCTCCGTCAAATCATCGCCGAAGACGGACAGTGGCTCCTCCTCCAACTGAACCCAAGTTGGCCAAATCGAGTCGCCCCACTCGCTACGGATGATGATGCGATCCTGGGAACCGTGATAGCAAAAGTACAGACTTTCGTTTCTGGCGCTGGCGATGCAGCAGCCAGCCAAGGAACGGAACTTCCGCACCCAAAATAAAGCCATTTATGGCTTGACACAGTCAATTTTTAGTCTAATATGGCTAGTCATGAATGACTGATTCTGACTGCCATGCACCCCACTGACCCCGCCGCCCTGCTCGAAGCAGCCCCCGAACAGCACAGCCGCCGCTGCGCGCTGGCGAAGAGCGCGATCGAGAGCAAGCGCTGGCCTGCTGCTGCATGCACCCTGCGCACAGCCGCTACCCTGGCCCAGGAATGGGCTGACCACGCCCGCAGCCTGGCCAACTGGTGCGACACCATGGCCAAGAACGGGTGCGCTCATTTCGCCGCCGCGGACGTGTTGCCTGCCGAGCCTCAGACGACGGCACTAGAGCCTGCGTACAACCCCAGCCTCGAAGCGCTGGAAGCCGGCCTGATGGCGCTGGCGCTCGGCATTGGCCGTGACCATGCGGCACGCGCGCGCCGCGCCATGAACGGCGTTCTGGCTGCTGCAAGCACCAGCGCAGCTGCCACCCTCCCGGCCGAGGCCCCCATGATCGGCGCAACGCTGGATGGCTCCAGCCTCGAACAGGGCGAGCCAGCATGAGCCCCAGCGCCATCACCACTGGGAACGAAGCACCACGATCGAGCGCGCCGCGCGCTTGCGACTTTGAAACTCCATATCAATCCGCCACGAGCGGATTGCCACCGGGCTCCCTGTACCGACACACTGACCCCATGAAAAACAACGAAGCGTTCCACGCCCTCTTCACCCTACCGCCGATCCAGCCCAGCGCAAACACGGCGCTGTCGGTTCCAGAAATGCCCGCGCCCAAGGTGGTCACCGGAGACCGCGAACTTGACGCCGTTCTGTGGCTGCAGGAATGTGTGAGCACCGGCCACCAAGTGCTGATCGACAAGGCGCTGGAAGCGGCCAAGAAGATCACCACGCCGATGAAGGTCTTGAGCCTGCGCTACGGCAATTACCTGGCACGCCAGCATGGCAGTTCGTTCATGGCGGCGCTCGGCTCCATGAACTTCGGCGAACTGGAGAGCCTGGCACGTAACGCCATAGAGAAAAAGGCAAAGCAACACGACGCGCTGTCACGCTTCGGCAACGTCGAATCCCTGTTCAGCGACACGCCCGCCGAAGCTGCATGCAAGAAGACGCTGCGTGGGCTGAAACAGAAGAAGACGAGTGGAGGCTGGCACGAATACGACCACGCCAAAACCGACGCCCGCTTCAACCAGCACCCTGACCTGCGGCCGCACTCCCTGGCTGACTGCCTGCATGCAATGACGTACGAAAGCGCGCTTTATCGGATGCGTCATGCCTGCGCCGATGACGCTGGCGACCACTCGCCTGAGTTTCAAGAGCACGCTGATTATTGCTTCCGCCAGCTTGCGCTGATCCCGCCGCGGTGCAAGGAAGAAGCGCTGGCCGTGTTCGACTACACGGAGGAGAGCGATGCTGCCGACCGCACTGAGTTTCCGGCCATCATGCGCAACCTGGTCGCTGGAGGCTGGGCATGACCTTCCAGCAACCGACCAGACACACCATCATGCCGAATAGGCCGGTTTCAGGCCTATTGGAAACGACACCGGCGCCATATTCGGCCAACACTCCTGGGATGCCAGCCATAAGCATCCCCAACCCCCGTGCCTTCAAGCTCAAGGAAGCTTTTTCAGGCGTGCACCGCCGGTTGCACGCTGACCTGCAGGCCCAGCGCATGCAGCACCTTCATCACCGTAGCGAAGCTGGGATTGCCCTGGCCGCTCAGCGCCTTGTACAAGCCTTCGCGCGTCAGCCCAGAGTCGCGGGCCACCTGGGACATGCCGCGAGCCTTGGCCACGTCTCCCAGGGCGGCCGCCAGCAGCGCCGGATCACCATCTTCCAATACGACGGAAAGGTACTCGGCGCAGTCATGCTCCGTCTTCAGGTAGTCGGCGACATCAAAGGGCTTGATGCCGAGTTTCTTGACTGCTTCGGGGTTCATCACTCACTCCTTCAACATTTCGACCATGGCCTGTGCGGCTGCGATATCACGCCGCTGCGTGGACTTGTCTCCACCGCCGAGCGCAATGACCACGGTCGAGCCTTCCTGCCAGCAATAGACCCGATAGCCCGGGCCAACGTGGATGCGCAACTCGACCACTTCGCCCCCCACAGGGTTGCAATCCCCCCACAGGCCTTGAGAGAGGCGAACCAGCCGAGCAAGTATGTGCTTCTGACCAATCCGGTCTTTCAAGGATGCCAGCCACTCGTCAAACCGGGCCGTGCGCTGGATCTCGAACATGGGCGTATTGTAATCCATAGTTCACAAGTGACAAACGAGCCCTCTCTCCCCGCAGGAAGCCCGAGGAGTCCCCCGAGAAATCGGCAGCTCACCAAAGGCAAAGCCCCTGAGCGCTCTGACCTGCTCAAGGGCTTCTAGATCCAACCATTACCAAGAATGAATCATGACTGTGATTATTGCGCGTCCAGCCACGGATGCAACCAAGCCCTCCGCGCGCGCCGCCGCGCCCTCTCCCGCCCTCGCTGACGACGAGCCGCAACCCCTTGACCTGCACGGCCTTTACCACAGCATGAACGCGTGCGGCTACACCCGTGACCTGACGCTGCCCGGCAGTGACGCGCAAAACATTGCTGCCGACCTTCGCGGCATCAGGGCCATCACCGCCGTGCTGATCGCAGGCCAAGACACGGAACAACTCGAACTCAGCGACTGGCTTAGCGGCGGTCTTGTTGACGCCATTCACCGTCTTGCATGGAGCGCAAGCACCAGCATCGAAAAAGCCAACAACCGTGCCAAGAACGAGCAACAGCAAGGAGGCCGGGCATGAACCGCGCTGCCTTCACCAACCTTCTCGGCGACGCCGACAAGGCTTTGCAGCAAGCCCATGCCATGGTGAGCATGACCTACGGAGATGAAGGCGAGGCATTCAGGAACCTGCGGGACAGCCTGCAGGACACCTACCTCTGGACGCTTGCCGAGCGCATCGAGGCCGCCGCCCTCGCCATCTCGCGCCTGCACGACGCCGTGCTGGAGGGCTGAGCCATGGCAACGAAGAACACCGAGCCCACCGCACTGACGGGCGGGCAATACCGCCTCGTGCTGGAAGCTATTGCTAAACGCACGGCCACGCTGCACCAACTCATCATGGTAGCGAACGACCCCTACGACAAGTTCGTGCGCGACGTGTGCGCAGATGCTGCCGAAGCCTTGACGACGAGCATCGGCGCGATGGCTGATGAAGCAGCAGTCAGTGGCATCTTGGGCGGCGCGAACCGCTGGTTCTACGGCCCGAATTTCAAAGATGCCGGGAAGGAGTAACCCATGGCAAAGATCACTTCCCCCACATCCGCCGCCCTGACGGGCGAAGCCGCTGCGTACCTACTTGCCCTGCAGGCGCTGGAGATCGTCGCCCACCACGTGCAAGAGTGGGACAAGAAGCGAGGCCGAGATGACCTTGATTTTTATGACGCAGATGTCGAGTGCGATTTCGCGCTCCAGCTCGTCTGGCAGGAGGTCGAGCGCCTACGCGCCAATCCGCCGCCGACGCTTGACGAGTTCGGTTTGGCCTGGTACCGCATGGCCGCACCGGTGTATCTCGCTTTGAAGTGCTACAGCAAACCGGACGACACATTCGGCGCGCTGCTCAAAAGGATGGTGCGTCACTTCGATGCGTTACCTGAGGCGTGGGAGGTGCTCGGCAATGAACAGCTGCGGGCACCGATGTCGAAGGAAGCGCGATGAACCTGGGCACTCTCCTTCGCCACCAGCTGGCTTCGAAGCAGCCAAAGGCCACCAGCGTCGCGCCAACTGCAGCCCCTGAGGTCATCGACGTGTCGGCGTGGTACGAGCAGCACATCGCCCTGCTCCACCAGTTCCTGCACTGCACGCTCAGAACCATTGGGAAGACCCCGGCCAAGCGTGACACCAAGCTCCTGCAGCGCCTGGACGAAGCACACGCCGAGCTGACACGACATGCGGCTCTCATCGCAGGCGATGCCATCCCTACGGTGCTGTCGCGTGACGGCAAGCATCCGATCCCCTACGAACGTTTAGCCGAGGCTCGAGCGAAGATCCAGGTGCTGACGGCCGAACTCGCACAAACCCGCGCCGAGCTGACCGCGGCCAAGATCGAGGGCTGGCGCCCCGAGTTCGACGTGATGAGCCCGCAGCAGGAGGAACTGGCGATGCAGTTCTGCCAGGAGATCGCCGGCGCGCGCGGCCAGCCGGGCAACCCGCCCGACCTGGTACGCCTATTGGAGATGGCACAGGCCTTGTACGAAGCCGAGCGCGCCGACTGCATGCCGAACGCAGGAGAAGCATCGTGAGCCCAGAACTCACCAAGACCGATACACGGGCCCTCTGGTATGCCGTCGAAGCCTACATCTCGATAGTCAAAGCCATGAAAGACCTGCCCTCGCCCGTGCCTCAGGATGTGGTCGACAAGGAGCGGCAGATCCTGACTGCCGCCAAGCGCGCACTTCGCAAGGTCAATGCGATCCGAAAAGCTCAGACCAGCAGGCCCAGTGAAAAACCGCAGGACCAATACAGAACCGCAGGAGGGGCAGGAGCACAAGCACCAGCCATCCCTGATTTCGGTGATCCTGAGCAACGCATGCGTGGGTCTTCTCTTGGGAGTTCCGAATGGACGAACTGATCAGCGTCCCCGCTGCCGCCAGAATGCTTGGAGTCAGCCGGCGCAAGATGTACGACTTGGCAAAAACCGGGAAGGTGCCGCACTACCGAATAGATAGCTGCATCCGATTCAACCCGCAAGACGTGGAGGCATACAGAGCATCGTGTCTATCCGTTATGACCAGAGAAACAAGCGTTGGCGCTTTGAGTTCGACCACTTTATTGCGGGCCAGCGGCGGCGGGTTAGCCGCCTACTTCCAAAAGGCTACACGCGCACGGAAGCGCTCGCATTCGACATCGCAGAAACCAAGCGCCTGCACGCCATTGCAACTGGTGCCAGCAAGCCGGAGCCGCTGATTGAAGACGCGGTGCTGCTGTACCTGAAGCACCACGCTCCTGCGCTCAAGAGCTTTGAGAATATCCGGCGCGAGCTGCAGGCATGCTTTGCCGAGTACGCGGGCAAACCGTTTTCTGCCCTGCCCGCCATCGCGGTGAACTACAAGCCCGACGGTCTCACGCCGGCCACCATCCGCAACCGGCTGGCCTACCTTCGCGCCGCGTGCCGGTATGCATGGAAGCACCACGGCATGGGCGATCACAACCCGGCAGACGGCATCCCCATGCCCAAGGTCAGGAACGAGCGCCACGTCTACCTCGGCCGCGCCGAGTTCCTGACGATCTGCCGTGCCATCAAGCCAGGCCCGGCCCGCGCCATCGTCCGCGTGGCCTTCTACTCGGGGATGCGCGCCGGTGAACCTGGGCATGCATCGCTCTCGAACGACAGGACGTGCTTCGTCCTGCTCGACACCAAGAACGAGCAACCACGCATCGTGCCTATCCACCCGCGCATCGCCCACGTCGTGCGAAACCCTGCTCTGTGGCCGCCACAAGCCACAAAGTGGACCGTCAGCAAGGCATTCAAGGCCGGAGCCCGGGCGACCGGATACGGCCATGCCCGCTTGCATGATCTTCGCCACAGCACCGCCAGCGAGATGATCAACGCCGGAGTTGATCTCTACACCGTGGGCGGGGTGTTGGGCCACAAGTCTCAGGCCAGTACCCGCCGATACAGCCACCTTGCAACGCAGACCCTGCGCCGCGCCGTGTCGTTGGTTGGCAAAAATCCCCGCACAAAGGGCAAGAAAAAAGCCGCATGAAGCGGCTAAGTTCTTGATTTCGTTGGTGGGTCGTGCGCGACTCGAACGCGCGACCAACGGATTAAAAGGGGCCTAAAAACCCTTATTTTTCAACAATTTAGCTCGCCTTCGCTCGTGGAATTGCGCCCAGATGTGCCAACAGTGTCACGTTGACTTCTGGCTTGAGCTGAGCACACATCGGACAACCACAATCGGCCACAAGCCGTCGCCTGCGAACGACGGCATTCTTTCCACTCAGCTCGACGTCAATTCAGGACTGTAATCGGACAGCAAGCGGATCCATCGAGCTACGTACGCCAAACTCGAGCACGTATGCGTGAGACCATGATTGCGACCATGTCGGCGTACCCCAGAAGCTCCTTGACCACAAGCGTAGCCAAGCCCGATACGAGCCGCAGGTTCGTTGGCACCCACGCAACCATCCGAGACAACCTGCAGCTTGACAGAGTTGGGATCGACTGAAAGAATAGCTTGTCTTTACGCGAGAAGAGCTTTCGACGTTACACGTTTCAAGAGCTTAGTCGGGCGTTTAGCCAGACTCTTTCACATTGCTTGGCCTTATTCCGCAGAGAAGCTCTGCGGTCCTACGTGCGCAAGCGCACTCCGGCCCACAGAGCTTCTCTGCGGCTGATTCAGGTAAAGACATTTATTCATGTCAACAACAGGGGCAGATCCAAGACTCGCATTAATCTCAAGTCTGGATCTGGCTTCCTGTCGTATCGAATTCTCCGGGCGTCCCGTCGTCCTTCTTTGCGGAGGGCGTGTGCCACCTCCCAAGCCAACCGCTGACGATCCCGATCCACCTATCGGTTCAATGCGTCACGCGATTACCAATGCCTGGCCTGCATTTCGGGTATTTAGACCTGAGGAAATTAAAGATTGGCACACTGATGGGATATTCAAGGATCTAGTTAGTTTTGAACTAGAGCTTGCCGCCATTTGCTCGCTTGTGGTAGTTGTCCCAGAAAGCGAAGGATCCCTCGTTGAGCTGGGGGCATTCTCGCAATCGCATGAACTAAATGAGAAATCTATTGTCATCTGCTCCAGTCAGTTCGCACAGGACGCTTCGTTCATTAATCTGGGTATTTTGAGATTCCTTACCGCAAGGAATAAAAGTAGAGTAAAAACATACCCTTGGGATATAAAACGGCCAGATTCTATATCCTCTGAACTTGTTGATGATGTGATTTCAGATATCAAGCATGAACTAGACAAGTTGCCCGCCAGTCAAGTTCTGAAGATGAGTCAGCGAGCCCACTCTTCAATTGTGATATGCGAATTATTAAGGTTTTTTGTTGCCCTAAGGAAGATGTTCAAAACCCGTGCTCTCCCTGATGGTCTGATGCACGCGCAACTGCAACAATCGACCCATGAAGCAGCAAGACCTTGGCCTGAACATG
>JGI26528J50254_1001927_pt1 | contig 10159 bp, 8 predicted proteins | sample ThiBiot_300_plan_FD_50254 | JGI IMG/M metagenome (IMG submission 50254)
GTTCTCGGCGCGATGGTGCCGGAGGCCGGATGGCTTTCGGAGGAAACCGCGGACAACAGCGACCGGCTGTCGCGCCGTTTCATGTGGTGCGTCGACCCCATTGACGGCACCCGCGACTTCATCCGCGGCCGTCCGGGCTGGGCGGTGTCGGTCGCGCTGGTCGTCGACGGCGCCCCCGAAATCGGCGTGCTCTACGCGCCCGCGCTCGACGAACTGTGGGTCGCCCGCAAAGGTCAGGGCGCGACGCTCAACGGCGAAACGCTGCGCGCCAGCCGCCGGATGATCTTCAACGGATCGCGCGTTCCCGCCGACAGCTTGCCCAAGATCGACCGCGACCTCATCATGGTGACAAAACCCAACAGCATCGCGCTGCGCATGGCGCTGGTCGCCGACGACCGCGCCGATCTGGTCGCAACGCTGCGCTGGGGTTTCGAATGGGACGTCGCCGCCGCGGCGCTGATCGCGACCGAGGCCGGCGCGACTGTCACCGACGCCTTCGGCGAGCCGCTCGTCTTCAACACGCCCCGCGCGCAGGCCTTCGGCGTCATTGCCTGCGCGCCGGGCATTCATGGCGCGGTCGTCAACCGGCTGCACGACCGCGCGGTGGCGCTGACCGCCGACGATTGAGGCGCGCCCCGGCAGGCTGCAAAAGCCGCCGGTGGTGATGGATTTTGAAGGCACCGTAAGGGAAGGTTTGCATTGGCGGTTGATTTCGCCGGGTCGCGCCGCTCATTCCGATGCTAACGGCGCGGACCATATGTAGAGCGGGTAACATAGCCGCCAATGCACATCTTGCATATTCCGTGCAGATCGGGCTCCCTTATGGCAGCTTCTGCCATCGCCTCCTGCTTTGTCGCGAAGCTCAACCAAATGCTATTCTTCGATCCGAAACCCTCCCGTGCCATTGCCTTGCGCAAGGTCGAGCAGTCCGCCGTATGCACGTTAGCGCGCCGGTGCAAAGGACTGTGATTGAGCCAGAAAGGCCGTTCGCGAAGATCGTCCGCCCCCTGCTCAACCCCCATGGGCGTCTTTGTCTCGGACGACTGCTTGTAAGCGTCGGATCGCTCGATCAACTCTTCCTCGCGCCACACTCTGTCGGTCAGTCCGGCTGCCATCGCGGCAGAAACCTGTCTTTTCGGCTTCGACGGATCGATCCCCGCACGGGACCAGCAATAGTTTCTGTGGAGCATCCAGATCGCGATCTGGCGTTCGTGATATATCAACCGCTTTGAGAATGCATTTGTCTTTCGCGTGAAACGGCGGTTAGCTTGCCGCAGGAATCCGTTCTCGCGCTCTATCCGCCAAGTGTTGATGTCCTCATAGAGCGGTGCTCCCATCAACTGCTTCCGCTTGGAGCCGACATAGCGCTTGCGGTCATCGTAAACCTTCTCAAAGATGCCGACATTCACCTCGTCTGCGAAGGCTAACTCAATCGCATCCGGATAAGCAACGTGCCCATCCACCGCGAGCGACGGCTTCACCAATAGCTCGCCGTGCTCATTCCTAGCGAGGCGAAGAGAGACTTTCCGCATGAACGGTGTCGCGTCAACGGCGCCCCGACCTCCAATGTGGTAGGCAATCAACAGTTGCGTTTCCGGGTCAATGGCGAGCCATGCCCACGTAACCCCCTCGTTGGCGACCTTCTCATCCGGCTTATAGCCATAGTCGTTACGCCCGACGAAAGACCAAATTTCATCAGCCTGCACGACGCGAGGTGTGATGCAGGCGGTCTCTTGATGAAAATGTATAGCCATATCACCCACCTCCCTCACGAGGCGAAGAACGGTCTTAAAGGATACCCGAAATACTCTGCTGCAAGATCGAAGGGACATGCCCTCGCAAAGGGCACGCAGAATCATGGCCCGCGTCTCTAGCGGCAATTGGTTCATATCGTTGTCCTTGTGATCGTCATTAGTTGAGCTTCGAATGGCATTTCGCCAAAATAGAGTCAATGAACACGATTGACAGTGACCTCTGACACGATTAGAACAAATGCGGAATCGAGGATCGAAATGGCACAGTTCCGTATTTTCTTTGTCGGCGGCATGGAGCCGCAACTCGTCGAGTTGCCCGCCTCAACGCTTCCGGAGGTCTACGCATTAGCGGCGGAGCGTCGCTTCCTGCTCGCGGAGCTGGTAGACGTTGTCGATGGCGACGGCATTTGCACCAATCGAGGAGCATTGATTCCTCTTTCGCGTATTCAGATGGTCATAGAGGAATCGGCATGACTGGACCCCGCGATGCACCTCTTGGATGGCGACGGACCTTCGCCAACTATTCGGCAGGTGAAGTCGCACGGATCAGCGGCCTTTCACCCGACATGCAGCGAGTATGGCGGCGCCGTGGTTATTTGCCGCAGGTCGGGTCAGGCCATGCGCGATTCAGGCCTGCCGAGGTTATCGAGATTTCGATCCGCTATGCTTTGTCGAAGCTTGGCGTCCCACCCTCTGAAAGCCGAACTATCCATCGGGATGCGATTTCAGGCGCTCTTTGGTCTGCGCTGATCAATCACCACGGCTCGTGCGAGGTCATCGGGCCTGAGGGGGAGGTCGCCGCCTTTCTTGAGGATGAGAACTGGCCCGACCATGCGCTCGAACTGGTTGGTTGTCCGGCAAATTGTAATTATTTGATCTGGGACGACGAAGGAACGACGCGAATTTTGAATGATCCGCAGGAAGTTTTTGACAGACGAAGCGTTTCCATCATCGCGATCGATCTTGAAGTGGTCGGCGCTCGGCTCATGGTCAATGGGCGCAAACCCATTGTTACATTGGAAGCACCGCTTCAGGCGGCTGCGCGTCATATCCGTCGGTTGAGCGGCGTTGGTCGATAGCAGTGGGCAGTCTGGCGCTTTGTGCCCCACTCGCGACGCGGCCGCATTGCATCGCGCCAGCGTATTCAACCTCAAGAACAATCCCTTGTCCGACTGAACGCTGAACTGCTACCGCGCGGTCAGGGGGTGACTGAACATTGGCAGCAAAAGAGGCTACGGCGCGGATAAAGATCAACCGGCTCCTTGAAGAAGCCGGATGGCGGTTCTTTGCCGATGAGGCTGGTCCAGCCAACATAGTTCTGGAGCCAAACACCAAAATCACGCGGGCCGAGATCGATGCTCTCGGCGAGGATTTTGAAACCGTGAAAAGCGGTTTCATTGATTTCCTGCTTCTCGATCAGGATGGTCGGCCGCTCATCGTCCTAGAGGCGAAATCTGAGGGTAAGAATCCGCTGGCAGCGAAAGAGCAGGCACGCCGCTACGCGCGCGAACAGAATGCCCGTTTTGTGATCCTGTCGAATGGTAACATCCATTATCTTTGGGACCTGAAGCAGGGAAATCCCAGCGTCATATCCAAGTTCCCCAGCCCCGAGGCGATCAAAGACCATCACGCGTTTCAGCCCGACGCGGAACGCCTCGCAAATGAGCTAGTCGAGCGGGACTACATCGCCCTCACGCAGATGCCAGGCTACGCGAATGAAGCAGGATGGAAGAATGAGGACGAACGGCCGACTTTCATCGAAAAGACTAAGCTCCGATTCCTTCGCGACTATCAGAAGAAAGCTGTTCACGCCGTCCAGCGTGATGCGAAGAAGGGGGCGGTTCGCTTCCTGTTCGAAATGGCGACCGGCACTGGAAAGACGCTGACGTCTGCCGCGATCATCAAATTGTTCCTGAAAACAGGCAACGCGCGCCGCGTGCTGTTTCTGGTCGATCGTATCGAGCTGGAGGTGCAGGCCGACAAGGCGTTCAAGGCGCTGCTCAAGAACGATTTCACCTGCGTCATTTACAAGGAACAGCGCGACGACTGGCGCAAGGCTGATATTGTCGTGACCACCGTTCAATCGCTACTTTTTAACGACAAGTTCCGCCGCTTTTTTGCCCCGACGGATTTCGATCTGGTTATCTCGGACGAAGCGCATCGGTCGATCGGGGGGAATGCGCGAGCCGTGTTCGAGTATTTTGTCGGCTACAAGCTCGGCCTGACCGCGACCCCGAAGGACTATCTCAAGCAATCCAAAAGCAGTACGGCAACCCGCGATCCGCGCGAGACCGAGCGCCGGATGATGCTAGACACCTATCGCATCTTCGGATGCGATAGCGGGGAGCCCACCTTCCGCTATTCCCTGTTGGATGGCGTGCGCGAAAAATATCTGATCAACCCCTATGTGGTCGATGCTCGCACCGAAATTACGACCCAGCTCCTTTCGGACGACGGGTTTGTCGTCGAGACGACCGACGAGAATGGCGGCGAGGTAAAGGAGGCCTTCGGAGGGCGAGATTTCGAGAAGAAGTTCTTTGCCGAAGCCACCAATGACGTCTTTTGCGAAACCTTCCTCAAGCACGGCTTGCGTGATCCCGTAACCGGCGAGTTTGGCAAATCCATCGTCTTTGCCGTCAGCCAAAATCATGCAGCCAAGATTGCGCAAGTTTTGAACGAGATGGCCGACGCGATCTGGCCGGGGAAATATCAATCGGACTTCGCGATGCAGGTCACCAGCGAGGTGATGAACGCGCAGACCATGACCGTACAGTTTGCGAACAACAATCTCGGCGGACGCGGCAACTTCGACGAAAGCTACGTCACCAGCAAAACGCGGGTTTGTGTAACCGTGGGCATGATGACGACCGGATATGATTGCCCCGACATCCTGAATCTGGCGATGATGCGCCCAATCTTCAGCCCCTCCGAATTCGTTCAGATGAAGGGGCGCGGCACGCGCAAGCACGGATTTGCGGAGGAGATGCGCGATCCCGAACGCAAAGCTGACATCACACAACTCCAAAAGACCGAATTCCGCCTGTTCGACTTCTTCGCCAACTGCGAATATTTCGAAGAGAAGTTCCAGTATGACGAAGCGCTGAAGCTGCCGAAGCCCGCCGCATCGACCCTCGCCAGCGGCGTCGAATCTCCGAAGCGCGGTTTCACCCACGAAAGCTTTCAACCCGACAGCATCGCCAGCCAGAAGGAGCAGCAGATCGGCGCCGAAGGGATGCGGGTCGATCGCGAATTGTTTCAGAAGTTCGAGGACATGGCGCGTGCCGATCCGGCCTTGGCAGCGATGGTCGAACAGCAGAATTGGGAAGCCGCCGTCCGCCGCGTGGTTGAGGAGCTGTTCGACAAACCCGACGAATTTTTCACCCTCGACAAGCTTCGCCGCGCCGCCGGGCTGGACCGCCGCCTGACAATCCGCGAGATCATCGAAAAGGCGTTCGGCCACATTCCACGGTTCAAATCGAAGGATGAGCTGATCGACGACGAGTTTCAGAAATTCCTGCTCGATCAGAAGCCCGAAGAGGCGGACCGGTTGCGCGAGATGCGCTACTTCTTTGAAGCGTACATAAAGGACGCGAGCGTTCGAAAATCGATCGACGACGGCCATTTCGCCGACCTGAATGTCAACCCCAGCTTCAGGATGACTGACTTGCGTGCTGTCCCCGACAAATGGCGCAAAGGCATCCCAGAATATATCAAGGACTATGTGTCCCTGAACCCGTTCCTCCCCTAAAGGGCCACCATGTTAGACAGTGATACCAAGCGCCGCATCAACATCTGCCGGGATATTTTGGTCGGCAAGGTTCCAGACCCCAAGAGCCAGGTCGAACAGATCACCATCGCCCTCATCTACAAGTTCATGGACGACATGGACCTTGAATCCGAACAGATGGGCGGCGCCCGCAAATTTTTCACCGGCGATTTCGAACGCTATGCTTGGGCCAAACTTGTCGCGCCCGGCGTCAGCGGGCAGGACATGCTCAACACCTATTCCGAGGCGTTGGCGCGCATGCCCGAGAATGCGGCGCTGCCGCCGCTGTTTCGCGATATTTTTCGCAATGCCTTTCTGCCCTACCGCGACCCCGAGACGCTGCGCAGCTTTTTGCGCGAAATCAATGGCTTCATCTACGATCACAGCGAGCGCTTGGGCGATGCCTTCGAATATCTGCTCTCGGTGCTGGGCAGTCAGGGCGACGCCGGACAGTTCCGCACCCCGCGCCACATCATCGATTTCATGGTCGAGATCATCGACCCGAAGAAGAACGAGGTGATTCTGGACCCGGCGTGCGGCACTGCCGGGTTCCTGATTTCGTCGTACAAGCACATTCTAAAAGCGAATTCGACCGATGTCGGCGGCGGAAACGGCAAAGGCACGGAAGTAGACGCCAGCGAGGCGACGCTGGACAGTCCGCTGCGCTATGCCGGCGATATGCTCACGCCCGAAGACCGCCAGCGGCTGGCGAACAACATCAAGGGCTATGACATCTCGCCCGACATGGTGCGGCTCAGCCTCGTCAATCTCTACCTTCACGGCTTTGCCGACCCCAAGGTGGAGGAATATGACACGCTAACCAGCGACGACAAATGGAGCGAGACGGCGGACGTGATTCTCGCCAATCCGCCCTTCATGTCGCCAAAGGGCGGGATCAAGCCGCACAACCGCTTTCAAGTTTCGTCGAAACGGAGCGAGGTGCTGTTCGTCGATTATATGGCCGAGCATCTCAATAAGAACGGTCGTGCCGCCATCGTGGTCCCCGAAGGCATTATCTTTCAGAGTCAGAGTGCCTATTGTGAGCTGCGCAAGATGCTGGTGGAGGGCAAGTTCCTCGCCGCCGTCATCTCGCTGCCTGCCGGCGTGTTCAATCCTTATTCGGGGGTGAAGACGTCGATCCTGATCCTAGACCGCGCAGCCGCAAAGGCGAGCGACAGCATCGCCTTTTTCAAAATCGAGAATGACGGCTTCGGCCTTGGTGCGCAGCGCCGCGCGTTGAAGGGCAGCCAGTTGCCGCAGGTGAAGGCAGAGCTTGGCGACTGGCTGGGCGCGGTGCGCGGCGATGGCGAGGCAACGCTGGACTCGTTGCTGGGCTTCGCGGTTAAAAAGGCTCGGATCGCGGAGGATGGACAGTACAATCTGAGCGGGGAGCGGTATCGGGAGGCCATCCAGCGGAATTCGGATTGGCCCTTCGTGAAGGTTGAAGAAGCATTCAAGAAGGCGACTGAAACCGTCCTGCCAGAAACATTGGACGGCCCTGTTACCTACATTGGCTTGGAAAACATCAACTCCAATCTGGGCACGCTGACAGGTGAAACTGTCAAAAAAATCCGAAGGAAATCAGGAGTCTGAAGAACGTCTTTGGCCCCGGCGATATACTTTATGGAAAACTTCGTCCAAACCTCAACAAGGTTTGGCTGGCCGATCGGGATGGCATCTGTTCCACGGACATATTTGTGGTGCGAGCCGATCCAGCCAAGGCTGTTGCCGGACTCTACGCGCATCTTTTCCGGCAAGATCATTTCAACCAGATGGTAATGGCGGACATCAAAGGCGCGCAGCTGCCGCGTGTTGATTGGCAGTCCTTTGGTGCTATCGAAATCCCCCTTCCGCCGCTGGAGGTGCAGCGGGAGATTGTAACGGAGATCGAGAGTTATCGGAAGGTCATTGACGGCGCCCGGGCCGTCCTTGAAAATTACCGCCCCCACATCCCCATCGACCCGGCTTGGCCCGTCGAGAAGATGGGAGATTTATGCATCAGCATTTCAGACGGCGACCATCAGCCTCCTCCCAAATCAGACGAAGGCGTTCCTTTCATTACAATTTCCAATCTCGATGAGCGCGCAGAAGTCAATTTCGACAAGACCTTCTTTGTACCCCAATGCTATTATGACTCATTGAAAGACCAGCGAAAACCACAACTCGGCGATATCTTGTATTCCGTCACGGGCTCATATGGTGTGGCCGTTCCTGTAAAGACTGATCGTCCGTTCTGTTTTCAGCGCCACATTGCGTTGTTCAGGCCTTCAGAGAAGGTGCTGCCAAACTATCTTCTGACCATTTTGAGGTCACCATACGGCAAACAGCAAGGAGATGCCGCTGCTACTGGCGTTGCTCAGAAGACAGTGTCGCTGACATCGCTGCGCGATTTCAGAATCCCCCTTCCACCTCTCGAAACCCAGCAATCAATCGTCGCTGAAATCGAGGGCGAGCAAGCGCTTGTCGCCGCCAACCGCGAACTCATCGCCCGCTTCGAAAAGAAGATCGAAACCGCGATCTTCCGCGTCTGGGGCGGGGCTAGGGAGAGCGCTGCCTGATGGACGAGGCCCTCGAACTCAACGAATATCTGCCCTATTCGATGGCGGCAGCGAACGAGCAGAGTTACCTCCAGTTCCTGTGGTCGGCGTTCGAGAGCAATTATGAGCAGGGCCGCTACGAATTCGCCAGTCTAGCCTTCCATTTGCTCTATATGAGCTTCGTCAGCTTCTCGATCTGGCAGATAAGACTGGCCCGGCCGGAGGCATTCCACATGGCCATGGTCGGCTTTCGCGCTGAGGATGAGGGCAAGATCACCGATTGCGACAGCCCCTTCAAGTTCTATGACAAATTGAAGGAATCGCAGATATTCCGTTTCCTCAAGCTTATCGGCTGTAACAACGAGCAGGTTGGTGAGTTCGCCAAATTCGTGAAGCGCCGCAACAAGATCGCTCACCCCACTGGCACCGTATTCTTTAACGACCAGCAAGCGATCGACGAAGAGATTGCCGATATGATGCGCGAGGTGTGCAATATCGAGCAGCACATGCAGCCCGTCATCGCTGAGCTTTATCAGCGCTTCCTGATCGAAAGCGCGGGAGCGGAAGAACTGGAATATGGCACTTATGCCGAAGAGCTGACAGCCAACTTCGTCCACAAGGCCTATATGTCCATGGCCGATCTTCGCCATTGTTCCACCTTCGACATTGCGACGCTTGCGGATCATCCGGGGCAGGACGCACTCGCAGGCCTGCATGCTGAAATAGATGCCCTCGTCGAGAGCGAGGAAGAATCGGAGGACGCCTGATGCCGATCCGCAACGCCATCTGGACCGTCGGCGATGCGCCGCAGCCTCTCGCTGAGGCGCGCCTGCCCAGCGAACGCGTTCTGGAGGATATGATCGTCGCCGCGCCGCGCATTCTTTCCGACGAATGGATGCTAATCGGCCGGCAGGAGCGGACGGGCAATGGCGGCATCATCGACCTGCTCGCTCTGGCTCCCGACGGTGCGTTGGTGCTGATCGAACTGAAGCGTGACCGGACTCCGCGTGAGGTAGTGGCACAGGCGATCGATTATGCTTGCTGGGTCGAGGCGCTGGAGACCGACGACATCGCTGCGATCTATGGACGTTTTGCGCCCGGCGGCAATCTCGCCGCCGATTTCCAGATGCGGTTCGGTCAGCCGCTCGATGAAGACCAACTCAATTATGAGCATGAGATCGTTATCGTCGCAACGCACCTCGACGACAGCAGCGAACGGATCGTTGAATATCTCAATCAGCGTGGCATCGCGATCAACGTCCTTTGCTTTCAGATATTCGTCCACTCAGGTGAGCAGTTGTTGAGCCGCGCGTGGTTGCTCGATCCCGTAGAAACCCAAGTCAGTATCGCCGCGCCAACCAAGCGCGGCGCGCGCGAGCGTGAGCCATGGAACGGCGAATTCTACGCCTGCTTCGGTCATGGAGAGAGCCGCAATTGGGACGAGGGCCGGCGTTACGGCTTCATCTGCGCCGGGGGCGGTAGCTGGTACAGCAACACCCTCAACCTGCTGTCCATCGGGGATCGAGTTTGGGTGAAGGCGCCCGGCTATGGTTTCGTCGGCGTTGGCGAAGTGACTGGGCCACGCGAACCCATCACCGAGTTTCAGATCGCGACCGACGACGGCGAGCACCCCGCTCTGGAGGTGCTTAACGGCGCAAGCTACCATCGGGAGGTTGTCGATGACGAGGATCGCAGGGAATATTTTGTTCCCGTTCGTTGGCTTCATTCTGTGCCGCTTGAAGAGGCCGTCAACGACATCGGCCTGTTCGGCAATCAAAACACCGTTTGTAAGCCGACGACCCCGAAATGGCGGACGACTGTCGAGCGCCTGAAAGAACGCTGGCAAATGTAAATCCGGATCAGCGTTCGGCTACGAAACAATGAGGTAAGCTCGGCTTGGATCGTCACCGGGTTGCTAACGGCGATTCACAAGTTGATCCGGCAGCATCGGCCCGCCAATGTAAACCTTCCCTTACGGTACCTTCAAAATCCATCACCACCAAGCCGCCGCTTCGCTTGACAATTCGCCCGACTCACCCTAATTGCCGCTGCATTCCAACACCCTGACCGGACGGCGAAACGCTCAGCGCGTCTTCGTGGTC
>JGI26528J50254_1001938_pt1 | contig 10120 bp, 7 predicted proteins | sample ThiBiot_300_plan_FD_50254 | JGI IMG/M metagenome (IMG submission 50254)
TCTGTACTCACTCCGGAGCGAGTCGTGACCATCGCCGCCAAGTTTGAAATCGAATACCTGCAGTACCTCGATGCCGAAGGCAAGGAAGTCCGCAAGGATCTCCCGGCCTTCGCCAAGGACCTCGACCACATGGTCGAGCTGTACAAGCTGATGCTGTCCACCCGCGTGTTCGACGCCAAGTCGATCGCGCTGCAGCGCACCGGCAAGCTGGGCACCTACGCCAGCTGCCTCGGCCACGAGGCTGCCCATGTCGGCATCGGCAGCGCGATGAAGCCCGAAGACGTCTACGCACCGAGCTACCGCGAATACGGCGCGCAGCTGTATCGCGGCGTGCAGCCGCGCGAGGTCTACATGTACTGGGGGGGCGACGAACGCGGCAACGACTACCAGAAGGAGCCGGCGCGCCACGACTTCGCGTGGAGCGTGCCGATCGCCACGCAATGCCTGCACGCGGCCGGCTCGGCGCTGGCGTTCAAGATCCGCGGCGAGAAGCGCGTGGCGGTGTGCACCATCGGCGACGGCGGTTCGTCCAAGGGCGATTTCTACGGCGCGATCAACATCGCCGGCGCGCAGAACCTGCCGCTGGTGGCGGTGATCGTCAACAACCAGTGGGCGATCTCGGTGCCGCGCAAGATCCAGTCCGGTGCGCCGACGCTGGCACAGAAGGGCATCGCGGCCGGCCTGTTCTGCATCCAGGTCGACGGCAACGACATCATCGCGGTGCGCAAGGCGATGGAGGACGCACTCGATCGCGCGCGCAACGGCGAAGGCGGCAGCGTGCTGGAACTGGTCACCTATCGCCTGGGCGACCACACCACCGCCGACGACGCGCGTCGCTACCGCGGCAAGGAAGAGGTCGACGAGGCCTGGGCCAAGGAGCCGATGAAGCGCCTGCGCAACTGGCTGGTGAAGAAGAAAGTGTGGGACGACGCCAAGGAAGAGGCGTGGAAGGCCGAATGCGACGAGTGGATGGACAACGAGGTCAACGCGTACCTGGAAACCAGGACCCAGCCGGTCTCGGCGATGTTCGACTACACCTTCGCGGAGCTGCCCGCCGACCTCGAAAAACAGCGCGACCACGTTCTCTCGCTTGACCAGAAGGCCCACTAAGCCATGGCACAAATCACTCTCATCGAAGCGGTCACCCAGGCGCTCGCCTACGAAATGGCCCATGACGAATCGGTCGTGGTGCTGGGCGAAGACGTCGGCGTCAACGGCGGCGTGTTCCGCGCCACCCAGGGCCTGCAGGAAAAATTCGGCGAACTGCGCGTGCTCGACACGCCGCTGGACGAAACCACCATCGCCGGCGTCACCGTCGGCCTCGCCGTGCAGGGCATGAAGCCGGTCGCCGAGGCGCAGTTCGAGGGCTTCATCTACCCGATGATGGAGCAGATCGCCTGCCATGCCGCACGCATGCGCAACCGCACCCGCGGCCGCCTCACCGTGCCGGCCGTGTGGCGTGCGCCGTGGGGCGGCGGCATCCGCGCACCGGAGCATCACTCCGAGGCCAACGAGCACCTGTTCACCAATATCCCCGGCCTGCGCGTGGTGCTGCCCTCCTCCCCGGCGCGCGCCTACGGCCTGCTGCTGGCCGCGATCCGCGACCCCGATCCGGTGATGTTCTTCGAGCCCAAGCGCATCTACCGCCAGTACAAGGAAGAGGTGCCGGACGATGGCGAAGCCCTGCCGCTGGACGTGTGCTTCGTGCTGCGCGACGGCAGCGACGTCACCATCGTCACGTGGGGCGCGCAGGTGAAGGAGTCGCTCGAAGCGGCCGACGCGCTGGCCGCCGAAGGCATCAGCGCCGAAGTGATCGACGTGGCCACGCTGACCCCGCTGGACTTCGACACCATCGCCGAGTCGGTGGCCAAGACCGGNCGCTGCGTGATCGTGCACGAAGCCCCCAAGACCGCCGGCTTCGGCGCCGAGATTGCCGCCCGCCTGGCCGAGGAATGCATGTACGACCTGCTTGCCCCGGTCGAACGCGTCACCGGCCCCGACACCCACATCCCGCTGTTCCGCCTGGAAATGAAATACCTGCCGAGCGTGGAACGCGTCGTCGACGCGGCGAAGCGCACATTGGCGGCAAGCTGAGGCTTGCCGCCGGGAATCGGGAATAGAGAATAGGGAATGGGCAAAGCCAAAGCGCAATGCCCGCCCGCTCTTCCGATTCCCCATTCCCTATTCCCTATTCCCGGAAAAACCAATGGCTGACATCAAGACGTTCTACCTCCCCGACCTCGGCGAAGGCCTGCCCGACGCGACCGTGGTCGAGTGGCACGTGAAGGTGGGCGACAACATCAAGCTCGACGCACCGCTGTGCTCGATGGAAACCGCCAAGGCGGTGGTCGACGTGCCCTCGCCCTACACCGGCAAGGTCGTCAAGCTGCATGGCGCACCCGGCGACATCATCGAGACCGGCGCCGCGCTGGCCGAGTTCGAACCCGATCCGAACGCCAAGCAGCGCGCCGAGGCCGAGGCCACCGGNCACCACCACGGCCCGAAAAAGCCGGCCGCCGGCGNCGGCACGCCCACGCCGAACCCGGACGACGCCGACGACCAGGTGATCGCCTCGGACGAAGGCGGCGAGATCGCGCAGACCGGCAAGGAGCGCGAGGACGAAGGCACCGTGGTCGGCGCGATGGTCAGCGGCAACAGCGTGCACGTCGAGCAGGCCGCCAGCATCGGCGGCGTGAAGGCGGTGCCGGCGGTACGCGCGCTGGCGAAGAAGCTCAAGGTCGACCTCTCCCGCGTGAGCCCCAGCGGCGCCGGCGGCGTGGTCACGATGAAGGACGTCAAGGACGCCGCCGCGAACGGCACCGCCGCGCTCGGTGCCGCCCCGGCCCGCGCCGTGCCCGCTTCCGCCGGCCGCCACCTGGCGCTCGAACTGCCGCCGGCCGAGCCGCAGCGCGGACCGGTCTCGCTGGCCGGCAAGCCGGTGCGCACCGCGCCGCCGTCACAAACCGCCAGCGGCCAGCCGGAACAGCTCAAGGGCGTGCGTCGCAACATGGCCCGCGTGATGGCCGATGCCCACGCGCAGGTCGTGCCGACCACCCTGGTCGACGACGCCGACCTGCACGCCTGGATCGGCAAGCAGGACATCACCGCCCGCCTGATCCGCGCCATCGTGGCGGCGTGCAAGGCGGTGCCGGCGCTGAACGCCTGGTTCGACGGCAAGAACCTCAGCCGCACCCTGCACCCGCAGGTCGACATCGGCATCGCGGTGGACACCGACGACGGCCTGTTCGTGCCGGCGTTGCGCAACGCCGACATGCTCGACAGCGCCGGCATCCGCACCGCGATCAAGCGCCTGCGCAGCCAGGTCGAGGACCGCACCATCCCCGCCTCCGAGCTGTCCGGCTACACCATCAGCCTCAGCAACTTCGGCATGTTCGCCGGCCGCTACGCCACGCCCGTCGTGGTGCCGCCGACCGTCGCCATCATCGGCGCCGGCAAGCTCGGCCACGACGTGGTGGCGGTGATGGGCGGCATCGAAGTGCACCGGCGCATGCCGATCAGCCTGACCTTCGACCACCGCGCCGCCACCGGCGGCGAAGCCGCCCGCTTCCTCAAGGCGCTGCTGGACGATCTGTCCCTGCCGAACTGAGCGGGCGACCCCCGGCAGAAAACAGGGCGCCCGCGGGCGCCCTGTTTCTTTCACGCTCGCGGGCGGGCACGGCCCGCCCGTTCCCGGACAACATCCTGCGCTACCGGCGACGCGCAGTACCGCCGTACCCGATCCAGATCCGTTCGCACTTGAGGGCGAGGAAGTCGAGGCGCTGCCCTCCGACTTCGGGCGCGCAGGCCGGCGCGCGGGGAAACCGGTCGGCGGCAGCGCTCGCCGTCGTCTCCCACCGTGCCTCGGCAACCTCAAACCGCCGTCCGTCGCCTGACGTGTTCCCGGCAGTGCCGCCACTGGCAACACTGCCGGGCAATGCACTCCGGAACCGGCCCGATGACTCCTCCGCCCGACGCGACGACGCCTGCCAGCGACAGCCTTTGCGCCTCCGATCCACGGATACGCAATTCACCGGCGGCGGCCTTCGCTGGCACGCGACCACCTGCGCACGGAAAANCCGTGCTGCAGGCNGCGGCGACGGGCTGGTTCGTGGTGGCCGGACTGGGCCAGCTGATCTTCGTCGCGTACCTGTTCGGCTTTTACGGCCGCACCGCGCTGCTCGGCCAATTCGACGCCTGGAACCGGATCTTTCCACGCGCCNACGTGGCGGGAGATCCGCTGCACAACGCCGCGGTGGCCGCGCACCTGGCTTTCGCGGCGCTGATCACCATCGGCGGCCTGCTTCAGTTGGCGACGGGCGTGCGGCGGCGGTTCCCGCGTTTCCATCGCTGGAACGGACGCATCTATCTCGCCTCGGCGTTCGTGATGGGCGTGGGTGGCCTGGCGATGGTATGGACGGGAACCAAGGTGGGCGGCCCATGGCAGCACGTCGCGATCAGCATCAACGCGATCCTGATCCTGTTGTGCGCGGCGATGGCCTTGCGCCACGCCATGGACCGTCGCTTCGCACTGCATCGGCGCTGGGCGCTGCGCCTGTTCCTGGCGGTGAGCGGCGTGTGGTTCTTCCGCATCGGCCTGACNTTCTGGATATTGCTGAACCAGGGGCCGGCGGGTTTCGACCCGGAGACGTTCACCGGGCCGGCGCTCACCACCCTCGCGTTCGCCCAGTACCTGCTGCCGCTGGCCGTGCTCCAGCTCTACTTCCACGCGCAGGACCGAGGCGGGTCGCGCGGACGCACGGCCATGGCCGCGAGCCTGTTTGCCGCGACGCTGCTGACGGCGGCCGGCATCTTCGCCGCGTCGATGATGCTGTGGTTGCCGCATCTGCGGTAGCGCCAGCTTGCTATCGCTGCGCCATGCCCGCCAGGGATTCACCACCCAAACCGGAAGACTTCGCGCGTGCCCGGCGGGTGGCGCCCGTTCAATAATCGCGCACGTCCAGCAACAGGAAACAGCGCGCGCTGTAGTCGCCGGCTTGCGGCCATGCGACGCTGGCGAGCGCCAGCGTGCCGGCGGTCCACAGCTCGTTGTCGAGCAGTGCCTCGCAGCGCGAATCGCCATCCGCGGCATGGCTGTGCACGAGGCGCACCCAGTGCAGTTCGGGGCTGAGCGCTTCGCGCTTCAATGCCGTCTCGATCGACGCCAGCGCCTCGGTGGGCATGCTGGCGGCATCCGCGCCGCGTGCACTGAACGGGCCGATGAACACGTCCCACGTGCGCACGCCGATCTCCCACGCTGCAATGCGCATGCGGCGGTCGTCGGTGACGTACCAGCACGCGGCCAGCAGCGGGTGGAACGCATCGTGCTCGAACGCGCGCAGCGCGTCGCGGCAACCGGTGTCGCCGCCGCCCGCTCCGGCGAAGCTCTCCTCGATGTAGCGCTCCTCGCTCAGCACCACGTCGACGTCGAGTCGGCCGGGCTCGCTCGCCGCACCCGCATGCCAGGCAGCGCGGATCGCCGGAAAATCGCCGTCGGTGACCAGCCAGCCGTCCTCGTCCGCTTCCAGCTCGACGTCGTGGCGCTCGAACAACTGCAACAGGTATTTCTGCAACGCCGCGCTGTCCATCGTCATGCCTGCGAGGGGGTGGTGTCGTTCGACGGCAGCTCGCGCCAGGTCAGGTAGACACGCAGGTCGAACTCCAGCTGATGGTAGTCCGGCAACATGTGCGTGCACAGCTGGTAGAACGCCTTGTTGTGCTCCATCTCTTTCAGGTGCGCCAGTTCGTGCACCACGATCATCTGCAGGAACTCCGGCGCAGCGGCCTTGAACAGGCTGGCCACGCGGATCTCCTTTTTCGCCTTGAGCCGCCCGCCCTGCACGCGCGAGACCGCGGTGTGCAGGCCAAGCGCGTTGCGCAGCACGTCGAGCCTGGCGTCGTACAGCACCTTGTCGATGCCGGGTGCATTCTTCATGTGCTGCTGTTTCAAGGCAGCCACGTAGGCATACAGCGCCTTGTCGCTCTGCACGTCGTGGCGCGCCGGGTAACGCCTGGCCAGGTGCTCGCCCAGGCGCTCCTGCGCAATCAGCGCGCGCACCTTGCCCTGCAGCGTGGCGGGGTATGCCTGGAGATACTTGAGCGCGACCATGCGGCCATTCTCGCACTGCGCCGCCTCGATCCGGGTGGAGCGCCCACGGAAGTCGCGCGGATGCGACGACGCGCGCCGCTACATGTCGAAGCGGTAACTCAGCTTGACCAGCAGTTGCTCGTCGTCGCGCAACGCAAAGCTGTTGCCGAGGACATCGCCCGTGTGGCGCGCCAGGCCATCCATCGCGTAACCGCCGCGGCCGTAGACCACGTACAGGTAGGACAGCGGAGCCAGCTCGTAGCGGTAGCGGATCTGCAGGCCGAGGTTGCGCACGTTGAAGTCGTCGATCGGCTCGTCGCTGGCCTCGGCGCGGCCGCTGGCGCCGACGCGGTAGCCGCCGCGCAGGCGCGCGTCCAGCCCGATCGCCTGCAGCTTCACGCGCAGTTCCTGGCGCGGGTCGATGGCCCAGTCGAAACCGGCATCGAGTTGCAGCGTGTGCTGGTCGAAGCGGCCGATCAGGTTGTCGTGCTGCCAGACCAGCCAGTCCGGAATGCGCTGCCAGGACGGCCCGGCGTACACGCTGAAGGCGTCGTTGATGAAGTAGGTGGGCACGAACTCGATGTCGAAGGCGGCCTGCCGGTTGCCGCCGAGGCCGCCGGTGAAAACCTCCGCATCCAGCTTGAACGCCCAATCGCCGTGGCGCGGACTGATGCGCTCGTAGAAGAAATCCAGCGACGGCGGCAGGAACAGCGCGCCATGCCCGCGCGTCAGCAAGTCGTCCCAGCCGGCCGTGTTGACGTTGAGCTGTGCATCCTCGGTGGTGCCGTCGCGCAACGTGCTGGTGCGGCGGATGCGCAATTGCCGCCGCAGGCGCAGGCCGTGGTCGTTGTCCAGCGCGTCGACGCGAAAATGCCAGTCGTGCGAGCTGTAGGCCGAGTCCGCCGGCAGCGAGGCGTAGCGCTTGCGCACCTCCCAGTGGGCGTAGTTGAAATTGTTGCGTTCGAGGTAGCCGAAATCGTTGACCTGCAGCCGGTCGCCGAAGTGCATGCCCAGCCATTGCTGGCGCCAGCCGTCGCCCATTTCCAGGTCGGCGATGACGGTGCCGCCGCTGTCGCGCGTGTGCGTTCCCGATTGCAGGATGTCGCTGGCCANCACGTTGGTGGCGATGGTCAGCTGCGCGGTGGGCTGCCAGTGGTGATCGACGCCGAGCACGGTCGCCTCGCGATCCAGCCATGGCCGGTCGACGCGGGTCAGCAGCATGCCCAGGCTCTGCGTGCCGAAGTCGTGGGTCACCCGCGCNGCCCCGAAGAAGCGCCCGGCCNGACCGTCCTCGTCGGCGGCCAGCACGCCGTAGCTGGTGGTGCCGACGCTGCCGTTGAGCTTCACCGCGGCGTCGATGTCCGCCGCGCCCATGCCATCGTCCGAAGGACCACCGACGCGGCGCGTGTAGACCAGCTGGCTGTTGTCGTCGAGCAGGCTGAAATCGAAGATGCCCTGGTTCTCGGTGAAGAACGGGCGCTTGTCGCTGACGTAGGTTTCGGTGGCGCCGAAGTTGACCACCAGGTCGTCGCTCTCGACCTGGCCGAAATCCGGGTTCAACGCCGCGGTCAGCTGGAACTGGCCGTTCGGTTTCCACAGGATGTCGGCGCCCTGCTGGAAATGGCTGCGGCCGCGCACGTTGTCGTACAGGCCCGACGCATACGGCGTGATCGCAAACAGCGACTGGTGGTACTGCGGCACCTCGATCCGCTCGAACTCGGACAGGAAGCGCGGGCGCATGAAGCTGGCCACCGGCCATGCGTCGCGTTCGCCGGTGGAGCCGGTGACGCGATCGAGATAGATGCCGAGCGTGCGCTGGCCGTCCTTCGCCGCATGCATCGGCGCGGTGTACCAGGGGATCAGGATCTCCACGCTCCAGCCGGCCGCATCTTCGCTCACCGCGTGCTGCCAGCTGCCGTCCCAGTCCTTGTTGAACCGGCTCTCGTTGGTGATCACCGCATCGTTGATGCCATTGGTCGAGCTGACCACGAAATCGTAGCCGGTGCGCCCGTCGCCGTTGAAGTCGACCATCACGTTGACGCGGTCCACCTGGTCGTCGAAATCGCGCTGCACGCGCTGGCGCGTGCGCGGCACCTCCGGTGGCTGGTCGCAGCGGAACGCCACCGCCAGCCCCTCCGGCGTCGCCAGCACCCAGGCCTCGGTATGCAGCGTGCCGGGCTGGCCGTTGAGCGGCTGGGTCTGGCGAAAATCGGTGATGTGTCGTGCGCCGGCCCACTCGGCCGGCTGGATGTGACCGTCAATCTCGACGGCGAGCGCCGGCGCCGAGGCCGCGGCCAGGGTCAGGAACAACAGGCATGCAAGGCGCATGTCGGGGAATCCACGGGGAGAGAATGCCGCGCGGCGCAGTGGAACCGGCGCGCTCGGCATGGGGTAGATGCACAGCTTGCCGCGAAGGTTTGAATTCCTCGACGGCCATTGGTCATGCAAAGGGCATGACGCAGGCGCGGCCCGCACCGCGCCGGGACACGATCAGCGCTTGCGCCCCCACCACCACTGGCGCAGCACCAGCGCCGGCACGATCACCGCGGCAAATGCGCCGTAGCCCCACAACGCGGGCAGCACCTGCTGCCAGATCGACCCGCTGACCGGGCCGAATTCGCCCGGCTCCGGCAGCACGGCCGAATCGAAACCGGCAAGCGCGGCGAGCGCGGTGGCGATGCCGGCCAGCAGCAGCACCAGCACGTCGAACGTGCGCCGGCCCGTCGTTCGCGGCAGGCTGCGCGGCCAGATCCAGTAGATCACGCACAGCACCAGCAGCCAGGGGGCCAACAACAGGATGGACAGGTAACGCACGGATATCTCCTTTCAGGGCGCGGCGGCGAGTCGGAACGACGAGAGCACCACGACCATTCAATCCTGCGTCGCGAGCTGGTCCAGCGCGAGCCGCAGGCGCGTCAGCGCCTGCTCGCGCGCGGCTTCGTCCGGATAATCCGGCGTGCTCGCCACGGCCTCGCCATCGATCTCCAGCACCAGATTCGCGCCGCGCACCTGCACCACGGCCGCGGTGGCGCCCAACTGCTTCAGGCGCTTCTGGCTTGCACCCGCCGCCTTGGGGTCGGCGAACGGCACCGACAGCAGCAGCTCCTCGCCCTCGGCCGAGAACAGGCGGAAACGAAAGCGGCCGTCGTCGTCGCGAAAACTGGCCAGCCGTGCGACGCGCTGCACCTTCGCCGGCCGCGCCGGGCCCGCCGCTGCGCCAGCCGTACGCATCGCACGCAAACCCAGCACCTCGCGCAGGCCGGCCACTTTCGGCGTGGCGATCGCCCGCGCCTTGCGCGCGCCTTCCTGCAGGATCACCTCGATCGCGGCCGGGTCGGCCATCAGCGTGTCGTAGCGCTCGCGCATCGGCGCCACGTCGGCTTCGATGCGCTCGTACAGCACCTGCTTGGCTTCNCCCCAGCCGAGCCCCTCCTCCAACGCGCGGCGGAATGCCGCCGTTTCGGTCTCGCTGGCAAAGGCGCGGAAGATGGTGAACAGCGCGCAGCTGTCCGGGTCCTTCGGCTCGCCGGGCAGGCGCGAATCCGTGACGATGCGCATGATCGCCTCGCGCAGCTGCTTCTTGCCGCCAGCGAACAGCGGGATGGTGTTGTCGTAGCTCTTGGACATCTTGCGTCCGTCGAGCCCCGGCAGCGTGGCCACCTGCTCCTCNATCAGCGCCTCGGGCAGCACGAAGAATTCGCGCCCGTGCAGATGGTTGAAACGCTGGCCGAGGTCGCGCGCCATCTCGATGTGCTGGATCTGGTCGCGCCCCACCGGCACCTGGTGCGCATCGAACGCCAGGATGTCGGCCGCCATCAGCACCGGATACATGTACAGGCCGGCGGTGATGCCGGCGTCGGCGTCCTCGCCTGCCGCGGCGTTCTTGTCCACCGCCGCCTTGTATGCGTGCGCGCGGTTGAGCATGCCCTTGGACGCGATGCAGGTCAGGAACCAGGTCAGCTCGGGGATTTCCGGGATGTCCGATTGCCGATAGAACGTCACCCGCGCCGGATCGAGCCCCGCCGCCAGCCAGCT
>JGI26528J50254_1001950_pt1 | contig 10077 bp, 11 predicted proteins | sample ThiBiot_300_plan_FD_50254 | JGI IMG/M metagenome (IMG submission 50254)
GCGCATGCAGCTGTCGCCCGATGCCGGATCGAGAGGAGACTGAAATGCGTGTGCTGGTCGTGGGCGCCGGGGCTACCGGCGGCTATTTTGGCGGCCGCCTGAGCAAGTACGCACAACATGGATCCGCATGGACAAGGGTGCAAACCCGCGTTGTAGCGCCGTTTGCCTAGATTCAGAGCTTGTCCATGAAATGGACTCATTTTCATGGACATCTGTAGACTAAATGTCCTCACCTATGAGCAAAGGTCTAGCAGGCTTAGCAGCTCGCATGTCTTTCGTGTCGAGCGCGCGGCGATGCCACGGACGCTCAACCTATGGGTACCCCAGCGCCGAGGCTACTAAACACCTGGCTCCAACTATCTCCCCGTCCTCTTTTGTGAAGGGCTGAGTGATTGGCGGAAGGATGTCGAGCACCACCTCCGAGGGACGACACAGCCGTGTGCCCAGTGCGGTCACCACAAACGGACGGTTGATCAGGATCGGATGCTTCAACATCGCGTCGAAGATGGCGTCATCGGTGATGCCGGGCTCGCCCAATCCCAACTCAGCGAACGGGGTTCCCTTTTCACGCAACGCCTCGCGTGGTTTGAGCATGGCTTCGTCGATGAGCTTGATCAGTTGTTCGCGACTCGGTGGTGTCTTGAGATATTCGATCACCGTGGGCTCAATGCCGGCGTGGCGGATCAGGGCCAGCGTATTGCGCGAGGTCCCACAGTCGGGGTTGTGATAGATCGTAGCGGTCATGGGTGTCGCCGTACTCATCATCAGCAGGCTCTGCTGGCGCAGCAGCTGGTCTTGGCCGGTTCCACCACTACCGGAGCTGGTGCCGCTTTTTCGGTCACGCCGGCTGCCACTGCCAGCGCTTGCGCCTCAGCCGCACCTTTACGCTCGCTGTAGCGGTCGACCAGGTAGTCGCTGCGATCACGCACCATCAGGGTGAACTTGAACAGCTCTTCCATCACGTCCACGACGCGATCATAGAACGGCGATGGCTTCATCCTGCCCGCATCATCGAACTCCTGCCAGGCTTTGGCGACCGACGACTGATTCGGTATGACCACCATGCGCATCCAGCGACCCAGCACGCGAAGTGCATTGACGACGTTGAACGATTGCGAGCCACCGCTGACCTGCATGACCGCGAGGGTGCGTCCTTGTGTCGGCCGCACGCTGCCATCTTCAAGCGGCAGCCAATCAATCTGGTTCTTGAACACGCCGGTCACCGAACCGTGGCGTTCCGGACTGACCCAGACCTGGCCCTCCGACCACAAAGACAGCGCCCGCAGCTCCTGCACTTTGGGATGCGTGTTGGGCACGCTGTCCAGAATGGGCAATTCATGCGGATCGAACACGCGCGTTTCGGCGCCGAACTGCCGCAGGATCCGCTCGGCCTCCAATGCCAGCTTGCGACTGAACGATTGGGGGCGCAGGGAGCCGTACAGGATCAGGATGCGCGGAGGGTGACTGGAGTCCGCCGGCAGCGCCAATTTGGCCAAGGTCGGGGTATCCAAAACATCGGCCGCAATGTGCGGCAGATCCTGCATGGTCATGAAGAGATTCCTGTTGCTTTGATTTTATGATTCTATCATTATGGAAATATAGAATCCAATCCGAGACCAACGTATGAACCCGTGTCGCGTTCTATTCATTTGTACCGGCAATTCCGCTCGCAGCATCCTGTCCGAAGCGACCCTCAACCATTTGGGCAAGGGCCGTTTCGAAGCCTTCAGCGCCGGCAGCCGACCGAACGGCCGCGTCAATCCCTATGCGATCGAAGAGCTCAAGGCTGTCGGCATCCCCACCGATGGTCTCAGCAGCAAGTCCTGGGATCGCTTCACGGGAGACGGTGCGCCGCCGCTGGACATCGTGATCACGGTCTGTGACAACGCCGCCAACGAGACGTGCCCAGTGCTGTTCGGCGATTTCGTGAAGGCCCACTGGGGTCAGCCCGATCCGGCGGCAGCCCAAGAGGCCTTCCGCGTGGCCCACGCGCTCGTTCTGTACCGAGTCACCGCGCTGCTGAATCTGCCGGTGGAAACGATGAGTCGGGACGCGTTGAAGCAAGCGCTGGATCACATCGGCACCATCACCGACGACGGAGAGGAACACGCATGAGCCCGTTGTCTGCCGATGCAGTCAGCGCCGATCCGGATGCGGCCAGTGACACCCGAATCGGCTTCTTCGAGCGCTACCTCACGGTCTGGGTCTTGCTGTGCATCGTGGTGGGCACGATCTTGGGCCACTGGTTGCCTGACACTTTTGAATCCCTTGGGAACATGCAGGTCGCCCAGGTCAATCTTCCCGTAGCCATCCTCATCTGGCTGATGATCATCCCGATGCTGTTGAAGATCGACTTCAGCGCGCTCGGCGGCGTGCGCCGTCAATGGAAAGGTATCGGTGTCACGCTCTTCATCAACTGGGCGGTGAAACCGTTCTCGATGGCGCTGCTGGGATGGATATTCATCCGCCATGTCTTCGCCGGCTACCTGCCTGCCGCACAGCTCGACTCCTACATTGCCGGCCTGATCCTGCTGGCCGCAGCACCGTGTACGGCGATGGTGTTCGTCTGGAGCAACCTGTGCAACGGCGAGCCGAATTTCACACTGAGTCAGGTCGCCTTGAACGACGCCATCATGGTGGTGGCGTTCGCACCCATCGTCGCACTGCTGCTGGGCATTTCTTCGATCACGGTGCCGTGGAACACGCTGCTGTTGTCGGTGTTGCTCTACATCGTGGTGCCGGTGGTCATCAGCATCGCCCTTCGCCGCTGGGTACTTTCTCGGGGTGGCGAGGCGCGGTTGCAGAAACTGCTCCAGCGCCTGGGCCCGGCCTCGCTGTTTGCGCTGCTGGCCACCCTTGTTCTGCTGTTCGGTTTTCAGGGCCAGCAGATCCTTGCCCAACCGTTGGTGATCGCCATGTTGGCCGTGCCGATCCTGATCCAGGTGTATTTCAATTCCGGACTGGCTTACTTGCTCAACCGTCGATTCGGGGTGCCCCATTGCGTGGCCGGGCCTTCGGCGCTGATCGGTGCCAGCAACTTCTTCGAGTTGGCGGTCGCTACCGCGGTGGGTCTGTTCGGCGTGCACTCCGGCGCCGCGCTGGCCACCGTGGTCGGCGTCCTGATCGAAGTGCCGGTGATGTTGTCCGTCGTTCGCATCGTCAACGGCAGCAAGCGTTGGTATGAATCACCACAGGCTTGATCGGAGCATTCTCATGCAAGGTCACTACAACGTGTTGTTCGTGTGCACCGGCAACTCGGCGCGCAGCATTCTGGCCGAGGCGACCGTCCATCATTTCGGCCGCGGCCGCTTTCGCGGTTACAGCGCCGGAAGCCAGCCCAAGGGCTTCATCTACCCTCAGGCACTGGACGTGCTCAAAGCCGTGGACCTTCCCATTGACGGGTTGCGCAGCAAGAGCTGGGCGGAGTTCACGACACCGGGGGCTCCTGTGATGGATTTCGTGATCACCGTGTGCGATCAGGTGGCCGACGAGCTTTGCCCCGCATGGCCGGGCGCGCCGATTACCGCACATTGGGACATCCCTGATCCGGCCAAGGCACAAGGTGATGAGGCCACCGTTTACAAAGCCTTCGTGCTGGCCAGGAATCTTCTGCAGCAGCGGATCAGCTTGCTGCTCAACTTGAACGTGACGGCCCTGGATCGGCTCGCGCTATCAAGTCGGCTTGATGCGATCGGAAAGGCATCCAGCAATGACACAGCCGGCTGATCCGTGATGAGCGCAAGCATTACACTGCCCACGACGATCACCGCACGCCGTTCTGAGCCAACTACCCCGATCATGCAGACCAAACAGGCCCTCACGATCCTTTCAGCGCTCGCTCAAGAGTCGCGGTTGGCGGTCTATCGCCTGTTGATCGAGCATGCACCGGATGGTCTTGCTGCCAGTGTGATTGCCGAAAAACTGGGATTGGCCAACGCAACGCTCTCCTTTCATCTGAAAGAGCTGTCGCATGCAGGTCTTGTCACCAGCCAGCAAAGTGGACGCTTCATCTACTACGCCCCGGTGATCGAGGCCATGAACGACTTGATTGGCTATCTCACGGATCACTGCTGCAGTCAGACCGATGGCAGCTGTAGCGTCGAGAAGAGCTCGTGCAAGCCTTCAGCGGCTGGCATCAAATCGCGAGGCAAAGCCCGAACAGCTTAGCGGCTAGGATTGCACCGAACGAGTTCAGCGGATCGACCAGTTGCAATGTGTTCACCCGACAAAGCCCACCGAGATCGACTCAAGGAGACGGTCGCAATGGCGTCACAGTTCCTGATGGCATATGACACCGCAACCGTGTGTTCTCGATGGTCAGTTCCAGGATCCGGGCGTCGGCCTCGACGAGCAGGCCCATCGCCTTGTCTCGCTGCAATTCCAAGGCGGTTATCCGTTCCCGCAGATCACGGTTGCGGTTGCGTTGAGCCAGTACATTTTGACGTGAGGAAGCGGCGGTAGCAGGTCCCGCATGCTTATCGATCCATCGTTGGATTTCAGCAACTAGGTCAGGAAATCGCGCTTTCTTCAGCGCAGACGCATCGCAACCCGCTTCCTTGGCAACATTGTTTTGACTCACTCGCGTGCCTTTGCGGAGCAGTTTTGGCCTGCCGAGTTTCAACCGTTCGAATGCGTCGCGAAAGGCTACTTCGGCTCGGCTAATCGTGGCTGTGTCATGCGATTTCGCAGGCATGCAATGCTCCCTCTAGGGCTTGTTTCTGACGTTGCAAGGAATCGTGTAGTGGGGACGCTTCAGGTGCGTCGACCAAGCGAGACGCAATCACCCTGCCAAGCTTACGGAAGAGGGGCACCTTGCTCTTGTCGTACAAGAGGTGTTCGCAAGGTTTCCCGTCGCCCCCACAGGGAGCGATGCTATCGATTCCGCCGAAAGGACATGGATCGGGATTTGCGCAGCCGCCTAGCAAATGCTCCCGGTAGGCAATTTTTCCGGCCTTGGCGGCGGCAACCATTGTCTTGTTGTCCTTGGCACTCACCACGTTCAGGATCTGCGCCTTGCGCTGCTCGCCATAAGGGCTCACGAAGCGATCAATTCCAAGTTGGGAGAATTCGCGCGCGATCACCTCATACATGGTGCGAACGTATTCATTTCGCGCCGATCCGTTCAATCGGAGCTGTAAGTGGTAGTAGCCTTGGCCGTAATACCGACTCATCGCTCGGGTTGCATGTTTGAGTTGGTACTGCACCGAGGTGTCCCCAACGACGCCGGATGCGGTCATGTTTACTGCCCCGGTTCGCCGAAGCTGGTGCCAGGCGAGCGGCCATACCCTTCCGACGTCAAACCTAACTGGGTCGAGTGTTGGATTGATGACCCGCGCGGCTTCGAGATCAGAGGCGGTAATTTGAAGCTCCTTCGGATCGAACAGCCGCTCCGATACTGCTCGCCGGTAGTGGTCAAAAAGCGGCCTGACTGTGAGCGACTGAGTCATGGGGCCAACGCTGCGAGCCCAAGGTTCATACGCGCGTTCGATGAGATGGGGATTGCGAATATCCTCAGGCGTGGTCGGCGCGTCAGGATTGGCATCAGCGGCCAGCATACGCAAGCTGGTAACTGTGACCATCGCTTCGACTGCAACCTTTGCTGACGGCGACGTTATCCAACGTGCATCGCCGTCATGGATGGTCTTCGTCGTGGGCCCCGAAAGCATGTAGATGTCATCGCCGACTTCGTCACGTTCAACGGTCAAGCAGTCTGCTTTCAACGACCATGCCTCGTCGATGCGCATCATCGAGAAATTCAGAATGTAAGCCGTTCCCACGTATCCAACGAGGGTAAAATATGACGCTAGTGCCTGGATGCCGGCTTCTGAGCTGTCCAATGTCTCCCCGGGTTTGATCATCCAACGCTCAAGAAGATCCTTGATCCCGAACTGCTCCGCGGTGATGCTGAAGCGGCCATAGAACGTACATCCGGAGCGTTTCCCGTTTCGATGCGAGTTCCTATGATTGAAGGGATGCCGACCACAGGACAATCTCTCTGAACAGGCCTTTCCCAGCGAACCAGCGTTTTGCGTATAGGCTTCGAGGCAAAAGCGGTAACACTCTTCGATTTTCTGACGGTGCTGGAGGAAGTCGTCGAGAAACGCGCGCAGACGGTTCACCTGGTAGAGCCAGATGCGTGGTGGAATGTATGGCGTCTGAGCGGTTTCGTGATTGGGGAGGGCCACGGCTAGATCCTTTAGGCCTGTGGCGTCGAGTAGGACGAATCCCAGCGCCTCGCGTTGCTCCCAGAGGTCATGGAGCAACGTCAATGCATAACTGGACTGTGATGGCTGCATAGCTCCAGCTATCTGTTCGGCGACCTTGGGGTAACGCATCAAGTCCGATGCCCGGATTGGGCTCGACCCTTTCGAGCACGTAACGAACAATGGACGAAGAATCGTGAACCGAAGGATGAGAGTGTTAGCTACCCGAACGGAATTTGGCCCGTAAAGCCACCATGCCACGACTTGGCGAAAGAGGCCGGCATTGAACGGGGTAATGCCAGGATCACCCCTGCGCAATTGCCCATCGCCAAAATTGAGTTTCATCGCCTCACTAGCCCACGGCGACAGATCCCATATTGAGTCGCCATAGCGACTGACAACCTTGCCCTGGGCGTCAATCACAACAGGGAAGTCGTCCGGCGGCGGCCAGCTCGGCGGAACGAAGTTCGAACCTTGCGGCGTCACGAGCGGCGAGTCGATGTTGAGCCCAATCAAGGTGGCGATCTGACTCATGCGCGAAGCTCCGTCAATTGAATAAATCCATCCCATGCAGGGTGAAACCGGCTTTCGGAGATACGGTCGCGGGCCTCACGCACCCATTGGGCACGGACTTCACTGCTCGCCTCGAAGCAGTTGAGCTTCTCCGAGATTCGCTTGAGCACGGCGACAACTGGATGAGCGATGTCACCCCTGCTTGGTGGGTGATATTGGGATAGTTCGGCCGCCTTCAAATACCTGTAGCTGGCGAGCGACCAGATGTAGTCCGGACTCTCGATATCCCGATGGAAATCGCAGAACAGGCAGCCTGCCGGGCTCACGCAATCGGGAATTGGTGCACCAATCGGCATATCGACCATTGCCCGCGGACTGCGCCGCAGTTCGATGCACGCGCCCGGACCGGGCGGGGCGATGGAGGGATCGGTAAGCTGATGGAATCGCGTGATCTCTTTGGCAGCGACCTGGTGATTTGGCTGTTGATAGACTCTGATCAGCGTTTCCTGTGTATGTTGCGCCATCTCAGCTGCGAGTCCAGGATCGCGGCTCCGGCGCAACAGCCAATTGACCCGCGTTTTCCGCAGCGCCTGAGGTCGGAAGTCGCGAACGCCAAGCCGCACGCATCGCGCCCGAATTGCTTTAAAAGTAGGCGCGTGGTTCGCCGCTGGGATTCTGCCGATGTAGACGAATGGAAACAGGCGGGTGTCATCGCTCTCTGGAACGATCTCATCGAGCCAGGCGATGTAGCGCTCGAATAGCGGGCGGTACTCCTTGAAGATTCGAAAATCGGCTTGGCCGCCACGACGCCCCTTGTAAACTCGATAGACGAGAAGATCCCCATCATCCGATTGGAAGCGGAATTCACCCCGCCTGAGCTTATGTGCCTGGGCGAGATTCATGCCGGTCTGTGAGATGAAAATCAGGAGTTCAGCCTCGATACGAAGATTCGCTAGCGGATAGCGAGTCCGTAGCGATGAGTCGGCCACCCAGGCTGCACGAGCGGCGAGCACCTTCCTTCTGTTGTGGTAGTGGTAGCTCTCCTTGTGAAATGACTTCACCTTCTCTACAGGCTTGAGTTTGCACCATTCCTGCAAAACCTTGCCGTTTCGAAAGCAGAGCATGACCGGCAACGGTCCTCTAATAGTCTCGACCGTTAGTGCATCCGTTATGTCGAGGAGCATGTGACCGAACTCAAATGTTTCCTCCAGATTCTGTTTGTCTGCCTCAGTTCCAAGAACTCGCCGTTTAACCTTTGGCGCCTTCAATCTGGTGCGTCGAAGCAAGCCGAGCTTGATCTCCAACGCGGCACTTAGGAGGGGGTCTATACATTTTGCGGTGCGGTACGCGGTAAGCTCACTAATGCTGCGTACGATACGTGCGCGATGCAGCAAGGCTTCAACCCATTCGCCATAGTCGTTCTCCACCGTGGCCAAAGTCAGCTCGTTCCCTGCTGCATCGCCCCAAGCATAGAAGGTACGAACGGCTTGGATTGCGCCGATGACGGTAGCCTGACTCCTCCCTTTCACTAGCTCAGAAGAAATAGCCTCATGAAGTTTGAGCACGAGAGAGAGACGAGTGATGCGAGGCGCACCTAGCGAGCCGCTTGCCATCAATTTGGCGACGAGGTTGGATTGCGCGCCTGCGCCCCCTCTATAGAGCAATACGCGAAGGTCGTGAGGCCGAGCATGGGTTCCGTAGGAAATCTTCGGGAAGGTCATGTCTGGAAGATGCAAATCAAGCATTCGCGGCCTTCCTGGTATCAAACAGCCCCAGGAAACTCTGGGTAAATGCGTCGGCTGCCTCGGCCATGACGGCGCTTTTTTCGACAAAGCGGATGTATTTGATCGTGGTATTTTCGTCTTTGTGCAGTAGAGCCTGTTTCACCAATTGGATAGCCACATTCACGCCACCGTGCCGAATCGCTACGCGGGCTAATTCTGTGGCAAAGGTGCATCGAGATTGGTGGAAGTGGAACGTACGAAAGACGCTATGGCCAGCTGCGAAGCCTTTGTTGCGCAATCTACCAATCTCGACATTGAGCGAGCGGCTCATATCGGCACCTCCTGCCCCGTATCGGCCACCAAAACGAGTAAGGAATAAGTTCCCCCGGCACTCTGGCTTGGCGAGCGCCTGCCGCTTCAAACGACGAGAACTAAAAGCGTAGTCCTTCAGCATCTGCAAATCGCTTGCCTCAATCCAAATTTGGCCGGTCACACTGAACTTCGTGTGCACCGGAGGATGAGCGCCGGGACCTACCGCTAAGCGATACCACATGGGAAACGAAGGATCAGGAACGGCGCGTTCCAGTGAGCCAATCTTGAGGTCGGTAATTGTTCCTAGCCGCATCCCGGTACGAAAGCCAAGGCGGAGCATCAGCGCCAGTTCTTCACTTGCATAGTCGTTCGCAAAGGCGAGTACGACGTTGCGGTTAGCTATCGACACGGGAAGAAGGCCGTCCTCGAGACCATCCCCGATTGCCTTGCGATTTGGAATGGCAAGGTCGGTGCTCCTCATCATCAACGTTCTTTCGAACCCAAACGTGTCGGCGATCCGGACGCCGACCTGCTTGTCCCGCCACATGGGCCACTCTGGCGAGATCAATCGCGAGGCCCAGAGCCAGCGATAGAACCGAATAACTACAGCCATGCGCTGCTGTGCGGTAGAGGGTGCAAGCTCACCCCCATCCCTTGCATCAATCAACGCACCACGATAGCGAACCAGGCATCGGTCCGCCTCTCGTGCGGGAAAGTCCCACCAGTTGACCTCCTCTTTCTCAAGCCACTTCGAATAAGCGTGGATGCCAGTTATAGCCGAGGCGACAGTCTTGAGGTTCTTACGGTTGGAAGTCGCTTGCTCCAAGGCCCACAGGTTGGCCTCACGCCAAGGGGTGTGGTCCATCCATACGATCTGGGGAAGGCGTTCTATCACCTTCCGGCCCTTGGCTTTTACCCATTCCACGCGATCGTTGTTGATCTCGTCCCGATGTGGGACGTGCCGGATTGTCTCAAGGGTTGCCATTGCCACCTTCCGTCGCTTCAAAGGGGTGACCAGCTATATGTCCGGCGATAGCTGCCCCGAATAGCTACGGTTGTTTGCTTCGTTGGCGGCTGGCCCGGAGTGACGATGTATTCCTGCAGACGTGGTCAGGGCGCTTCCACGTTCAATCGTCCCACAAATTATTTCACGAGGAAATTCATGATCTGTCCATGACAGTACCATGTCGCCTGTGTTTTCAAACCCTGTCTATGTTGCCTGTACTGCAGCACGGGCGCGATGTGACCTTCCTGGTGCGTGAGGGCCGCGCGCGGCAGCTGGCGCAGCACGGCCTGGTCATCCGCAGCGCGGCCGGCGACGTCGA
>JGI26528J50254_1001951_pt1 | contig 10076 bp, 10 predicted proteins | sample ThiBiot_300_plan_FD_50254 | JGI IMG/M metagenome (IMG submission 50254)
GGCAACCACGACACCACCAAGCACGGTCGCGATGAGGACGGAAAGCAGGGCCTGCTTATGGCTGCGGGAGATCATGGGTCACCTCGATGGAACCGCGGGGGCGGGGCTGTAGACGGACTGTCTGTGGAGACAGAGCCGCCAAACGTAACAGAAAAATTTTGACGGAGAAATCACTTCCGATGCTGTAGTGCACCAATGTCCAGGGCCCGGGATGGTCATGTCCACGGGTCAACCGCAGCGCGGCGTCCTTCCGGACTGCCGCGCCTGGCGGTAGACGGGTTCCAGCATGGCCACATCGCGCTGCAGCTCGCGGATCCGGTTGGTCGGGTCCGGGTGGGTCGACAGCCACTGCGGGGGGCGTCCGCCGCCGGCCGCCATCATGTTCTGCCACAGGTCCACGGCCTGGGCGGGATCGAATCCGGCCTGGGCCATCAGCCGCTGGCCGACCACGTCGGCCTCGCTTTCCTGGGTGCGCGAGCCGGGCAGCAGGATCAGTCCCTGTGCGCCCATGCCGCCGAACTGGTTGACCGCACTGGCGGCGGTATCGCCATAGGCGGCACCTGCCAGCGCGCCGATTATGCCCAGGCCCAGCTGCGTGCCCTGCTGGCGGGTCAGGCGCTCCTCGTGGTGCCGCGAGATCACATGGCCGATTTCATGGCCGATCACCGCGGCCAGCTGGTCCTGGTTCTTCGCCACCGTGAAGATGCCGCTGTTGACCCCGACCTTGCCGCCGGGCAGGGCGAAGGCGTTGGGTTCCTTCTCGACGAACAATGCCGTTTCCCAACGTACGCCGCGGTACTGTTGCGGCAGCTCGGCGACCAGCGCGTTGACCACGCACTGGACGTATGCATTCTGGCGGGCATCCCGGCTCAGGGTCTGCTTGGCCTTGGTTTCGGCAAAGGCCTGCGCGCCGAGCTGGTCCAGCTGCTGTGGGGAAATCCCGCCCACGACCTGGCGGCGCCCGGTGGGCGAGGTCGTGGTCGCGCAGGCGCCGAGCAGCAGGGCGATGGCGGCGCCGAACAGCAGCGGTTTCATGGCGTACTTACCCTCATTCATGCGGCCAGTGTGCGAGCGCCCGGCTTAAATTTCCGTCAACCCGCGACGCGCCTACTGGAGCCCGAAAAACACCAGCGCCGTCAGTGCGATCGCGTTGTTGAGCGTATGCGCGGCGATGGCCGCCCACAAGGTGCCCGTGCGCCGGTACAGCCAGGCGAAAGCCACGCCCATGCCGCCATAGACCAGCCACAGCTGCAGGATTTCCGGCAGTCCGTTGGCGGTGGTCCCGGGAATCTCATGGATGAAGGCAAAGGCCGCGCCACTGAGCACCATCCCCAGCCACGGCCGGCCCGCCGCCCATAGACGCCCGAACAGCACCCGGCGGAACAGCAGTTCCTCGTAGGCCGGGGCCAGGAACACCGCGAAAACCACCAGGAACACGGGGTAGTGGGCCAATGCCTGTTCCATCAGCGGCAGATTGGTCGGTACCGGCTCGATGCCGAGCTGCTTGCCGATCCAGCTGATCAGGCTGCTGCCGGCAAACACCCCGGCGGCCACCAGCAGGGTCCAGCCCCAGGTGGAACCACGACGGGCGGCGGCGTGGGACGCGGCGCGTTCGGCCTGCGAGGCCGGCCGACGCCAGAAATACAGCACCAGTGCGGCAAGGCCGGTGGACACCAGTGCGATCAGCATCTGCGCCAGGGCACCGGGCTGGCCCAGCTGCGAACCCAGCTGCGCCGCATCCGGCGCTCCACCGCCTTCGCGCGCCAGCGCCATGCCGACCTCGATGCCGCGCCATAGGCCCCAGGCCAGGCCACAGACCAGGCTCAGGCCCAGCAGGATGCTGGCTGCCAGCAGGATATCCAGTCCGAAGCCCAGCAGTGGCGAACCCGGGCGGGAGACGCGGGGTGCGGCAGGCGGGACGGACAGCGGAACCGGTGGGGGTGCGGACATCATGATCCTGCGGCAGCAGCGGAAGTCGTGGGCAGGCGCCAGCTGCGGCCCCTGCCCGTGTTGCCGGATTGTGTCAGATATCCAGGTTGGTGACCTTCAGCGCGTTGTCCTCGATGAAGTCGCGGCGCGGTTCGACCACGTCGCCCATCAGGGTGCTGAAGATCTGGTCGGCGGCCACGGCATCCTCGATCCGCACCTGCAGCAGGCGGCGGGTATCGGGATTGACGGTGGTGTCCCACAGCTGCTCGGGGTTCATTTCGCCCAGACCCTTGAAGCGCTGGATCTGGCGGCCCTTCTTGGCTTCCTCCATCAGCCAGGCCTGGGCCTGGGCGAAGCCGGTGACCTCGGCCGAACGGTTGCCGCGGTTGATGGTCGCGCCTTCGCGGATCAGGCCATGCAGCAACTGCGACGCCTGGTGCAACGGACGCAGGTCGCCGGATTCGAATGCCGCCAGCGGCAGCACCTGGATGTGTTCCTCGCCCATGTGGCGGCGGGTGACCAGCACCGCGGCCGGACGCTGCTCGGTGGGCTCCTGCAGGACCAGGCTGAAACGCGGCGTGCCCAGGCTGCCCTGGTTCAGGCGCTTGGCCAGCGCGTCCAGGCCTTCGCCGGCCGGGGCGTTGCGCAGGTGCTCCAGGTCCATCGGGGTGAAGTCGACCAGGGCTTCGAGCAGGCTGCGATCGTAGCGGTGGGCGTTGCGGTCGATGGCGTCCTGGGCGCTGGCGTAGGTCATCAGCAGCTTCTCCAGCGCGACCCCCTCGATCGGCGGTTCGCCACTGGCCGGGATCAGCGAAGCGTTTTCGACCGCGTTGTTGGCCAGGTAGGCATCCAGTGCCGGATCGTCCTTCAGGTACAGCTCGGTCTTGCCCTGCTTGATCTTGTACAGCGGCGGCAGGCCGATGTAGACGTAGCCGCGCTCGATCAGCTCCGGCATCTGCCGGTAGAAGAACGTCAGCAGCAGCGTGCGGATGTGCGCGCCGTCGACGTCGGCGTCGGTCATGATGATGATCTTGTGGTAGCGCAGCTTGTCCGGGTTGTACTCATCGCGGCCGATGCCGGTACCCAGCGCGGTGATCAGCGTACCGACCTGGTCGGAGGACAGCATGCGGTCGAAGCGTGCGCGTTCCACGTTGAGGATCTTGCCGCGCAGCGGCAGCACCGCCTGGTTCTTGCGGTTGCGGCCCTGCTTGGCCGAGCCACCTGCCGAGTCGCCCTCGACGATGAACAGTTCCGACAGCGCCGGATCCTTTTCCTGGCAGTCGGCGAGCTTGCCGGGCAGGCCGGCGATGTCCAGCGCCCCCTTGCGGCGGGTCAGGTCGCGGGCCTTGCGCGCGGCCTCGCGGGCGCGGGCGGCGTCCACGATCTTGCCGGCGATGGCCTTGGCTTCGTTCGGATTTTCCTGCAGGAACTCCTCCAGGCGCGCGCCGAAGGCATTTTCCACGGCCGGGCGCACGTCGGAGCTGACCAGCTTTTCCTTGGTCTGGCTGGAGAAGCTGGGGTCCGGCACCTTCACCGACAGCACCGCGATCATGCCTTCGCGCATGTCGTCGCCGGTCAGGCTGATCTTGGCCTGCTTGGCGATGCCGTTCTGCTCGATGTAGTTGTTCAGCACGCGGGTCAGGGCGCCGCGGAAGCCGGCCAGGTGGGTGCCGCCGTCCTTCTGCGGGATGTTGTTGGTGAAGCAGTACATCGTTTCCTGGTAGGAATCGGTCCACTGCAGCGCCACTTCCACGGTGATGCCGTTGTGCTCGCCGCTGACCGCGATGACATTCGGGTGCAGCGGGGTCTTCAGCTGCGCCAGATGCTCGACGAAGCTCTTGATGCCGCCTTCGTAGTGGAAATCGTCGCGACGGCCCTCGCCACGCTCGTCGGCCAGGACGACCTTGACCCCCGAGTTGAGGAACGAGAGCTCGCGCAGGCGCCGCGCCAGGATTTCGTAATGGAACTCGACGTTGCCATGGAAGGCCACGGTCGAGGGCCAGAAGCGCACGGTGGTACCGCGCTTGCTCGTGGTACCCAGCTGCTTCAGCGGGCCGACCGCGGCACCGTTGCTGAATTCCTGCTGGTAGTGGAAACCGCCCTGGAACACATCCAGCAGCAGCTTTTCCGACAGGGCGTTGACCACGCTGACGCCCACGCCATGCAGGCCGCCGGACACCTTGTAGCTGTTGTCGTCGAACTTGCCGCCGGCGTGCAGGACCGTCATCACCACCTCGGCGGCGGACACCTCGCGGCCGAGCTTCTGGCTCATCTGCTCGTGCTTGCCCACCGGGATGCCGCGGCCGTTGTCCGACACCGATACCGAGCCATCGGCATGGATCGTCACCAGCACGTTGTCGGCATGGCCGGCCAGCGCTTCGTCGATGGAGTTGTCGACGACTTCGAACACCATGTGGTGCAGGCCGGTGCCATCGTGGACATCACCGATGTACATGCCGGGACGCTTGCGGACAGCCTCCAGGCCTTCAAGGGCGGTGATGCTGTTGGCGTCGTAATTGCCGTTGCTGGCCGGAGTGTTCTGTTCTTCGCTCATCGCGCTTGCCGTTGGCTCCACAGGTCACGCGCCGGCCCGGAGGTCGGGGCGTGAGTAAAGAGGGGATCGTCGAAAGTATACCAGCCGGGCCATGACGCACCCGGAACGGTCATTGCCGGGCCTGGATGGCGCCGTGTTCCACGTGGAACACGGCAGCCGGGTGCAGGTGTTCTTCAAGTACGGCGGGGAGTTCGGTGGCGGTAATGAAAACCTGGGCGGGCGTTGCGGCCAGCAGCTGCAGTACGCGCTGCTGGTGGTGCCGGTCCAGTTCCGCACCCAGGTCGTCCAGGGCGATCACCGGCCACTCGCCCCGCTGGGCCGCGTAATCGTCCGCCTGGGCCAGCAGGCAGGCCAGGGCAGTGAGCTTGGCCTGGCCGCGCGACAACGCATCGCGGCCGGGGATTTCCCCGTAGCCCACCGACCAGTCGGCGCGGTGTGGCCCCACCGAGGTGTGGCCCATGGTGCGGTCGCGCTCACGGGACAGCAACAACGCGTCAGCCAGCGACATCTCGTGCCGGCGCCAACCGGGTTGCAGCTCCAGGCCCTGCAACTGCAGCCCTGGCGCCAGATCCGCGGCGATGGCCACCGCACGTTCCTGCAGGCGATCGAGGTACTGCTGGCGCCGCGAGGTCAATGGAACGCCGGCTTCAGCCAGTTCGTAATCCCAGGCATCCAGCTGGCGTGGCGCCGCCCCGGCCTTGAGCAGGGCGTTGCGCTGCTTGAGCGCCCGCGTGTAACGGCGCCACAGGGGAAGAAAGTCAGGTTCCACGTGGAACAATCCCCAATCGATGAAACGCCGGCGCGGTTCGCTGCCCCCACTCACGAGCGCATGGCTGCCGGGCTCGAAGGTGACCACCGCCAGCGCCGCGCACAGCGACCCCAGCTGCGCCACATCCTCGCCATCAAGACGGCCCTTCCAGGTCTGCCCGCCATGGCGCAGGCCGGCGCGCCGGACCCGTTCCCCACTCGCGGCGCCGGCACGTTCCTGCCATTCGACGAAGACCTCCAGGGACTCGGCGCCTTTCTGTACCAGTCCATCGCGGACCCGCCCCCGGAAACTGCGCCCGTAAGCCATCAGGTGCAGGGCTTCCAGCAGGCTGGTCTTGCCGGCACCGTTGTCCCCCGTAATCAGGTTGATCCCCGGGCGGGGAGCCAGCTCCACGGAGTCGAACCGGCGAACGCGGTTCAGCGAGATACGGACGATGTGCATTGATGCTCGGGAGTAGAAGCAACGCCCAGGTGTGGCATCCGGGGCAGGATCGGCAGCTTAAAGCATCCGCCCGTCGAACCGGGCGCCGGGCCCGCGCTGCGAATCGACACACGCCGCCGCCGCCGGATCCTGTGTGTCGAGGGTGGGGCGTCCGTTGGCATCCTGTGGATAGATTTGCTGGCTCTTGCTCCGGAACCGCTTGCCCACAGCTATCCACAGACTCATCCCCGGCTTTTCCATAGGGGTTTCAGCATGCAAATATCATTTAAAAACAATAAGATAACCCTGTTTTACATGAAATCCAGCTCTACCATCACCACCAAGCTTCTGATTTATTCCCAGATTTAAAGCTTTACAGGCTCGCAGGAACAACGTTGGAACGGCATTCGATCCGTTGTACGGCTCATGACGCAATTCGGGATTGAAAGCCGATGCCAACCTGCTGAGTCGGGCCGTCATGACCAGGATCCTTCCAGGATCGAAGGTGAGCCCGTACAGGTCAGTTCCACGTGGAACTCCCTTTCGGGCAGGCAATCGCCAGGCAAAAAAAAGCCCGGCAGTGCCGGGCTTATGTTCCACGTGGAACCAGAACTGTCACAGACGCAGCGGCATGACCACATGCCGCGATTTTTCGCTGCTGGCTTCGCGCACCAGGGCCGAGGAGTTGGAATCGCGCAGCAGGATGACGATGTGCTCGTCGCGCAATGCCGACAGCGCATCGAGCAGGTAGTTGACGTTGAAGCCGATCGCCAGGTCGCTGACCTGGGTTTCCGCCTCGATCTCTTCCTGCGCTTCTTCCTGCTCGGGATTGTGCGCACTGATCTTCAGCTGGCCCGGGGTGACCTCGACGCGGACGCCGCGGTACTTCTCGTTGGACAGGATGGCCGCACGCTGCAGCGACGCACGCAGGGTTTCGCGGTCCACCTTCACTTCGCGGTCGGCGCCGATCGGAATCACTGCTTCGTAATCCGGGAAACGGCCGTCGATCAGCTTTGAGGTGAAGGTGACATCGTCGCGCTTCACCCGGACGTGGCTGCGGCCGACTTCCAGCTCCACCTCGCGGTCGCCCCCCTCGAGCAGGCGCTGCAGCTCGGTCACGCCCTTGCGCGGCACGATGATCTGGCGCTTGGAACCGGTGCTGTTCTCCAGCGCGGTTTCGCACAGGGCCAGGCGNTGNCCGTCGGTNGCCACGCAGCGCAGCAGCTGGTCGCGCAGGTCGAACAGCAGGCCGTTGAGGTAATAACGCACGTCNTGCTGCGCCATCGCGAATGCGGTGCGCTCGATCAGTTCCTTCAGTGCCGACTCCGGCACCGCCACGCGCTCGGTGGCCTCGACTTCATCCACCGACGGGAAATCGTTTGCCGGCAGCGTGGCCAGCGTGAAGCGGCTGCGCCCGGCCTGCACGGTGATCTTCTCGCCGGTCTGCGACACGGTGACGCGGCTGCCGTCGGGCAGGGCGCGGACGATCTCGAACAGCTTGCGTGCCGGAATCGTGGTTTCGCCGTCCTGCGCATCCTCGACCGCGATGCGGGAAACCATCTCCACTTCCAGGTCGGTACCGGTCAACGACAGCTGGCCGCCCTGCACCTGGACCAGGAAGTTGGCCAGAACCGGAAGGGTCTGACGGCGTTCGACCACGTTGACGACCTGCGCCAACGGCTTGAGGAAGGCTTCGCGCTGCAGTGTGAAACGCATGTGGTTTCGTGCCCCTATGCTTTTAAAGATGTGGGTTAAATCAAAAGCTTGGTGGTGCTGGTAGAGCCAGATTTGGTTTAAAACACACCCAAGTATTTGTTTTTAAAGAGTTTCATTGCATCGAAACCCTCTGTATTACTGGCCCGGAACGGGTGGGGAAAGCTGTGGATAAACTGGCGCCGATCCGGAACCGTATTTTTATCCACAGATTCTCCAGCGTCTGCCCCCGAATGATGCACCGTTTTGTGCGATGACGCCTGCATGGCGCCGATGCATCATCTGCCGGCCCTGTTGCCTGGCCGTTCCCGGTACCCCGATGACTCACTCACTCAACTTGCGGATGAGCTTGTCCCAGTCCTCGCGGAGCTTGCCGTCGGTCTCCATCAGCGTGCGGATCTGGCGGCAGGCATGCAGGACCGTGGTGTGGTCGCGGCCGGCGAAGGCATCGCCGATTTCCGGCAGGCTGTGCTCGGTCAATTCCTTGGTCAGCGCCATCGCCACCTGGCGCGGGCGCGCCAGCGAACGGGTCCGGCGCTTGGACAGCAGGTCCTTGATCTGCAGGCCGTAGTAGTCGGCCACGGTCTTCTGGATGTTGGGGATGCTGATCGCCTGCTGCTGGGCGCGCAGCAGGTCGCGCAGGGTTTCCTGGGCGAACTCGGTGGTGATGGCGCGGCCGGTGAAATTGGCGCGCGCGGTCAGCGTGTTGAGCGCGCCTTCCAGGTCGCGCACGTTGGAGCGCATCTTCTTGGCGATCAGGAACGCCACGTCATCGGGAATCTCGGCGCCGCGTTCGCGTGCCTTGGCCAGCACGATGGCCGCGCGGGTCTCGAAATCCGGCGGTTCGATCGCCACCGACAGGCCCCANGCCAGGCGNGACTTCAGCCGCGCTTCCAGGCCCTCGACTTCGCGCGGNTAGCGGTCGCAGGTCAGGATGATCTGCTGCTTGCCGTCGAACAGCGCNTTGAAGGTGTGGAAAAACTCCTCCTGGGTGCGGTCCTTGCCGGCNAAGAACTGGATGTCGTCGATCAGCAGCGCGTCCACCTGCTGGAACTGGCGCTTGAACTGGTCCATGGTCTTTTCCTGCAGCGCCCGGATCATGGCGCTGAAGAACTGCTCCGAACGCAGGTACAGCACCCGCGCGGCGGGGTTGGCCTGGCGCATCGCGTTGCCGGCGGCCAGCATCAGGTGGGTCTTGCCCAGGCCGGTGCCGCCGTACAGCAGCAGCGGGTTGTGCGCACGGTCGCCGGGCTTCTGCGCCGCCTGGAAAGCGGCGGCCAGGCCCAGCTGGTTGCTGCGGCCCTCGACGAAGTTGGCGAAGGTGTAGTGCGCGTCGAGGTTGCCGTTGAACGGCACCACCGGCGCGGCCGGCGCCATGCCGGCGGCCGGGGCCACGGCCGCCACCGGCTCGACCGCGCGCGGGCGCGAGCCGATTTCCAGCTGCACGTCGGTGATGTCGGCGAAATAGCGCAACAACTCCTGGATGCGCGGCAGGTAGCGCTCGCGCACCTGGTCGACGATGAAGGCGTTCGGGGCGTACAGCACCATGCTGTCGGCGCGGTGGTCGGCCTGCAACGGCTTCAACCAGGTGTGGACATCTTCGGGCGGGAACTCCGCTTCAAGACGTTCGATACAACGGGACCAGGCATCCATCGGGAATAATCGTCGAAGGCACGCGGGACGGGCGCAGTGAAGCCGCCCGGCCACGTGCCGGATAGGGGGAAAGTGGATGGCCCAGACTACCACCGCGCGGCGGGGGCGGGAATGCTTGTCCCTGACTTGTTCACAGATCCATCCACAGCCTGTGGATGAAACCCCTGCACGACAGGCGGGATATGGCTTGACGCGGTGGGGGGGAGGTCTATAGAATTTCCGGTTCTTTCCGTCCCATTCATACAGGTGCCCCCATGGCCACCAAGCGCACGTTCCAACCCAGCAACCTCAAGCGCAAGCGCGATCACGGCTTCCGCGCGCGTATGAAGACCGCTGACGGCCGCAAGATCCTGTCGCGTCGCCGCGCCAAGGGCCGCAAAGTCCTCAGCGCTTGATTGCGTTGCCGCCCCGTGCGGCAGATGCAACTCCGATCGTGAGCAGCACCGACCCGCGCAAGCGATTTCCTCGCTCTGCGCGGGTTCGTACGCGTGCCGAATATACAACGGTCTTCAACGGCGCCCGCCGTGTATCCGACCCGCTGATGACACTGCACTGGCTGAAAGGGGATTCCCCCGCCCGGCTGGGCCTGGCCGTGTCACGCAAGGTCGATACGCACGCGGTGGGCCGCAACCGTATCAAGCGTGTGCTGCGTGATGCCACACGCCACCTCCGGGCAGGCATGGCCGGGGGTGACTACGTCGTGGTCGCCCGCTCGGCGGCCAAACTTGCCAGCAACCGGCAGATCCGCGAGGCGTTCGAACGCCTGCTCCGCCGTGCCGGCGCATTGCCCGCCGTGGTCGCTGACGGCACAATGCCGCCGCGCGAGGGCAACGAACCCTCTTCTTCCTTGAACGCGCCGGGCACCCTGCCTGGTCGAGCCGAGCCTGCCTGCTGATGAACCAGACCCGTGTATTCCTGATTTTCGCCTGGCTGATGGTGGCGGTGCTGCTGTGGATGGAGTGGGGCCGCGAAAAGAACGCGCCGGACCCGGCCACCGTCGCCGCGACCCAGCCGGCGGTGCCTGCCGCCAACGACGCC
>JGI26528J50254_1001958_pt1 | contig 10045 bp, 8 predicted proteins | sample ThiBiot_300_plan_FD_50254 | JGI IMG/M metagenome (IMG submission 50254)
AGTTGGCCTGTTGATCTGCCAGGACCTGTGGGGCCTGGAGCCGATGGCCGAGACCGCCGCGGCGGGTGCGCGCCTGGTGCTCGTGCCGAACGCCTCGCCTTTCGAACGCCACAAGCATGCCGAGCGCGATGCGCTCCTTGCCGAGCGTGCGCGGGACAACGGGACTGCCATCGCCTACGTCAATGTCGTGGGCGGGCAGGACTCTACGGTTTTCGATGGGGCGTCGCTGCTGGCAGACGCCCGCGGTGCGGTCGCCCCGGCTGCCACCGCGTTTGAGGAACACCTGCTGATCACGGACTTCGACCCGGAGCTGCAGACCTTCACGCCGATCGCCTGGCCGCGCAGCGCGGATGAAAGCGAGGACGGCCTGATGTACCAGGCGCTGGTCATCGGCACTCGCGACTACTGCAAGAAGAATGGGTTCGACAAGGTGATCCTGGGCCTCTCAGGTGGGATCGACTCGTCACTGGTGCTCGCGATCGCCGCCGACGCACTGGGCGGCAGCAACGTCACCGCGGTGCGCATGCCCTCGCGCTACACGGCGGAGCTCTCGAACGATCTGGCCTCCGCGCAATGCGAAGCACTGGGCGTGCCGATGCTGACGCTGCCGATCGAGACGCCTTTCCAGGCATATCTGGATACGCTCGCGCCGGTGTTCAAAGGCGCGGCTATCGATACCACGGAGGAGAACCTGCAGGCGCGCATTCGCGGAGCAATGCTGATGGCGCTGTCCAACAAGCTCGGCGGATTGGTGCTGACCACAGGCAACAAAAGCGAATACGCGGTCGGATACGCCACGATCTACGGTGACATGGTCGGCGGCTATGCACCGCTCAAGGACGTCTACAAGACCGAGGTCTACCGCCTCGCGCACTGGCGCAACACCGTGGGGCCCCTCGCGATCCCCCAGGGCGTCATCCAGCGCGCTCCCTCCGCGGAGCTGCGGCCCGATCAGAAGGACCAGGACTCATTACCGCCCTACGATGTCCTTGACGCACTGCTCTTCAGGCACATCGATCAGGAACAGTCGCGCGCCGAGATCGTCGCTGCCGGCTTCGGCGAGCAGCTGGTCGACAACATCCTGCGACTGGTTCGCATCGCGGAGTGGAAGCGGCAGCAGGCAGCCCCTGGACCCAAGGTCAGTCGACGCGCATTTGGGCGCGAACGGCGATACCCGATCTCCAACGGTTTCCGCTACTGATGGGCGTAGTACCGGTGGTTCACGGCTTTGCCGCAGGCATAGCACCGCCGAAATGCGCCGCCGCGATTGGCGCGCCCCTCGCGCTCGTGTCCCAACGGGCCACCGCACGTTACGCACGACGGGCCCATCCCGCGCTCCCAGCGCCATAGCCGATAACTTGCGGCGCCTATGAGCAGAAAGCCCACTCCGGCCATTGCGATCGGCACCCACCGGAGCATGTCGAACAAGCCTGCAGCCAATGGCCCTCGATTCAAGCCGGCGAGTAGTGCGGCCGACACGAGCGCTCCGGCAAACAGCACTGCACCGGGTAGACACGCTCTCACCAACATCCACGCACTTCTGTCCATACCTACACCCCTGAGTTGATTCCTTATCGCATCCTCCTTGCAGCCGTCCCAAAATCTGCGACGCCTGCCTGCAGCCTAGACCCGTCGCTGGGGCACGGCTCGCTCCGGTGCAACAATGCAGGCAGCTCGAGACGCAGCCGCGGAAGTGATGTCCGATGGGCTCGTCACGTTGAGTGACCTTGGGGTCGACCGAGAAGGAAGCCATGAATGGGCCTGTCAGACCGCAGCAATCTGCTTTTCAGCAATCTCGACCTTCGCGCATCGCTTGATGCACGCCGCCATGCGATCGATAGCGAAGTGCGCGCCCTCGACCCCAACCGGCTTTTGAACACATCACCTGACGACCTTGCCCGCTTCTTCGTCGAGAAGTACCACATGGAGCCTCCTGCGCTTTACCGGGACCAATGGAGCGTCGAGTCGAAAGAGGAAACCGAGACGAGGGAGGACTACGGTCACCGGTTCACTGCAACGGTCCAGCGGCTTTACGTGCACATTCCGTTCGTTGGCGACCGGGACCTCTTCATGTCGCGGGCGAGCACCTTCACGATGTCGCCGCCTCGAGGGGTCGCCGGAGCGCAGACGCTGACCTTGGCGTTTACGCCTGGCCAGCAGGGAGGGCCCGAGGCGGTCCGTGCTTTGATCGATCGCGAGATCGACGAAGTGGAGCGACACCTCGCATGGATCAGGAATGACCTGGAGGCCTATAACGGCTCTCTGGGTGCGATTGCCGACCAAGCGATCCGGCGACGACGCGAGCAAGTCCTCCACCAGCAGGGCTTGGTCGCTGGACTCGGCATCCCGTTGCGTGAGCGCGCAGGCGCACCGGAGACCTATGTCGTTCCTGCCGTGCGCAGGAAGGCAGTGCCTACACTGCCGGCGGCCTCGACTGCGCCATTCAAGCCGGAGCCTGTCCTGGCGATGGAGCATTACGACCACATCCTCGACGTGATCCAGAACATGACGACCGTCATGGAGCGCAGCCCCGCGACCTTCGCGCGGATGGACGAGGAGTCCCTTCGCGACCACTACCTCGTACAGCTGAACGGCCACTACCAGGGTTCCGCGACGGGAGAGACGTTCAACAACCAGGGCAAGACCGACATCCTGATCCGGGAGCAGGACAGGAACATCTTCATTGCCGAGTGCAAGTTCTGGAAAGGCGCCAAAGGCTACGCCGCGACGATCGACCAGCTGCTCGGCTACTCCGCCTGGCGTGATACCAAGGCCGCAATCGTCGTCTTCAATCGAAACAGGGATACGACGAAAGTGCTGGAGGAGGTCAAGAAGACCACCGAGGCCCACGCGAACTACAAGCGGACGCCTGCCTGGACCCACGAGTCCGGGTACCGGTTCGTGATGCACCACCCGGCCGATAGCAATCGCGAACTGATCATGACCGTGCTCGTCTTCGATATTCCCGCGCCGGCTCCGCGCGGTACTGGCGCCCCTGCGCCCGTAACTGGGGCGTAGACCATCCTGCCGCGGACCTTCTGCGGCGATCAGACACGCGGCAAGGAAGGAGCGAACCCTCGCGTTAGATGTGCAGGGCCCAGCCGTTCACCGCCATCGCAGCTTCCTTCAGGGCCTCCGGGAGCGTGGGATGGGCGTGGCAGCTGCGCGCCACGTCGTCCGCCGATCCGCTGAACTCCATCGCGACGACGGCCTCATGGATGAGCGAGCCCGCCTCCGGGCCCACGATGTGTACGCCAAGAATGCGGTCCGTCTCCGCGTGCGCCAGCACCTTGGCGAGCCCATCGGTCTGCGCCTTGGCACGTGCACGCGCGCTGGCGCTGAAGGGGAATCGCCCCACCTTGTATGGGATGCCTGCAGCCTTGAGCTGCTCCTCCGTCTGACCGACCGAGCCCACCTCGGGTGCCGTGTAGATCACGGCCGGGATCGTCCCGTAGTTCACATGCCCCGGCAGTCCCGCCAGCTGCTCGATCAACGCAACACCCTCTTCGCTCGCCTTGTGCGCGAGCATCGCGCCACCGATGACATCGCCGATCGCGTAGATCCCTTCGACATTCGTGCGCCAGTGGTCGTCGACCTTGATGAAGCCCTTCGCGTCGCGCTCCACGCCGAGCTGTTCCAGGTTTAGTCCCTCGGTGAAGGGCCGACGCCCGATGGAGACCAGCACCCGATCAGCGTGGATCCGATCCTGAGCACCGCCGTTGGCCGGTTCGATCAAGAGCTCAACACCGTCACCGTTCACTGCCGCGCCGACGACTTTCTGGGAGAGGCGGAACTCGAAGCCCTGCGACTTCAGCGCCTTGTGCAGCACCGTCGCTGCTTCGACGTCCATTCCTGGTGTGATGCGGTCAAGGTATTCGACCACGGTGACTCGGGCACCCAGTCGACGCCACACCGAGCCGAGTTCGAGGCCGACGTAGCCCGCACCGATGACCACGAGGTGCGCGGGCACCTCCGGGAACGAAAGCGCGCCTGTCGACGATACGATCCGATCCTCATCGACCTCGACGCCGCGCAGCGGCGTGCTGTCCGATCCGGTCGCGATGATGATCCAGCGGCCTGAAAACTCTTGAGTGTGCCCGGCATCGTCCGTGACTTCGACGCGCCCTGGCGCTGCGATCCGGCCGCTACCCTGCAGGCGCGTTACGCCGTGCTTCTTGAAGAGGAAGTCGATGCCGTTGCCCAGGCCGGCGACGACATCATCCTTGTGAGCCAGCAACCGGGGCAGGTTGACCCGCAACCCATCGAACTCGACCCCGTGCACCGCGAATTCGCTCGAGGCCGCGTGGAAGCGCTCGGATGACTCGAGCAGGGCCTTGGACGGAATGCAGCCAATGTTGAGGCATGTCCCACCCAGGCGCCGGCGACGTTCGATGCAAGCGACTTTGAGACCCAGCTGCGCGCCACGAATCGCGGCCGGATAGCCGCCTGGTCCACCGCCAATGATGATGACGTCGTATGTCTCGGCCATGCTGAAGCTCCCGGGGACAGGCGACCGATACTAGAGTCTGGAGCTACTACAGGGTCAAGCCCGGATCGTGACCCAGCATTGACGTCGTCCTGCCAGCGCCCGGTCGACTCACCTCATGCAGTGGCACACACCTACTCCTGCGCCTTTACCTGCCGCTTGGCGTACCGCAGAAGCTTCTCGTGACCCTCGTCCCCGAGCTCGGTCCATAAGAGCAGCAGATCCGCGAGCCGATCGTCGTCTACGAACAAGAAGGCTGCCGGCACGCCAAGCTCCTCCGCGAGACGCTTGACCATCGCGTGCGGGGGCTCGTGGATGCCCTTCTCGTACTGGTTCATTCGCGGACTGGCGGCTGACGGGTCCATCCCGACCCGAAGGCCGAGCTCGGTTTGTGTCAGCCCCGCGCGCTCCCGTGCCTGCCTGAGGCGTTTCGAGAACGTGGTCGATGGCTGCACCCTTTTGACAGTCTTGCTCAACTTGGCCATGCCAATAGGGTGAGAAAGACCGGCCGCCAGCGATACTATGGTAAACTTAGGATGCTTACCAGCGAGGGCGGAGGCCCGTTCATGGCCCCCGTACCAGCGCCTACCCTGGACGACTTGGGGATCCAAGGTTGCCTGGCGCTTGCTGCGCTGCTGATGGCCCAGCACAAGCGCATCCCGGTAGCGCCCACCCGTCGCCACTCCCTTGCAATGCTCCATGCCCTACGCGAGCAGGGGATCATCGAAGCGCCGTGGCCAGACGCCCGATGGGAGCTGGACCCGACCGCGGAAGAGACGCCGATCGAGCAGATCCAGTGGCGGTATGCCTGGAAGGACTACCTGCGGCCTGGCCTTTTGCAAGCGCTTGAGGACTTTCTCGAAGAGGTCCCCCACGACAATTACGGACTCGCGTCGCGCATCCGCCTATGGCACGAACTCGCTGCCTCCGAAGCCGAGCGGTTCTTCGAATCCCAACTGGCCCGCCATCATTTCGAGACCTCGTGGGCATCCGACCTGGCATTTGTCGTCCGGGATAGCCGGCAGGTTCTTCCCATCGCACAGTGGCGCTACTGCTGCTGGGCCGCCACCCGCTACGGCGCGTCCTTGGCGCAGCAACTTCGCAGCACGGAGACGGGCGTGATTCGCGAAGGGATCTACACGGAGTTGCGCAAGCGCGCCCAGCGCCTCGCCAACGGCGACTGGTCGAACTGCGCCTTCGTACCGTTTCAGCCGACCCCTGAAAGTGCTGCCAGCCGTTTGTTCGCGTCCAAGCTGACACGGCTGGGAGCAGCCTTCTGGACGCTTCCGTACGAGCCCGAAAGTCTTCTGATCGCTCGCGCGTTCACACCGATGACGCCTGCTGAGTAGCGCCGGCGCTGACTGATCCCCGAGACCGGTCGCGAGGCGTCTCGCCGACCCCCTAAGTCTGGAGCCCAGCCTTTGCTCGCTCCACCTCAAGCCGCAAGCGGCGAATTTCCTCGTCTTGATCGGCAATGACGGAATTCTGCTCCTCGACCGTCTGGCTGAGCTTCGCAACCGTCGACTCGCGCGTGCCTGACCGAACGGCGCGCTGGTAAGGCGTCTGCGACGCAATGCTGCGCTGTCCGAGCTTCCGCGCGGTCGCGTGCATCACGTCTTCCGCAGCTGTCGAGAGGCCGAGCTCCTTGCGGGACTGGAGCTCCTGCACGGCCGCCCCATCGCCGAATTTTCGCCGCAGACTGTGGTGGCCGGCCCCCTGACGCGCAGGTACACCAATCGCGCGATACGCCTTGCCGAACGCCTGCACGATGGTCTGGTCGCCCAACGGCCGCCCTGATGTGGCACTGGTGAAGAGCCTTCGCTGCGATACCGCTTCCGACCACCCGTTCTGCTTCATACGAGCCTCGCGCGCGGCAATAAACCGCGTCACGCGTGCGAAAAGCGTCGCGGGAACCTCGAAGCTGTCGCCGTAGCCGAACTTTTGTACTTTGGGCGATACCAGGCGACTGCCATCGTCCAGCTCGGTCGATCGATCCGGCGAAAAGTCGTCTACCTCCAAGCCTGTGAGCGTTACAGCGCGCCAACCGACGCGGTCAGTCAGCTCGATCCACAGTCGGTTCCTCTCGCGCACGAATGCGTCGTCACTGGTCGTCAGCGCCTCGATGAGCCTTCGCTTCTCCTCGCTGGTAGCAAAATGTTGCTTACCACTTCCCCGGCCTGATACTCGCTTGAAACACTTCGGATAGTCGGTTGCGGGATCGCGCTTGGGCTTTCCTTGACTCGTGCGCGCCGCGGGCTCGCAGAGGGTCGAGGTGACCGGCCCCTTCAGGCCCAAAACGGCCACGCCCAGCAGCGCATCCCGTCGACACCATGCATAGAAGCGATAGATCCAGCGCAAACGATCATTGACGGTCCGCATGGCCAGGCGCTTCTCCTGCTTCGCGCGCGGAGACTGCATGACGGCCTTTACTTCGTTGTCCCGGTGCTCGACCAGAAGAGCGTCGGTGGCCGCCCACAGGTCGAGCCCTTTGGCGTCCAGGAAGCGAAGCCAGCCCAGAAGCGCGTATGTGACCGGATCGACAGCCGAGCGATACCCGGTCGGAGAGGCGACGTCACGCTTGGCTGCCGCGATGGACTCGACGAAGTCGTGGAGCGCATCCACCAGCCGCCGGCGGCGGTCGTAGAACACGGGCACCCCACCGCGCCCGTCATCGGTCCACTCAACGAGCGCGAGGGCCGTGCTCAACGGCTGACCTCGGCGAGTACCTCGACGAAGACGTCCATCGGGACCGGCCGGGTCAACAAAATGCTCCCGGTGCCCCCGTGCTGCCTTTGGCCTGCCTGCGAGACATCCCCGATGCCCCGAGCACGCATATCAAACTCCGCGAGCTCGAAGCCGTCGTTCGTTGCCGCCACGGCGTTCAGTCGGGCCATGGCATCCATGCCCGCGCGTCGAGGAAGGTAGAGATAGCAGACGCCATGCCCGCCTTCACGGGCCAGGCGCCCTCGCAGCTGATGGAGCTGGGAAATGCCGAACCGCTCGGCATGCACGATGATCACTGCACGCAGATCCGGGATGTTCAGCCCGACCTCGACCACTGTCGTCGCGACGAGGATCTGAGCCGCACCGCTCGCGATATCGTCGAAGGCGACCTGCACCGTCTCCGGCTCGGATTCGCCGTGCAGCGACCGGACGATCCCGGGAAAGAGACGCTCCCATTTTCCAGCGACACGCGCGACCGACGGAAGCGCCTCGCCGTCATCCTCCTCGCTCTCCTCGCGACGCGGACATACGATCAGCACCCGGGATCCGCGAGCGATGACGCTCCGAATCTCGTCGATCATCTGGTCAGTACCGCCGCGCTCGACCACGCGCGTGTGGATGTCTTGTGGACTGTGACGATGCGTCAGCCGAATGACATCCAGCTTTCCGTATAGCAAGAGCGCTTGTGTTCGCGGGATCGGAGTCGCGCTGATCTCGACCACGTGCGTGCCGTTTGCCGCGAGTGCCCTGCGCTGGTCCACGGAGAACCGGTGCTGTTCGTCGACGACGCAGATGTCCAGTGGCCCCACGTCCCGGAACAACATGGCCGTCGTTCCTACAAGCCAGTTGCTCGACTTGGCGTTTTTCCTGCTCTTGCCTGTCACTAATACGGCACCGAGCTCCGGAAACAGGCGCACGATCTCTTGATGCGCTTGCGACGCTAGACGCTCGTTGGGAAGCATCACAGCGGCCCGGGCGCCCGCGCGTACTGCAGCCGCGGACGCCAGCTGGTACACGATCGACTTGCCCATGCCGACGTCGGCATTGATCAAGGTCGCCGACGTCGTCGGCCCTCGGAAACGGTCCACGAGCTGGGCTGCGGCTGCGCGTTGCTCGTCGGTGAGTCGGAACGGCACCCGGCCCAACAGATCCTGCCATCCCCCGATATCAAACGCTTGGCGAGCGGGTGGGTGTTCACCCTGGAGCTCACGCAGCTCGCCGATCGTGAGGATCGCCGAGAGCCTTTCCAGGCTCTGCTGCGCCGCCTCCCCGATCTCGGGCGCCGCCGGCAGGTGCGCTTCCCACAACAGGTCTTCCAAGGTTCCGCGCGGGCGACGGAGGAGGCGCCGGAGGTCTAAGGGGTCAATGACACCGCTCACGGACGCCCGCAGATGTGCCGCCGCAGCAGGAATCGCGTCAGGGAGCAGCGCAGTCACCAGCTTTCGGGCCATGGCGACCGACAGCACGCGCGTCTTGCCTGGGTATACGGGAAGCACGTGGCCGAGTGCGCTAGCGTCCAGCAAGACCGGATTGTTCAAGAAAAGAAGGTCGCCCACGGCGGTGAGCGTGCCTGCGAAGGCCACCGGCTCGACGCCTGCCTCTTCCAGCGCCTTTTGCAGGCTCCGCGCGTCGCCGAACACGGAGAAGCGCACTTTCATCCCGACGCCATCGAGCAGTGAGCCCTGGGCCTGCGGCGCCGTCGCGCGGCCGCGGCGGGGGGTCCACCGGGTACGGAAGTCGCCCGCGTAACGGCCAACGCAGACGACATCGCCCGTGGAAGGACCCAGTCCGAAAAACCGTTCTATGGGCTGACGTGCATCCAGAAAACGGGTCGGAAGATAGAGGGCTGCCTGCCAAAGCTCTGACACTCCGACGGCGCCCAAGCGCTTCAGGGCCCGGCTCCGATCCACGCCCGCGCTCAGTCGAGCAGCAAGATCCCTCGGATCATGGCCCCCCACAGGGGTATCGGACTGGTCGAGCATCCAGGTCAATTGCGACGTCCTTTCAACCGACTGCCCGGATGGGCTTCACTTTGCGAATGGTCGCCGTCAGCGCAGCGACTTCCGCCGACAACGCCGCCACGTCCCGATGGGCCTTCTCTAGCTGCTCCGACAGGTGCGCTATGGATTCCCGATGCGCGCGCTGCTCATCGGCCAAGGACGCGGCCAGGACACGCACCTGCTGGCGGGCCGCGCGATACCCGAGTAATGCCCCCGCGCGTAACTGCCGCTCGATCAGCACCTGTCCCTCTGCATCCCGTAGCGCGGCTTTAGGATCAAGACGCTTGATCGTTGCCGACCGTAGTTTCTCGAGCGCCGCAAGAAGGGACGTTACCGTCGCCTTCTCCTCAGGATACGAGCAGAGCGTTTGAAACGCCGTGGCTCGAAACGGCCCGATCTGGGGGCTGTTCTGTGAACCATCCCACCGGCAGAAGTCCCGCAGGCTCTGGGGATACCAATCGAATTCGTAGGGCTCACCAACGGTAGGCGTCGCGCCCCCTTTGAATGGCAGCCCCGTCCGCGACCAGTGCTCCAACTGCTCGCGTTTTGCAACGATCGCGGCCTTCGCTGCGACCTTGTTGGCGTTGGAAACGTGGTTCGGAGTCGTCGTCACGCGGGCTCCTCCAAAACGGTTCTATCGGGGTCTTGCCGCCACTCGCGCTCCATCAAGCGGCGCTCCATGGCCAGAAGTCCTTCCAGGGCCACGATCTCCTGCCTGACGGTCGCCGCCTCCGCCGAACATGCAGCCGCGTCCTCAGCTTCACGGAGCTGCCTAAGATCTCGCTCAACGTTCTCAAGGAATGCGACCGACGTACTATGAAATGGGCACTTCGAG
>JGI26528J50254_1001960_pt1 | contig 10031 bp, 8 predicted proteins | sample ThiBiot_300_plan_FD_50254 | JGI IMG/M metagenome (IMG submission 50254)
AACCGGTTGGCAAGCTTTGCGGCGGGCAGCTTCGCGAGGAGCATCATGTTGTGCAGGGGCCGGTAGCTGAGCAAGGCGGAGCGCAGGATCAGGTTCATGCCATGCAGGAAGTCGCCCTGCGCGATCGCCACGGAGCCGACGCGGTTCAGCCTTTCTCCGCGAATGGACTTGATTTCGCTGGCGGCGAGCCGATGGCGGAGCCGTTCCAGATGCCGCTCGACCATGGGTAGGGTGTAAGTGTACTGGTCAGCGAGCCGCCAGGCGGAAAGGCTTTCATGGCGCACATGAACGCGCACCAGACTCTCGGGCACATAGGCCGGCGCCGCCTCAAGCGCCAGCCTGATCCACATGTCCTGGTCCTCGGCTACCTTCAGCGCCTCGTTGAAGCCGCCCAATCGCAAGAGAAGCTCCCTGCGTGCAACCACCGTTGGCGTCGCCACGAAATTGCAGGCCAGAAGCGCTTTCCAGGCATTCTCGTCGTCGCGCACGGGGCGGCCCTGATAGGTGTCGCCGAGAAAGCGCCCGGAAGGGGCGAATTCATGCGAAGCGCAGAAGACAAAGGAGACATCCGGGTGGGCACGGATGGCCGCGACCTGCTTCTCCAGCTTGTGCGGCAGCCATTCGTCGTCCGCATCGAGAAACGCGATCCAGTCGCCCCTCGCAGCTTCGATTCCGACATTGCGGGCGCCGGCGGCGCCCCTCTGCCGGTCGAGCGCGACGATCCTCACACCGCGATCGGCGAAGCTTGCCGCGATTGCGGCCGTGGTATCCGAACTGGCATCATCGACAATGATGGTCTCGCAGGGTGCCCGGCGCTGGACCAGCACCGAGTCGAGCGCGCGCGCCAGCGTCTTCTCGGCGTTGCGTGCGGGGATTACGACGCTGATCGAAACTTCGCAGCTCCTAGAAACGCTACTCAACGACACGTCTTCCCCGTGATGGAACACCAGCCACGACACATACCTTTCCATGCCACCAGCCTATTTCCCCACTGAACCACATCGTTGAAGTAGCTGGAAGGCATCTGCTTACCAGGCACAAAAAATCATCTTACGAGTCACTCCGCACCCAGCTTGATTGCCATCATGCCAATGGTCGGCACAAATCGTGGGAGCAGTCCGGCAGCTTCAAGTGTAACAATCGCCTTCTGCTTTGCCGCCGCGTTCCAACCATCAAATAGTTTAGCACTTCCAATCTGCTGGCCCGCCGATCCATTTAAATTGAATAAATACCTCGGAACCTGATAACCCGGGAATGGCCAATACAAGCCAGAAACATCAAATCCGGCATCAAGAAACATTCTTCTATACTGCCGAACGCTGTAGTTGACTATCCTGTACGGGCTTCCGTTCTTGAAACGATGCAATAAATCCGCCAAGCGGAGAGGCAGCGCTGGGCCAAATCGAATTCCATTGTGGTCACGACCGCCCAATAGATAGTTCCAGCCATAGCGATTCTTAGAATACATCAATAACTTACCGCCCGGCTTCATTATGCGTCTCAGCGATAACAAGGCTGCGCGATGTGCCTTAAGCGTTGTCATCTCAGGAAGATTCAGCGGAAGATATTCATAGACACCGACCATAACAATCGCATCGAACGCATTATCTGGAAATGGTAATCGAAGAGGGTCAATGTGGCAGACAGGCTGAATATTTTCTATTTTCTCCTGTCGTCGAACTATGTTGAGGAAGGACACGCGCTCGAATGACCCATCAAGCGACACGACATCTGCATACAGCTTAGCCAGAGCAAGAGAAACGCCACCATATCCGCATCCAAAGTCCAACACCGCACCCTGCGTTGGCGCGAGCGGGGAAAGGGAAAGCGACCGCACCTCGCTATCCAACAGGTCGGCCACTTGCGGACGCTCCGGCTCCATCACATCACGGAGCGTCGAACGCCAACCATGTTGTTTAGCGTGCTCCAATATATGCCGCATCTTCTGCCGATCAAATTCGCCGTGATTACTGATCGATCTAATAAAATTGAATATCCCATCTTTTGTGCCAAATGTTTCATTGCATTCAACGCAATGCAAATTTTCGGGCAACTCCTCCAAATTACCCCCGCAAATGGGGCAGGCGAACATAACGGTCAATTTGTGTCCTCATCAGCTCAGAAAATGGACGTATCGGACCTCAATTTCAGCTTATTGTAACAGCCGCAATGCCGTTAACTGGTCCGCTAATCTATCAAGATTGTACTTTGCAGATGCTTCACCTCTCTCCGACCAGAAACGGATAAAGCTACGAACTGCCGAGCAGATTAGAAAGGAAGGCGAGTGCTGGATCTCCGGACTTCCATATCCATCTAGAAATCCTTGTTTGACACGATTTATGACTTTTTTAGGCGCTAGAATGGCCGAGCCACGTAATTTGGTCATCTGCTCCTCGATGGAGTTCGTAAATGTACAAATGTCCCAGCAAGGGTCAATGTATCTCCATTCCAAAACACCTGGATCTATAATAGAAATCTTTATTCCATCTGTTAGAACATTAAACGCGGTGTAGTCTCCATGCGTTCTAACAACTTGGCCGTCAGGAAAATTTTCTACCGCTTCGATAAGAGTTTGTCGATATTCGCTCGGTAGAATCGCGAGCCCCTCGCTTCGCGTGCCGGCATGAACGTATCTGGAAAGACCTGTTGAGGAGTTGCCGGTTTTGGTGGTTGCGGCATGCCACCGTTTCAGCCATCGACCCGCAAGTCTGGCTCCCGCGATCAATTCTGGAAAACCTTGTGCAGCCTGGAAAATTGGAATGCCTTTAAGATAGGTATTCAAAGCTGGCAATTCAGATTTCTCGAGAATCAGAAGTCCGGATTCCATGTCGAAACCAACATACAAGGACTGAAAGTCGGCTAGCCCTTTGCACGATTCAGCGATCGACTGCAGAATTTCAGATTGTTCTTGTGTAAATCGTCGCCTATGGGATTCCGACTCGCCTGCGCGTTTTAGCATATATGTCTTTTGTTCGTCCCGCTCTAGGACCACTGCACACCACAAGCTTGACATACGCCGCTCGATCTTGTGGACACTGATGTTGGATTCTGAACCTGCGATACCACAGCGACGCAAAGCACCGCGTACTGTGTCGGTTTCATCTCTGATGGCCAGACTTAAATTCGCTGTAGCTGATTTCATCCGACGCTGCCAATTTTATGCAACAAGAAATACTGTATGCAAAGATGTATCCTAACCGACCAATTCAGCTGTAACAATCTGGCCTGGCAATCAGACATACGTGGGTCAGGTCTTGCCTGTGGCCATCTTTACGCCTCGCCGAAGCAGCGCCTCGCCCCGAAAGACGGTCTTGGGTTTGCGCAGCCTTCGCCAGTACATCTCGTAGTGCTCCGGCCCGAAGGACTGCTTTAGCCGGTTGATTCCTGCCAGAAAATCGTACTGCGCCATGCCCTCCGTAGCGTAATGCGCCATCGCCAACGCGTGGCAGACATAGCCGGGACGCAGGTCCGGCGCCGTGTCGTCGAACCCACTCTGGTAGCTCGACACCGTGCCATTGCGGCGGAAATTGTAGAGATAGCCGAGAACATGCGTGCCGGCCGAAATGCGCATGAGGTCCACGCCGCCGTCGATCCCGTCCACGATCAGCGCGCGATGAAAGACCTCGAAGAAGGGATGGTTGAACGCATGCCTGCGTCCGCGCCGTGTCCATGAGCGCACGTGCAACTCCTTCATCCGTTCGAAATAGGCCAGAGCCGTGTCCGCGTCGCCGGCGACTTGGACCGAGAGCGGCCCCTTGCGCTCCCACGCACGCATGCTGCGGCGGAGCTGCTGGCGCGCATTCCGGCTGAGCAGCGGCTCGATTCCCTCCGGCGAGCCTGCCAGCGGCGCCCGGAACGCTGGGCTGATCCTCTCTCTGTCGAGCGGCCCCGGGACGGCTCGACGGCCGGCCGGGACGCCCGGCAGGACAAGCTCGTCGGCCGCGATCCCGCCGGCCCGGAAGGAACGCTCGAGGGCGTCGATCTGGGCGTCGCCGCCCGCGCCCGGCACGGCGAATCCGTTATGCTCGATCGTTAGACAGTCCAGGGCCGGATCGCCTGTCGCGTTGAGCCAGACCTGGCGAACGGGTATCAGGCCGCGCAGCCTGCCCCGGCGCGGCGTCAGAAGGGCAAGCCCGGCCAGTTCGCCAGCCCTTGTCGCCCGTAGCAGCATCGGCTGGATCGAAGGCGGCAGCGTCTTCAGCCATGTGCCGATCCATGGCCAGGTCAGGAAGAACGAGTGCGCGCCCGTCCTGTCCAGGTCGCGCCAGATCTCCTCCAGCGTTCCAACGGGGGGAAGGCGCTCCGCGGCCAGCGCTATGTCACTCATGCCGATATTTCATGAACGTGCCGATCCGGGCCTCGGGAGACATCGTCATCAATCACAATCGAGATCCCATAAGGACCCGGACTCATTAAGGATATGTGCCGACCCGGCTGGCCATATCTAGATCGATAAATTACAACCCCACGGAAGCATGGGCCGATGGGTTCCCGCAATCAGACAGTCTAACATTCACTCGAAGGAATTCGCCATATCGCCCGATCCTGCGGGCCTCTTATTGAAAACGAAAATCCTTCCTTACCGGAAGCAGGAGTTCGGCCTGGGCAGCCGGGAAGCTTGAAAAGATATGGCTTTGAACAGCGATCGCGATGAATTGACCAGCCAGCCGGACGGCGGAACGAGGAACAGTCTATACGTTTCCTTCGGCTCGGCGCTTCCTAACTTGACGCAGCCGAGGCTCCTCACCACGATCGATGCCGAAGAGTCATTCGATTGGTCGCAGCCATTGACCCGTGACGCGCGCGACCTGGCCGCGATCGGCCAGCAATATCTGGCGCATGAAGTGTTCGATCGACACAAAGTTATTCCTACTTATTTGATGACCTACCCCGTAGTGACGCACGAGGACGGATACCGTCCGCTGCTCGAGCTCCTCGAAGACGGGAAATGCGAGATCGGCGCGCAATTGCACTCCTGGGTGACGCCGCCCTTCGACGAAACTGTCAGCCTCCGCAACAGTTTCCCGGGCAATTTGCCCGCGGCGCTGGAATTCGAGAAGATGAGAATCCTGACGGATGCGATCACGCAGCGATTTTGCCAGTCGCCGCAAGTGTACCGCGCCGGCCGCTATGGCCTCGGGCCGAACACTTACGACGCCTTGCGCAAGCTTGGATACCGGATCGATACGAGCGTCGTGCCCGAGCAGGACTACGGATCCCAGGGTGGACCCTCGTTCTTCGACATGCCGGTCTCGCCCTACTGGACGGATGCCGAGGGCCTCCTGCTCGAGGTGCCACTCACCTCCGCCTTCGTCGGCACGATAGGCCGCGCGCGGCCGCATCTGGCACAACGGATCTACCGGAACGAGGACAGATACCGGTTCCTCAAGAGCGCGCTGGCCCGCGGAAAGGTCCTGGAGCGAACCCGGCTGACGCCGGAAGGCATGAAGATCGGCGAGGCCAAGAAACTGGTGCGCGCGCTACGGGCCGAAGGCAGCAGCCTTTTTGTCATTTCCTACCATGCCCCATCTCTGGTCGTCGGCAACACGCCCTATGTAAACTCGATCGCCGAGCGCGACGGATTGCTGCGCTGGCTGGATGAGTTCTATGAGTTCTTCGCTGGCGAGATCGGTGGCACGCCAGCCACCATGGGCGATCTCTTCGGCCTTGCCACGGAGCAACGGAGACGAGCGGGGGAATATGATATGTGAAGGTTCACTTGATTGTGTTCGCCATGCACCGCCCGGCCGCGTCGTGATCGCGACCAACGTCGAGCACTTACGGCTAGCGAGATCGGCTGTGCGTCGGCTTCTACGACGGAATTTTACCTTTGGACCCAAACGGCAGATGCAGGCTTCAAGTCCGCCGATACGCGCAGATCGTCAAATATCCGGAACACAAGCCACACCCTATTGTAACAGAACCGAACATGACCACCGATCCTCTCACCTTCTGCGAATGCCACTCCGATGAACAATGAACGCGTGACTGTCTGCCTCTACGCGGCGATAGCCGAACAAGACGCTTATCGCAGAAGGCCACGACCAGCTCTTCAAAAGCTCAAATCAACCATAAAGAACGGCCTAAATCGCTTCGCCACTCGTGTGTCGGGTAGCCTTATCCTCGAAGATTATCACTACTTAGGCGCTAAGGGACTCGCAGATAATTCGAATCGGGGTGATATTGCTATCGCGATCGCAATAAGGCAGGAGATTAGTAAAATATTCATCCCCGTGCCCGTTGATTTTATAGAGTATAGTTGGGGTTCAATCGACTCCAATGCAGTAAAAAAGATTAACAGAAATTGTGATCTATTTATTATCGCTGGCGGAGGATATATATTTATTGATAGTGTGGGCCATATTAACGATCGGATCGATGAATCTTTTCTAAGAAATATTAACTGCCCAATAGTTGCGTACGGAATAGGTCTGAATCGTCTGATGCACGAAAAAACACACCCTATTGAAGATCTTCCAAGTTCAACTGTGCGTCGGCTAGCGTCATTTAAAAATATATGTTCACTTATTGGGGTTCGTGATTTCGACACAAAATCGTTGTTCGACAATAATACAAACGCGAATGTTATGCTTATTGGTGACCCCGTCTTGAACCTTACGGAATCTTCACAATCACTAGATCGCCGAGCCAAATCTGGGCCCGTCGTGGGCATTAATCTCGCGGCTCACGGTTGGAGGGCGATTGCAGTGCTGAGAAAGTTGCTCCCATCATTAGTCCCTTTTCTTGCGGACGTTAGACATCGCTATAACGCCGAATTCGTCTACTTCCTACATCACGAGCTTGAACGACCGGTTATATCGTTTCTGCGCGATAGAGGCTTTCATTTGCGGGTTGTGGATACCGATCCGGTCAGTATGATTGGTAGATATAAGGAGGTTGATATTCTAATATGCCAAATGCTTCATTCGTGTATATTTGCAGCAAACGCTGGTGTGCCGTTTATGAACATTGCTTACGATAATAAAAGCTTGGCGTTCGCCTCTTTGCTGGGCATACAAGAATGTTCGTTTGCGCATCACGGCGTCGATAAGTCTTTTCTTATGGATCGATTCGAGAAGATATACGATAAGAGGGTCGAAATCACCAGTATTATAAGTCAGAAGAAAAATGGTCTCCTCATGTCTAGGCAGGAATTCAACAAGCAGATTTTTTCTCTAATTAATTAATATTCGCGCAGTTTAAGCTTTAGTCGCCTATGGAAACACTGTGACGAGCGCACCGTGCTTGCACGGCTCGCGCCCTCCATTCAACTGACTGCATGGTCCTCGCAACGAGTGAACGTAGATCGCCCGCAAACCAAGCTCCCTTTCCGACACGGATCGTACCAGTGGCGAAATATTTCTTGTAGGCCGCGTCGCCTTCACCAAAATCAACGTTCGATACACCGCTACTGTTGCAACTTTTCAATATTTCCCAAAGCAGGAGGCGTCCGGGAGAAACTGTTCGCGCTTCGACATTATATGTAGGAAACCAGTAGTTCATATAATCTTTATAGCGAAGACCGAGATGGCGACCCAATGTGGTGTCGCCACCCTTTAGGATGCAAAAATCCACATAGCATTCTCGCGCCGAGCTGGAACTCAGTATCTCGAGAAGAGCCTGCGCTGCAGAGTTGCCAAGTGCGTCCGAAGCATTAGTCCGGCCGTACTGGGCGCGCTTTTCGGCAATCAATTTCCCAACTAAATCTTGCGATGGGTTTCTGACGCGCACAAGTTCCAGACTTCCGTAGTCCTTGGCCGCGCGCCGCAGACTTTGCTTAGTCTTGCTAACGAAGCTGGGCTGCCGCTTTTGCAGACCCTCAAAGTAGGCATCCACGCCCGCGCTCAAGTCCGTCTGATATGCGGCTTCCCACATATATGGATCAAAGCCAAATTCATCCTGACCGTCGAGCAGACAGGAGGTATAAAGAGCTCCTAGCCGAGACAAACGTAACAGGCGATTGGGCGAGGTGCTAAAGCCCCTTGCGGCGATCAGACCGAAAGCGTCTGACAAATGCCCCCCCGCCCGTTCGGCTAATCCAATCCTTTCGTGCCATCGAGATCGGAACTGGAAGGGAAGAAAGCATTGGATTTGGTCGCGATCGTAGCCGATCGTGACAAACGTTCTATATCCTGCCTGTTCGCACGCCGTTGCGAATTCTGGCGAGTAAAAGGCCCGATGCAACGAAGCATTCGCGGATTGTAAGCGACGCCATACGGTTCGTTCCGCATTCCCTAGCTCGGACGGGCGAATGATCGAGTATCTTATGGTCTGATGGCCCATCATCATCACCGGTGATGTAACACAAAATCATGGTAGGGTACGTTGCGTCACTATAGAAAATAGAAGCTCAGCTTCCTTTAGCCCCTCGTGGCGCAGCCGGAACGGCCGCAAGTCCATCTCGATCCGTCCAAGCGTTTCGCATTCGGCGAGCCTGGCGCATGGCGTCAGCATGTGCCGGCTCGTGAACAGCAAGTCAAAGCCCGCGAGGCGGGCCTGCGCGACGAGTTTCTCGTCATGCCGCCCGTGCGGGAAGGAGAACGCCACGGGCTCTTCCAGCAGCCCCAGCGCGGAAAGCCGCTCGTGGCAGGCCAGGAATTCGGCGTGGGGATCATCGAGTTCCGTCATGGGCTCGTGTGAGTGCCCATGCCCGCCCACTGCGACGCCCCCGGCTTGCAGTGCCTTGATCTCCTCGACGTCGAGCATGCGCCTGGGCAGTCCCGACGGCTCCGGCAGGTCGGCAAGTTGTTGCTTTCGGTCCGCCGGCGACATCGCATTCAGCTTTCCGATCCGTGCAAGAGCTTCGGCATGGGCGGTCGACCCGGCGGATCGGTTTTGCGACAGGGCGCCCAGGAGTTCCTCCTGCCAGAAGCCCTTTCGACAGCCGATATAGTCGGTGGCCAGGAAAAGCAAGGCAGGTGCCTTATGCCTTGCCAGTATAGGAAATGCGTACTGGAAATTGTCCTGCCATCCGTCATCGAAGGTTATCAGCAATGGGCAATCCGCCAATTTACCTCTGCCGGCACGTGCCGCGCCAACTTGTGCGAGAGAGACCAGATTGTAGAAGCGCGCGAACAGGCTGATACATTGCTCGAACTCCTCCGGCGTCACCGTGTAGGTACGATTGGCACCGTCGAACCGAACGTCCTCCGGCGGCAGCACGCGATGGAACATGATCACGGTCAAGTTGTTGCGGTTGCGCCGCCGGTGCCACATTCCCAGCAGGCCGGATTCGAAGAGGAAACGCTTCGCGAGTGATTTCAGCATGAAATCCACGCTAATGGCGCCCCGCCCCACTGTCCACGACCCTGTTGGCGGCCGCTCGTCGGCTCCGGGTGCAACTCGAGCCGATGCTCATTTCGAGGGCGCCGGAAACAGTTCTGGGATCCAGCCTCGCAGCCGGTAGTACAAAAGGCCGGCCCATTCATGCGTCGCCCAATCCATAGTCATGAACCCCTTGCGCAGGCCGGGGAACCAGTTTCCCTCGCCGGCATGATAGTCCGCGGGGAAAGGGGTGACAGCCCAGCCCGCGGAGCGGAAACAGCCGATGGCGCGTGGGATGTCCGCCGCAGACGTGACCAGAAGCCAATGCTGGTCCGGCGTCGGCTTCACTAGGGCGCGCGAATAGACAGCGTTTTCGTGGGTGTTGCGACTGCGGTTCTCGAAACGCAGGCGCTCGGAAGCGAGCCCCAATTGCTCGAAGAGGAGCCGCGCAACAGCGGCTTCGGTCGGCGCCCCTCCGAAGACCGCCGGATCGCCGCCGCTGAAGACCAGCGTCGCCTGCGGGTATCGGCGCGCCAACGTCAGGAAGGCCGGGATCCTGCCGGCTGCGTCGTTCAGCACCGGTCGGCCGAGGGCGGCGCTTTGGCTAAGATCGAACGATCCGCCCAAGAGGATGATCCCGTCGATATGCTCGGGCAACGCGACGATGGCGGGAAAGCGGTTCTCCAGCGGCCGCATAAGCCAGACGCCGACGGGAGACGCGGCGCCGAGGGTCAGGCCCCCGACGCCAAGCCCGAGAAGCACTGGGG
>JGI26528J50254_1001962_pt1 | contig 10030 bp, 9 predicted proteins | sample ThiBiot_300_plan_FD_50254 | JGI IMG/M metagenome (IMG submission 50254)
CACCATAACCCGGTGAGTGTCCGGGTAGTGAGAACTAGGTGACGTAGCGCCTATCTGCGCTTCACCTGTCATGCTGGTAGTCGATGTTCGCGATGCTCAATATCCGGATCACGGCGGCGCTTGCCGCGTTGCAGGTTTTCATCGTCACCGTTTTGTGGGCTGACGGCCCTTGGCTCTTCGGCGCCGTCGCCGGCGTGGTCAACGCCGCCGCACTCGTCGGCTTCGGCCGCTCGATCATGGCGGCGCGCACCGTCACCTTCCAACCTGAGGCGACCCGCGCCGTCTACCTCGCTGCGCTCGGCGGGTTCCTCGTGCAGCTCGCTTTGGGGCGGCTCCTGCTCGCCAACGACCGCGCCGTCCTCCCAACCGTGGCGGTACTCGGCGCTGCGCTCGCGCTGATCGTCGTCTACTCCCTCACCCTTAACAGGCTTACGCGGTCGAAGTAGCTCGGTTCTTGCCTAGTCGCCGTTGAGCACGAGCTCAGCGCAACCCAGGCGCTGGGTGCGCTCGAGCACGCTCACGACTTGCTCGTGGGCGGCGCCCACGGCGCCAAGCAGGTCGCGCCCGCTAAGCAGCCCATGAACGACCATCGCAGAGAAGAGGTCGCCAGTTCCCTTGGCGGCTGACGCCACGCGCGGGTGGCGCACGACGGTGTGATCGTCCGCCGTCACGATAAGCACTTGGGCTTCGCCTGCGCGCGCTTCGGCTGGCGCTGCGCTCGTCACGACCACCCAACGAGTGCGGCCGCGCAGGAGCTTGCGTGCCTCCGTGACGGTTTCCGCCATGGTGAGCGCGCCGCGGCCAGCTAAGCGCTCGAGTTCGAAGGCGTTAGGGGTGAGGCCCGTCGCGACGTCGATCAGGCCGCCGAGCGCAGCCGGCAGTTCAGGGTGTACGTAAAGGCCGCTGTCGTAATCGCCCATGACCGGGTCGACTACCACGAGCAGGTCGGGTCGCTCGTGGGTGACTTCGGCGAGCCACGCGCCGAGGGCGGCCGCCTGCGCGGGAGACCCGAGGTAACCAACGAGCACGGCGCGCGCGTGCGTGAGGGCGCCGCGCCTGCGGATGTCTGCCAGGAAGCCCTCGAACCACTCCTGCGGGATGGCGCCACCACTCAACGTGTCGTACTGCGGGACGTTGCTGAGGAAGACCGTCGGCACCGCAACGACGTTCATGCCCCTCGCTTGTAGAGTCGGCACGGCGACGCTGTTCCCGACGCAGCCGTAGCAGACCATGGACTGCACCGACACCACGTCGACGGGTAGCGGCTCCAACTTAGCGGGGTCCACCATGCTTGCCTCCAGGATTACGCCGCGACCTAATCGTTCTTAGGCCAGTAGTAGGTGTCTGGCAGTGAGCGTGCACCGAAGATCGACTGGCCGACGCGCACTACGGTGGCGCCCTCCTCGATGGCCAGCTCGAAGTCGCCTGACATCCCCATGGAGAGGCCAGCCACGTTCACGCCGTCTGGCGCCTCTTGCAGCAGCCTGTCCCGCAGTTCGCGCATGCGCACGAAGCACGGCCTGACGAGCGCCATGTCCGTCGAGAAGAGGGCAAGCGTCATGAGACCCTGCACCCGCAAGCGCGGGTAGTTCGGGAGTTCCTGCACGAACGCGGCGACTTCTTCGGGTGCCAGGCCGAACTTGCTCTCCTCGCCCGAGCTGTTCACCTGAACGTACACGTCGATGCTGCGGTCCTCACCCTCCAGGCGCCGCTCGAGCGTCTCGGCCACCCGCAGGCTGGAGAGCGCCTGGAACTCGCTCGCGAAGCGCGCAACGTGGCGCGCCTTGTTCGTCTGCAAGTGCCCAATGACGGACCACTTGAGGTCGGTGAGATCCGGTAGCGCGTCGTGTTTGCGCATGGCCTCCTGCACCTTGTTCTCGCCCAAGTACCGGCAGCCGGCCTCGTAAGCCATCCGGATACGGTCCTCAGGAACCGTCTTGCTCACCGGCAGTAGCCGCACCTCGGACGGGTCGCGCCCCACGCGGCGGCAGGCCGCCGCGATCCGTTCCTTGACGGAGGCCAGGTTGGCCGCGATGTCGTGGGCACTGTTGGCCGTGGGAGTATCGTGCGGGTCAAGCGGGAAAGTCACGTTGGTCACCGCCACGTAGGATAGCCCGAGATGAGGCGCTAACGCCGCGGCGACGCCTCATGAAGCGGAAGGGACAACATGAACCGCGCCGGTGTGTACGACAGCTTCAAGTCCAGCCTCTTCGCACTCCTCGACGAGTTCTTCGAGGGGCCGCCACCTGGCGCCGATGGCACCTACGCTCTCGACCGGGCAGGTAGCTTCCGGCATACGCTCGCCGGCGTTAGCGCCGCGGACGCATCGCGCTCCGCGTTCCAAGGCGCGACTACGGTAGCTGCTCAGGTCATCCACACCACCTACTACTTGACGAACTTGCTCCGTTACCTAGAACCGAGCACCGCAGCTGGTCAGGTCGCGGATTGGCCGGGGAGCTGGGCCCGCTCGGTGGTCGACGCTGCCGAGTGGGACGCCGCGCGCGCTGAACTGTTCGCCGCTTACCTAGAGGTCAAGCGCGCCATCGGGGCCATGACCGACTGGTCGGGAGATCAGTTCATAGACGCGATGGTGCCGCTAGCGCACAGCGCATACCACTTGGGCGCAATTCGGCAACTGACGAAGGCCCTTACGGCCAACTAGGGCGTCACGCCGCCGTGGTGGGCGGCCGCCGCGGGCGGCGGCTTTGGCTAGGCGTTCTCTGCAAGCGACAGGCGGTAGGCGGGCATCAGTTCGTCCGGCCCTCTCACTAGGAAGCGCAAGTCGCGCAGGATGCCGTCGTGCAGGGCGTAGATCCACGCTCGCACCGTGAGGTCGTGGCCGTTTGCCCACGCTTCTTGCACGATGCTCGTGTGGCAAACGTTGCGCGCCTGCTCGATGGCGTTCAGCTCAGCCAAGCGGTTCGCGCGCATGCCAGGCGGCAACGAGTCGAGGATGCTCGAGTGCTTGGCGGCCACGTCCTTGACGTGCCGCAGCCAGTTGTCGAGCAGCCCGTGGCCCTTCCCGTCGAGCGCGGCAGATACGCCACCGCAGCCGTAATGGCCGACTACGAGCACGTGTTCGACCTTGAGGACCGAGACGGCGAAATCGAGGACGGTGAGGGCGTTGAGGTCCGCGTTGGCCATGACGTTGGCGACGTTGCGGTGCACGAACACTTCGCCTGGCTCGAGGCCAGCGATGACGTTGGCGCTCACTCGCGAGTCCGAGCAGCCTATCCAGAGGTAGCGCGGCGCCTGNTGNGTCTCGAGCCGGTCGAAGAACTCAGGGTCGCCGGTTAGCATGTTGGCCGCCCACTCGCGGTTGCGTGCTAGAAGGTCTGCTGGGTCAGCCACAGGCCGAGTTTACNGTAAGCGGCGACGGCTCATGGCCGACCGCCGCGGCGTTCAGGTGAAGGCGACGAGCAGCCAACCGAGCAGCAGGCTGAGGAGCGTCACCGGCACCCCGACGCGCAAGTACGAAAAGAAGCCCACTTCGACCCCGAGCCGCCGCGCAGATTCCGCGACGATGAGGTTGGCGACGGACGCGACGAGGGTCAGGTTGCCTGCCAGTGTGCTCGCCATCGCGAGCGTGATCGCGACTGCGTTCGAAGCAGCGTGAGGCAGCGCTGTCACCTCGAGAGCGGGTAGCAAGATGAGCACGGCAGGCACGTTGCTCACCAGGGTGGAGAGGCCGGCGGTCACCACGGTAAGCAGGCCCAGATCGGCGGCGCTTGGAACTGCCGNCNGGGCGTCGCCGCCTAACAGGCCGAGCAGCCACTTGGCGGGCAGGCCCGTGCTCGCCAACGCCCCAACCACGACGAACAGCCCTCCGAACAAGACGAGGAGCTCGTAGTCGACGCGCCGCAGCAGGACGGTCGCGGCCCGCCCGTGGCCTACGAGAAGAACGACCGCCGCCGTCAAGGCCGCCAAGGCGACCGGGACGCCAGCCATGAACGCGACCAACATGGCGAGTACGGTCACGCCGCTCAACCACAACTTGCCTCGGTCCACGTGCGGGGTGGCCTCGCGCCCACGGGGCGCGAGCGGCCGTGGCAGGGCGCGCAAGTCGCCCCTGAAGGCGACGAGCAAGGTGCAGAAGGTGACGGCGAGCGCCGCCAGCGCCACCGGGCCGAGGCGCAAGGCGAACGGTCCATAGCCGATTCCGGCGCTGACGGCCACGAGCACGTTCTGTGGGTTGCCCGTGATGGTCGCTGCGCTACCTGCGTTGGCGGCGAGCGCGAGCCCGAGGAGGTAGGGAAGTGGTTTCAGGCCGAGCCGTTGCGCCGCCCGCACCACCATGGGCGTAAGCATCAGCACGACCGTGTCGTTGAGGAAGAGGGCAGAGAGCACGCCGGAGCTGAGCACAAGGAGCGCNAGCAGGCGCTTGGGNCCGAGCGTGCCGCGCGTGACGAGGCCGGTGAGGCGCCTGAAGGCGCCGGCGCTCGCTAAAGCGGCGTTGACGACCATGAGGCCGAACAACAGGAGGAGGACCTCGCCGTTGATCATGCGCCAGGCGTCGTCTAGGTCGATGACCCCAACGACTAGCAACGCCGTCGCGCCCGCTGCGGCCATGACGGCGCGGCTGACGGGTACGCCCGGAAGGCGGCCGAAGGCTACGCCGACGAGGGTAACGCCGCTCNCGAGCAAGGTGAACCAGGTACTCGGAGGCTCCACCAGCAGAGGATATGTGACGGGAGTGGCCGGGAGGTTCGGACCGTTGCCGGCTCCCCGTTGTGCGCCCCATCACACCGCTACCTTAATAACTAAGGTAGCCTAAAGCCATGCTCGCTCCGACGCTCTACATCTTGGCCTTCTTCCTTGGCATCAGCGTGCTCATGGGCATCTTGCTTGCCGTTCACGACGGGATCGAGTACCTAGTCACCCGCCGCAACGCCGCGCTCGCCGCCGCTCGGGTTCTCGGCGGGCAGGGGTTCGCAGCCGGCCCTGCGCGGCGCGACCTGCGCCAGTTCGTGGTGGTGTCAACTAGCCAGCAGCCAGAGCAAGGCGGCGTGGGTAGCGCTAGTCGCGAGCTGCCGAGTTGGTTCGAATCCGCCAGCCGCGACGTCATGGTGCAGCCGAGTGCCCTTCATACCGTGCGTTCCCGGCGCGGGCCAGCAACGCGCGCGGCGGCCGCCGCGCCCATCGCGGCGCCCACCGCGCAGGCTCAACCATGGGCAAGCGGGCGGAGCGGTAAGCGGCCGCTGCGCCGCTGCATCCCTGCGCCGCTGCGTAGCCGCGCGCTTGGCACTACGATGGCAGCATGAACGTCACGACCGAGGTTGCAACCAGGCTGGCCAGCCTGCGCGACCAGATCAACCACCACGATTACCGCTACCACGTGCTCGACTCGCCCGAGATCTCCGACGAGCAGTACGACCAGCTCATCAGCGAGCTGCGCACGCTCGAGGCGGCACATCCAGAGCTAGTAACACCCGACTCGCCAACCCAACGCGTTGGCGGCGCTCCAGTCGCTGGCCTCGCCACGGCGCGTCACGCCCACCCGATGCTCAGCCTCGACTCCAGCCCCAAGCCAGAAGACCTGCGCGCCTTCGACGCGCGCTTGCGGCGCGCCATCACGGGCATCGGCGGCAATGCCGAGGAGGTCGCCTACTCGCTCGAACCGAAGATCGACGGTCTCAGCGTCGAACTCGTTTACGAATCAGGCGCGCTCGTGCGCGCCGTTACCCGCGGCAACGGCGAGGTCGGCGAGGTGATAACCGCCAACGTGCGCACCATCCGCAGCGTGCCGCTGCGCTTGCGGACTGGCGGCGTCCCTGTCCCTGCCAGCGTCGCGGTGCGCGGTGAGATCTACCTGCCCATCAACGACTTCGATGAGGTGAACGAGGCCCTCATCAACGAAGGCAAGCAGCCGTTCGCCAACCCACGCAACGCCGCGGCTGGCAGCGTCAGGCAACTCGACCCGAGCAGTACGGGCAGGTGGCCACTCAGCATCTACTGTTACGACGTGCTAGACGGCGTCACTTTCGCAACGCAAGCGGATCTGCTGGCAGCGCTGGCGGGCTGGGGGTTCCCCGTCAACCCCCTCAACAGCAGCACGGCCCACGTAGCTGGCATCCTCGACTACTTCGCGCAGATGGAGGAGAAGCGCGACGAACTCGCCTACGAAGTCGATGGCGTCGTCGTCAAGCTGCAGAACGTCGCGCAGCGCGCGCAACTCGGCACCACGGCGCACCACCCGCGCTGGGCGTACGCCGTCAAGTTCATCCCACGGCAAGAAGTCAGTCAGGTCCTCAAGATCATCGCCGGCGTTGGGCGCACGGGCATCATCACCCCGNTCGCGCTCCTACGGCCCGTGAACATCGGCGGCGTGACGGTTAGCCGCGCGAACCTTCACAACATCGAGGACATCGAACGCAAGGACATCCGCGTCGGTGACACGGTTCGCGTCGAACGAGCAGGCGACGTCATCCCGCAAGTCGTCGAGCGCGTCGACACTGGCGACGAGCGCGGCGCCCCGTTCGAGATGCCCAGCCACTGCCCATCGTGCGGCACCCTCCTCATCAGGCGTGGCCCGTACACCGTCTGTCCCAACTCTTTCGAGTGCCCTGGCCAACTAGTCGGACGCCTGACCTACTACGGCAGTCGCGGAGGCCTAGACATCGAGGGTCTAGGGGAGAAGACCGTCACGCAACTCGTCGAGCGCGACCTCGTCAAGCGCTTCCCTGACCTGTACGACCTCACCACCGCGCAACTATGCGAGTTGGACGGCTTCGCTGAGCGCTCCGCGGAGAAACTCAAAGACGCCATCGACGCGTCGCGCACCCCCGAACTCGCGCGCTTCATCACGGCCCTCGGCGTACCGGAAGTAGGCGTGACGGTCGCACGCACCCTCGCGAGGCATTTTCGCACCTTCGAGCGCCTGCGCCGCGCCCAAGTAGACGACCTGATGCAGGTCAACGGCATCGGCGCCGTCATGGCTGGGCATATCCACGGCTTCTTCAACGAACCGCACGCCGTCAAAGTGCTAGATGACCTGCTGGACGGACGCGTAACACCCCAACCAGAAGAGGTCGAAGCGCCGGCCGGTGAGCAACCGCTGAACGGCCTGACGTTCGTGTTCACCGGCGCCATGCAGGGGTTCACGCGCGAAGCTGCCGAGGAACTCGTCCAGAGCCTCGGCGCCAAGGCGTCCGGGTCAGTCAGCAAGAAGACGAGTTACGTAGTGGCCGGGGAGAGCGCGGGCAGCAAGCTGACGAAGGCGCAGGCCCTGGGAGTCACCGTGCTGAGCGAAGAGGCGTTCGAGGCGCTCCTGGCCGAGCACGGCGCCAGCATCGGTGGTGGGAGCGCATGAGCAACGCAGAGATGGCCCGCCTGCTCGAACAGTACGCTGACCTGAACGAGATCAACGGCGAGAACCCGTTCAAGGTGCGCGCTTACCGCAACGCGGCAATGGCGGTGCTCGCGCTCACCGAACCAGTCGAGGCCCTCGTCGCTGCAGGCGAACCACTTACCGACATCAAGGGCGTCGGCAAGGAGATCGCGTTGAAGCTAAGCGACATGGCCACCACTGGCAAGCTGGACCAACTCGACGAACTGGCGAAAGAGGTGCCCGTCAGCCTCATCGAGCTAACGCGCGTCAAAGGTGTCGGCCCGAAGCTGGTCGAGAGCCTCTGGAAGAACCTCGGCATCACCAGCGTTGCGGCGCTCGAGGAGGGCATCAAGGCTGGCAAGCTCGACGGGTTGCCCGGCGTCGGAGCCAAGAAGCAGGAGGCCATTCAGCGCGGCATCGAGGCTTACCACCGCAACGTCGGCCGCACGCGGATCGGCGAGGTCGACGCCATCATCGAACCGCTCCTCGCGCGCCTCCGCGCAGTCAAGGGCGTTGAACGTGTTGAGGTGGCGGGGTCTTACCGCCGCAGGCGAGAGACCATCGGCGACGTCGACCTCCTGGCGGTAACGAAGGACGGCAAGGGCGCAGAGGCCGTAACGCGCGAGTTCACAGGCTACGCGGAAGTGACTGAAGTCCTCGGCAGCGGCCAGACGCGCTCAAGCGTGCGACTAGCGAACGGCATCCAGGTCGACCTTAGGGTTATCGAAGACGCTTCCTTCGGAGCGGCGCTGCTCTACTTCACCGGCTCCAAGGCGCACAACGTGGCGTTACGCCAACTCGCCCTCGACCAGGGCCTGCACCTGAGCGAGTACGGCCTCTTCGAGGGCGGAGGCAACAGCGAGACGCCAGCGACGCCGGGCGCAGCCGGCGCGCGCGTCGCCGGTGCTAAGGAAGAGGACATCTACCACCACCTCGGCCTCGATTGGGTGCCGCCAGAACTGCGTGAGGACCGCGGAGAGCTGACCGCGGCCGCCGCGCATAAGCTGCCCAAACTCATAACGCTCGATGACATGCGCGGCGACCTGCACATGCACAGCACCTGGTCTGACGGCAAGGCCTCGGTCGGCGAGATGGTCGACGCCTGCGTGGCCCGCGGTTACGAGTACATGGCGCTGACTGACCACAGCAAGGCGCTCGCGATGACCGGCGGCCTCGACGAGGCGAAGCTCGCCAGGCAGTGGGAGGAACTCGACCTGCTNCTGGCTGGCCGCGACGACATCACCGTCCTACGCGGCATGGAAGTCGACATCTTGAANGACGGCAGCCTCGACCTGAGCGACGAGTGGCTAGAACGCCTCGACATCGTGCTCATCAGCGTGCANTCGTTCTTCGACCTCAGCGAGGCCGACCAGACTGCGCGTGTCGTCAAGGCCGTCAGCCACCCNGCCGTCAACGTACTGGCCCACCCGACCGGCNGGGTGTTNGGCGAACGCGACCCGTACGCCATCGACCTTGGCGCCGTNTTNGATGCTTGCTTGGCGCACGGNGTCGCCGTCGANCACAACAGCTCCTACCAGCGCCTCGACCTCTCTGACACCGAACTCATGGCAGCGCACGCTCACGGCCTGACTATCAGCGTTGGCTCGGACGCGCACTCCGTTGCCCAACTGGCCACGATGCGCTACGGGGTAGACCAGCTGCGGCGCGCATGGCTCACGCCAGCAGCGGTGCTCAACACGAGGCCGCTAGCGGCCCTGAAGAAGTTCTTGCGCAAGGGGCGCTGAGCAGCCGCCAGCCTCACTGGCCCGCTTCTGAGATGGCCGCGAGCGCTGGCACGTCGATGATCGAGAGGCGCCTGCGCCCCGTCGTCACGATCTTGCCCTTGCGCCACTGAGCCAAGACGCGGTTGACGGTCTCCAACGTCGAGCCCGTCATCGCCGCTAGGTCCTCCTGGCTGAGGGGCGCACCGAGGGTGCGGCCCTCGCCGTCCGGCTGACCAAGCCGCGCGCTCAGCATAAGTAGGGCGGAAGCCAATCGCGCTTCTACCGGTACGGCGCCCGCGGAGGAGCGCAAGCGCGACTGCGCGTCGCGCAGCTTCGCGCTGACGTCCTCCAACACGGCCAAAGCCACTTTCGGGAAAGCGCTCACGAGCTCGCCGAACTCTTCGGCGGACGTCACCAACAGGCAGCCGGAGGTCAATGCCTCCGCGCCGAAAGCGTTATGCGCCTGCCCTAACAGTGGCAGCTCGCCGAACGAGGCGCCCGGCCCAAGGACGTCGAGGAGGTGCTGACCGCCAACCGCCGTGCTTTGGTTGAGCTTCACCCGACCGCTGGCTATGACGCAGAAGCGCTCTGCTGGGTCGCCCTCGCTCACCAGCGTCTCTCCGGCCGCCATGGCAACGGCGTGAAAAGAGGCGTGGACGCGCTCGAGCTCGGACGGCTCGAGCGCGGAGAAGTACGGAACGGCCGCTAACACCTGCCTGCGCATGTCGAGCGTGCACGCGTGCGGGCCGAGCCCGTCGATGGGCCAGCCGTTGGCCAGTGCATGTGAGTGGGTCTTTCCCGTGCCTTCATCCATCGACCTAGATGCTACCCCTGGCCTGGCCGCGCTCGTGTTCGGGTAGTATCCTTCTCCGGAGCCGCCGGGTCGGGTGGTGGGGCGTAACCCACCAAGACCCGTCGTCACCTTAGCTATATGCCGGATAGCCGGCACGCCTTGGAGGTAGTTCGTGAAGCGACTCGT
>JGI26528J50254_1001971_pt1 | contig 10012 bp, 9 predicted proteins | sample ThiBiot_300_plan_FD_50254 | JGI IMG/M metagenome (IMG submission 50254)
CCGCCGGGATTGCGCGGAGNCCGGCATCCGCCAGTGCCGCACGGTACCCGTCGTACCGGCGGGCCGACGACGCACCGTCGGCGCCGATGAACGCGATCGAGGTGTGACCGAGTCCTATCAGGTGCTTCGTCGCCATCTTCGCGGCCACGCCGTCGTCCAGACGAAGGGTCAGGAGACCTTCCGCGGCGTCCCCGCCGAACATGACGGACGGGATGGGGCGCGCCAGGGACTCCAGCCCTTTGTCTGACTTGCTGAAGCCGTTTTGAATCAGCAGCCCGTCGACGCGGTGCCCCTGGATGATCGCGCGGAACTGTTGCCGGCGAGCCGGTAATTCGTCCGAGTTGATCAGGATGATCGAGTAGCCGCGGTTGGTGGCTTCGGCTTGCGCGCTCTCCACCATGTCGACGTAGATCTGGTCATTGACGTGGTGCAGCGCAAAGCCCAATAGTCCGGTTTTCGCGTTGCGCAGTGCGCGGGCAGCGGCGTCAGGAACGTACCCGAGCATCTCCACGGCCGACATCACGGCCGCGCGGGTCTCGCTTCGAACCTGCAATGTCGGGTCGCTGTTGAGGACGCGCGAAACTAAGCTCGGCGAGACGCTGGCCAGCCGGGCGACGTCCGCGAGCCGGGGGGCCTTTGTCGTAGTGCGCTTCACTCTTGAGTCAATGTCCTTCATGTTCCCTCACGTGAGCCCCGTCGCGCCCGTCGGGCGCAGCCTGGAACGCTATCCCTTCAGTACCAAATGAATGAGAACACGGGCCGGACGGGCCTCGGATGCACCGTTGATGGTGATGCGCAACCAGTTCCCGAAGGTCGTGATGGGGATTGCAATGATCGAGTCGGTTTCGGGCAGCGTATATCTTGCGGGTAGCGCCGCCCAAGCGATGCCATCAGGCGAGATCTCACTCGCGATGGACAGTGCTGGGTGATCACCCTCGACCTGAACGAAAAACACCGCCTCGTTCGCCCAACCTGCCTCGTGGGGCAAAGTGGCGAAGTCGGACGCGATGGTCGTCCGTCGGGTAAGGACGGACGTGTGGATTGTCTGCAAGGCGGCACGCTTTCGCTGGAGTACTGGCTGGTTGGTCACTCCGTCGAGTACACGACGGAGTCGAGGAACAAGTTGACTGAGCGATCGGTATCGGTTTCAACGTAAAAGATCGGATTGATAAGGTTGTCGATGGAGCCATACCTTGGCACCAACGTAGGCGAGATGGTACGTAGATCGAACACTTTGTCCATGCTCTGGAGTTCGACGTACTGGCGCTTCTCAACGTCTGCGGTGAGGCGGAAGTATAGCCAGTTGATCTTGTCGGGGCTCTCGTTGTACAGCAAGTCCTGCTGGCCGTTGGGTACCCATTGGTACCCGTCCGCGGAACCGTCCGCGTAACGTTTCCCGTACCACAAGTTATCGATACCAGGCTTGCACCAAGGGTTCTCGACACCGAAGCTCCACTGCTCCGGTGTCACGCCCTCGCTCAGCTTCCAGTACTGCCAGCGCTTGACCAGTTGGCCGCCCAGCGAATTTACGTACCGGACGCCAGGCATGTAGCGGTACTCGGTGTCTTGGATGTCGAAGTAGAACCCGAATGCTCGGATGGCTTCTTCGCCGTGGCCCGGGCGGTCCTGGGTAATCGTGTAGCTGTACCAGGTTTCGATCTGGACCAAGCGGGGATTGCCGTACCGGGAAAGGCGCTTGAGCGCGATTCCCATCGAGCCGTCCGCGGGTGGCTGAGTGTGCGGTGCCGCGCGGGGTGCGGTGGTCAACTTCAGAGAGTATGTGCCCTCCATCGATCCGTGCGACGCCGCGAACCGCATCGGTGCAGAACTCAGCATGGTCGGCGCCCAGCTCGACAGGTCGACCGCAGAGGGAAACGAGTTGTAGTCGTCGTAGACGTAGTTGGGAGTGAGGTCCATCCACCCGTTGAACCCGTTGTCGAAGTCGTCGAACGTGATCACGTTGTCCAACGGTTGGAACCGCGACAGCTGCCGTTCGTACGCGATGACCTTGTCCATGTGTCCGCCCTAGCGCGTTGAAGAAGTATAACGTGACACTACATGATAGAGCCGATACTAGCGACCACTACGGCAATAGTCATCGTCCCTGCCAGAACGTTTCGCTCGTTACCTAAACGCAATCAACTTGGGGTTGCGTTCGTAGGTGTAACGCTACACTATAGTCCTGTTACGTCGGAGTCCACTGGCGCAGCCCCCGCTGAGCCTGAAAGACACTAGGAGGATGACCTTGCGCAAACTCAACAGCCGCATGCTCGCCGGTGCCGTCACCGTCGCGATGCTCGGTGCTCTCGCAGCGTGTTCATCGGGCAGCAACGCCGACGAACAGACGAGCACACCAGCCGGCGATGCGAGTACATCGTCGGACTCGCCCAGTCAGCCGGCTGGTTCCCCGGTCGAGTTGCATATGACCGTCTGGACCTCGAACCCGGACGCACTGGCGATGTTCGACTCCATCGGCAAGGCGTTCGTCGCGCAGCAGCCCGCGGTCTCCGCTGTGAAGTTCGACAGCCTGACTCTGGACCAGCTCGATACCGTCATCACCACGGGCATCCAGGCGGGCAACCCGCCGGATCTGTCGTGGCTGCCGGTCGAGAAGAGCCTCGAGTACATCCACAACGACGCGCTCGTCGACCTGGCACCCGCACTCAAGGCCACCGAGGGATACGACTTCGGCGACCTGGTCCCGTCCCTGCAGGAGCGGTGGACCGTCGGTGACTCCCTCTACGGTGTGCCGTTCTCGACGGGCGCCCTCGTCATGGCCTACAACGAGGACCTCTACGAGCAGGCCGGCGTCAAGACCCCCGAAGACCTGATCACCGAGGGCAACTGGACCTGGGATTCGTTCCGCGACATCTCGAAGCAGGTGCATGACAAGCTGGGCGTTACCGGTTACGTGATGAACGACTTCGACTACAAGAACTGGACCAGACTGCTGCCGGTCCTGTTCGCCTACGGCGCCTCGCCGTGGAATGACGAGGCCACCCAGTGCACCGCGGACAGCAAGGAGTTCGCTGATGCGATCCAGCTGTACCACGACATGGTGTACGTCGACGGCTCTGCGCCGGTTCCTGGCCAGACGGTCGACTTCTGGGGCGGTCAAGCCGCCGCGACCACGGCATTCTTGGGCAGCATGAGCGTGCTCAAGGATGCGACCTTCAAGTACAACGTCGTCCCGACGCCGTCCGGTCCTGCCGGCGACACACAGGCGCTCGGCCAGGCTTCGATCGTGGTGCTGGCGGCAGGCAAGAACAAGGATCTGGCGACCCAGTTCATGGCGTTCCTCACCAACAAGACGAATGCCGAGACCATGGCCCAGTTCTNCCCGCCGACGCGGGCGAGCCTGCTGAGCGCCAAGGTGCTCGTCGGTAAATCGACGGTCCTCACCGAGGACATGGTGCAGCCCATCGTCGATGCCACGAAGTCCACGGGCAAGATCTTCCCGGTCGCGGTGGACGACGCCAAGGTGGCTGACGCCCTCAACCGGTCGCTCGACACCAACATCTGGCAGCAGGACGTCAACATCCAAGACGCACTCACCAAAGTCTGTGGCGATGTGCAGCCGCTGCTCAAGTGATCGACCTTGATGACTAGCGATTCCCAAGCCGCGGCGGCCGCACCTTCACGGGTGCGGCCACCGCGAGCGCGGCACTCACGGAACCGGCGTTCTCCGCGCGACGCGGGCCGGAACGCGTTCGGCTATTCGCTCCTCGCACCTGGGGTGCTCGGCTTCCTCGCGGTCGGAGGCACCGCGATCGTATGGGTGTTCTGGCTGAGCCTGCACTCGGTGAACTCGCTCTCCCAGAAGCAGACTTTCGTTGGCTTCGACAATTATGTGCGGATCTTCCACGACCCGGATATGAAGACCGTATTTCCGAATACGGCCTTCTTCGTCGTCCTGCTGAGTGTGCTGGGCACCGTCGCGGCGGTGGCGCTCGCGGTGCTGCTCAACCAGAAGCTGGCCGGCATCAACTTATTCCGGTCGGCCATTTTCATCCCGGCGCTCGTCACGATGGTCGCCTGGGCGCTGGTGTGGCACTTCATCGTGCAGCCGAAGGGGCTGATGGACGCGATCACCGAAGGTCTCGGGTTCGGCACGCTGCCGTGGTTGCGGGGCGGGGTGCTCACCCTTGTGGTTTTCGCCGTCGTTCAGATGACGAAAAACGTCGGCGTCAACGTGATCATCATGCTTGCCGCGCTGCAGTCCGTGCCCGAGGACCTGCTCGAGGCGGCGCGCCTCGACGGCGCAGGCGCATGGGCGCGCTTCCGGCACATCATCGTGCCGCAGATCTCGCCGGCGATCCTGATGGTCTTCATGCTCATGGTCACCGGTTCTTTCAAGGTCTTCGAGATCGTGCTGCTGATGACGGGCGGCGGTCCCGGCGTCCAGAGTTCGGTGCTGTCCTTCGCGATCTACCACGAAGCGTTCGAGCTGAACGACATCGGATATGCGAGTTCTCTCGCCGTCATCCTCTTCATCGCGGTTCTCGCGCTGACGGGAATCATCTGGCAACTCCGAAAGCGGTTTGTCTACTATGAATCGGACTGACAGCGCCCCGCGCCACGCGGTCAAGACGAGCGCCCGTTACCTCGTCCTGATCGTGGTGTCGCTGCTGCTCATCGGCCCGGTGCTGTGGATGGTGAGTGCATCCGTCAAATCTTTCAACGAGGTCCGTGTTTTCCCGCCCTCGATCCTGCCCATTCACTTCCGCTGGGACAACTACGCGCAGATATTCCAAATGCAGCCCTTTGCGCGACAGTTCGGCAACTCGATCCTGGTGATGGTGGCGGTCTGCGTCCTGACGGTGGCGCTTTCGCTGCCCGCCGGCTACGCGCTGGCGCGGGTGCGCCCGGTCGCCTCGTCGATCATCTTCGTCATCCTGCTGTCCGGCATCTTCCTGCCGCCCGAGGCGACGATTATTCCGTTGTTCCTGCTCGCCTCCAAGCTCGGCTGGGTCAACACGCTGTGGCCGCTGATCATCTTTACGGCGGTGCTCACCACCACGCCCATCGCCACCTTCATCATGCGACAGGCGTTCCTGACCCTTCCGATCGAGTTCGACGAGGCGGCGACCCTCGACGGCGCCGGCCGCATGCGGACCATGTTGCAGATCTCGACGCCGCTGGTCCGGCCGTCGCTGGCGTCCGTCGTCGTCATCTCCTGCTGGTACAGCTGGAATCAGTTCCTGGAGCCGCTGGTCTATATCCGGGACGTGAAACTGTTGACGGTGCCGGTGGCGTTGACGCGGTTTACGGATACGACGGGGCAGTCGTTGTGGAACGTGCAGATGGCCGCCACCACGATCTCGATCCTGCCGGTGCTCGTGGTGTTCTTCCTCGCGCAGCGTCACGTTGTCGCTGGGCTCGCCGCGGGTGGGCTCAAGACATAGGGCCGGCAGTGTGGGCGTCATCGTGGTTTCGGGCCGGACAGGCCGTGAAGTGGGTGGGTAGGGGAGTGTCGTGAATACCGAAATTGATGCGAAGGACACGTTGTCGGCAGTAGAGCTGGACGTCGGCGATTGCCTTCAGTTCCGACTCCTCAGCGGCGCGGTGCGCACGATCCGCGTGCTCAGGGCGTTCGCCGAGGTGGAAGCGCGCGGCCCGGGATGGAGCGGCACCGAAGGCGGCGTGCTGCGGTACCGGATCGCCTGCGAGCTGGAGATCGACGGACATCGGGTGCAGTTGGTGCGGACCATTCCGTCCGCGCAGAACTTCTCGGCGCCCTATGAGCTCTTCGGGATGCGGCTCTGGTTGGACACCGCCGGCGACCTGTCCGAATTCATCACGGATACCCACGGCATCGGCGATCCGACTGCGGCGTGCTTCCCGCGGCACGATCTGCGCCTGGGACTCTGGGACGCCACCAGCAGGATCTGTCCGGTCCTGCTGCACCCGTGGTGCCCGCTGCCGGCCGACGGACTGCGGATCGAGGACTGCTACCGCGGCGAGGACACCTGGATGGGGCCGTTCTGCGGTAAGGAGGCCCACAACGGCCTCGATATCAACCACCCGGCGGGGACCCGGCTGTGGGCGCCGATCTCCTTCGACGAGCACGAGATGTTCCACCGCGTGGAGGACGGCGCCGTCAACAACAGGTGGCGGGGCAAGCACCATTGGGACAACGGCGCGACCTGGGTGCTCCAGTCCCACCACCTGATCAGGCTGCTCGTTCCGGAGGACCGGCCTATCGTGGCGGGCGCGGCGTATGCGGAATCCGGCGGCATGTACATCGAGGCGGCCGAGCACAGTCACTTCGTCTTCCGCGTGATCGATGACGGCACCGAGGTGCAACTGGACCCGTGGCTGCTGTTCTGGCAGATGTACGAAGATCGGAAACTGACCACCGGCTCGCATTCCATCCTTTCGGCGTGACCCATTCGACGCCCACGCAATCCGTCGCGGGGCACCTGTCGGTGGCCCACGTTCGGAAAGCACCATGCACGACACACCAAAAGCCGTGATCGGTGATGCGCTGATCGACGAGATCTGGGAACGCGTCGCGTAGCCCCGGGCGAACTGCAAGGGGACGGAAGGCAGCAGGATGGTCGCCGTCGCGGCGTTGTGGGGGGTGGTCCTGGCATCGTCGTTCGCCCAAGCCGTATCCGGATTTGGGTTCGCGATGATCGCGATCCCGCTGCTGATCCCCGTTGTCGGAGCCAAGGCTGCAGTCGTTATCGCCACCCTCCTCAGCGGAGCCTTGACTCTGGGCGCTTCCCTGGGGGACCGCGCACACGTGCAATGGCGGCCCGTGTTGACACTATCTGCGGCCGCTGTGTGCGGGATTCCCGTCGGCGTTCTCCTCCTCGTGCTCGCTGACCCGACTCTGCTGGCCGTCGCTATCGGCGTCATCGTGATCATCACGGCCGTCCTGCTGGCCCGCCGCACCTCCCCGCGCGTCCGCGGAACAGGTATTTTGGCTGGCGCCGGGTTCGCCAGCGGGGTCTTGCTCAGCTCCACCGGCATTAACGGGCCACCTGTGGTCATGGCATTCCAGCCCAACGGTGCTCCACCGCAGCAATTCCGCGCCAGCCTGCAGGCCGCATTCCTGATCCAGGACGTAATGGTCTGCGTGGGATTCGCGGTAGTCGGACAACTCGACGGGAAGTCTCTACTGTTGGCTGCTACCGCCGTGCCGTTTCTGGCCGGCGGATGGTGGCTAGGTGACCGGGTCTTTGATCGAATCAGCCCGCGCATGTTCCGCCAGGCAGCCCTGGCCATGCTCTTCCTATCCGGAATTCTGGCCGTCGCTCATGCCGTCACCACGCTCGTCTGACTTCTCTGCGCATCCGGCTCCTGCTCCCGTCGAATCCGACGTCGGCTTCGCGAAGGAGTCTCGCTGGCAAGGGGTCAGTATTCACACATGTCATTGTCCGTGATCAGCCAGTGGGAAGACGCAGCAGCGCTCCGTGCGCGCGGCAGGTGGCGGCGGCGACCCGCATGGCGAACGTGAGCGCCGCCGACCAGTCCACTGGCTCGCCAGCGCGATCGGCGGCGACGATGCGGCTGACCACGGCGGCCAGTGTTGCGTCGCCGGCCCCCATGGTGTCCACGACCGGGCCGGGCAGCTCGGCGATGGGCACTGCCAGATCGGGCCGTCCCGGCTCGTGCAGCGCGGCTCCCGCCATCCCCGCCGTGGCCAGCACCGTGCTCGCCCCGACGGCGAGAAGCGTTGCGGCGCCGTCGCTCACGGGAGCACGGTAGAGCAGGGTAGCGTCATCGTCGCCGATCTTCATCAGCCGACACGCGGTCGCGGTGGTTTCGACGCCGCGGCGGAACTCGGCGAGGTCTCGCATCATGCCGGGTCGCGGGTTGGGATCCACGATCAGCCGGCCGGCGCGGTCGCGCACCGCGCCGAGAACCTCGACGAGCTGCGCGGTGTCGTCGAACGGGAAGCAGCTGACGACGACGTGCGTGGCGGCGTCGAGCGCGGCCCGGGCGGCGTCATCGATGATGATCCGGCGCTGCTGGGCCGCGGCGTTGAAGGTGTACCGCGGCTCGCCGTCGATCCGTTCGGAAACGGCGCGGGACGAGCCGAGCGGCCCCGAGGTGGCGATCAGCCCCACCCCGTACCGGGCGAGGTGGCGGCGGATGGCGGCGCCGTCATCGTCCTCGCCAACCATCGCGATCAGTCGGGACGGAACGCCGAGCACGCCGAGTCCGACCGCGACATTCAGTGCTGCGCCGCCCACGAAATCGCGCGCGCCGTCCGCATCCCGGATCTCGTCGATCAGCGCATCGCCGATCACCACGACCTGTGCGTCACTCATGGGTCTGCTCCTGCCCGGTCCGTGCCGCCGGCCCGGCCCCGCCCGTGCGTCGGTGTTACGTTACACCTCTCACCATCCCAACGTGGTAACCGGATGGCGGCCACTCTGCTGGGCTGAGTCTGACCTGCGAGTAGACGAGGTGTCGACTATACGGCGACACGCTAGAGGCGACGAAGTCTGTCGGCGCGTCGCTATTCAGCCCTGGTGAGGTCGGCGTGCTGCCGGACCCAGGTGTGCATGGCGACGCCCGCGGCCACCGCCACGTTGATCGAGCGGGTCGAGCCGAACTGGGCGATGGACACCGTCAAGGCCGCGCCGTCACGCAGCTCGTCCGTGATGCCGCGGGACTCGGATCCGAAGGCCAGTAGGCACTCTCGCGGGAATACTGCCGTCTCGATCGGGACAGCGCCGGGGAGATTGTCGACCGCGATCACCGGCAGGGCGGCGTCATGGGCGAAGCTCAGCAACGCGGCGGTGCCGTCATGATGCCGCAGGTGCTGATACCGGTCGGTGACCATGGCGCCGCGCTTGTTCCAGCGCCGATGACCCACGATGTGCACCTCGCGAGCCAGGAAGGCGTTCGCGGTGCGGACCACGGTGCCGATGTTCATATCGTGAGCGAAGTTCTCGATCGCCACGTGGAACGGGTGCCGGCGGCTGTCCAGGTCGGCGACGATCGCCTCGTGCCGCCAGTAGCGGTACCGGTCGATCACGTTGCGCCGGTCGCCGGCGGCCAGCAGGTCCGGGTCGAGGCGCGGGTCGTCCGGCCACGGCCACGGCATCGGTCCCACGCCGGCCGGCGGAGTGACGCCTTCCCACTCGGTCGGGCCCGGGGCGGGATCCGCTGCCCCGGAGGGGATTTCATGCGAGGACAGCGTCATTCCTGGTCGGCCAGCCCCAGATCGGCGAGCCCCAGCAGGTAGCGGTACGGCAGTCCGCGAGCCTCGATGGCCTGCGCGGCGCCGGTCGCCCGATCGATGACGGTGGCCACGCCGACCACGGTCGCGCCGGCGTCCGCCAGCGCGTCGACGGCCTGCAGCACCGACCCGCCGGTGGTCGATGTGTCCTCCACCGCGAGCACTCGACGGCCCGAGACCGACGGCCCTTCAATGCGTTTGGCGGTGCCGTGGTCCTTCGTCGCCTTGCGTACCACGAACGCATCCAGCGGCCGCCCTGGGGCGTGCAGCATCGCCAGTGCGACGGGATCGGCGCCGAGCGTCAGCCCGCCGACCGCCTCGAACTGCCAGTCGGCGGTGAGCTGCTGCAGCAGCAGGCCGATCAGCGGGCCGGCCTCATGGTGCAAGGTGGGCACCCGTGCGTCCACGTAGTAGGAGGCGGAGCGGCCGGAGGCCAGCGTGAACGTGCCGCGCTGCACTGCGAGCNCCCGCACCAACTCGGCGAGACGCGCCTTGAGTTCCGGGTCGACCGGCGGCGTCGCGTCGTCGCCGGTGTCGGTATCGGCGTGGGTCATACCTCCAGCGTCCCACACCGGCCCGCTAGGTTGGACGGGAAGTCGTAGTCACCACGCATCGGGCGGAGGTCATCGTGCTGGAGCCGACCGTCACGGCCACGCAGGTGCGCACCAGTCGCACGGCCACGTTCGTCCGCCTGATCCAGGGTCGCACCAGCGCCGATCCGGTCGTGCTGATCCACGGCAACATCAGCTCGTCGGTGTTCTTCGAGCCACTGATGCGCATGCTGCCGCGGCGCTTCCGGCCGCTGGCGATGGA
>JGI26528J50254_1001972_pt1 | contig 10010 bp, 13 predicted proteins | sample ThiBiot_300_plan_FD_50254 | JGI IMG/M metagenome (IMG submission 50254)
GCGAGCTACGAAGAGAAGATCGAAGCCGCGGCCAAGCTGTCCAAGCTGCCGCGCGATTCGTCGCCGAGCCGCCAGCGCAACCGCTGCGAACTGTCGGGCCGCCCGCGTGGCGTGTACCGCAAGTTCGGCCTGGGCCGCAACAAGCTGCGTGAAGCCACCATGCGTGGCGACGTGCCGGGCCTGCGCAAGGCCAGCTGGTAAGAAACCCCCGCGCCGGGCCGCAAGGTCCGGCCGGTGGGCCGGCAGGGCAACCAGCCGGCAAGACAGGGAGTCCGACGCAAGTCGGACTTTTTGTCGTATACTCCCGCGTCTTGCCCGGCCAAAAGTGCGGGTGACGTTGGAAAAGGGCCCCGGCCCATCCCGGGAAAACTCGAGATTTTCGCGAAAGCGGATATCGGTGCACTCAAAGGTATACACATGAGCATGACTGATCCCATCGCCGACCTGCTGGTCCGCATCAAGAATGCGGCCGCGGTTGGCAAGCAGACGGTGAAAGCGCCGTCGTCCAAGATCAAGGTGGCGATTGCCCAGGTCCTGAAGGACGAGGGTTACATCACCGACCTGCGCGTCAACCAGCTGGACAACAACAAGTCCGAGCTGGAAATCGTCCTGAAGTACTTCGAGGGCAAGCCGGTCATCGCGACCCTGAAGCGCTATTCGCGTTCGGGCCTGCGCCAGTACCGTGGCAAGAGCGAGCTGCCGAAGGTCCTCAACGGCCTGGGCATTGCCATCATTTCCACCTCCAAGGGCATCATGACTGATGCGCAGGCGCGCCAGCAGGGCGTCGGCGGCGAAGTCCTGTGCTTCGTGGCCTAAGCGAGAAGGAGTAGAACATGTCCCGCGTAGCCAAGAAGCCGATCAACCTGCCCAAGGGCGTTGAACTGAACATCCAGCCGGAATCCGTGAGCGTGAAGGGCCCGAAGGGCACCCTGTCGCTGAACAAGGCCGCTGGCGTTGAAATCACCATCGACAATGGCGTCGTCACGCTGAATCCGAAGGACATCTCCTTCGACGCGCTGACCGGCACCGTGCGTTCGATCCTGGCCAACATGGTCAAGGGCGTGTCCGAAGGCTTCGAGAAGAAGCTGGAGCTGGTGGGCGTGGGTTACCGCGCTGCCATGCAGGGCAAGGACCTGAACCTGTCGCTGGGCTTCTCGCACCCCGTCGTGTTCGTGGCGCCGGAAGGCATCACCCTGGCCACCCCGACGCAGACGGAAATCGTCGTGCAGGGCGCGGACAAGCAGGTGGTCGGTGAAGTCGCCGCCAAGATCCGTGGCTACCGTCCGCCGGAGCCCTACAAGGGCAAGGGTGTGAAGTACGCCGGTGAGAACATCATTCGCAAGGAAGCCAAGAAGGCCTAATTCCTAGGTTTTCAGCTTTCGAGGATAAAGATCATGAACAAGAACATCGCTCGCCTGCGTCGCGCCAAGTCGACCCGTTCGCACATCCGCACCCTGGGNGTGCCGCGCCTGTCGGTGCTGCGTACCGGCCAGCACCTGTACGCGCAGGTCTTCACCGCCGACGGCTCGAAGGTGCTGGCTGCCGCCAACACCACCCAGGCCGACGTCAAGGACGGTCTGAAGAACGGCAAGAACGCCGACGCCGCCGCCAAGGTGGGCCGCATCGTTGCCGAGCGCGCCAAGGCCGCCGGCGTCGAGAAGGTCGCCTTCGATCGTTCGGGCTACCGCTACCACGGCCGCATCAAGGCCCTGGCGGACGCCGCGCGCGAGGCCGGCCTGCAGTTCTAAGGGAATGGGGCAGGGGCCTTGTCGGCTCCTGCCCGCCCGCTCGCCGGCCTGAGNGAGGCCGGNCGGCGCCGTTCTTCTGCAGCGGCCCACCGGAACAACGCGTCATTCCACAACCATAAGCGGCCCCGAGCCGTACATACCCAACAACCAAGGAATCAACATGGCAGAAGAACGTCAGCAGCGGGGTCGCGACCGCGACCGCAACCGCGAAGAGAAGATCGACGACGGCATGATCGAGAAGCTGGTCGCGGTCAACCGCGTCAGCAAGACCGTCAAGGGTGGTCGCCAGTTCACCTTCACCGCCCTGACCGTGGTCGGCGACGGCGAAGGCAAGGTCGGTTTCGGCTATGGCAAGGCGCGCGAAGTGCCGGTCGCCATCCAGAAGTCGATGGAGCAGGCCCGCAAGAACCTGGTCAACGTCGACCTGAACAACGGCACTCTGTGGCATCCGGTCAAGGACGGCCACGGTGCGGCCCGCGTGTTCATGCAGCCCGCCTCGGAAGGTACCGGCGTGATCGCCGGCGGTGCCATGCGCGCCGTCCTGGAAGCGGTTGGCGTGAAGAACGTGCTGGCCAAGGCCACCGGTTCGCGCAACCCGATCAACCTGGTCCGCGCCACCGTGAAGGGCCTGGCCGGCATGCAGTCGCCGGCGCGCATCGCGGCCAAGCGTGGCAAGAAGGTGGAGGAACTCAACCATGGCTAATGAGTCCAACAAGACCGTGAAGGTGCGCCTGGTGCGCGGCCTGCGTGGAACCCAGTCGCGTCACCGCCTGTCGGTGCGTGCCCTGGGCCTGAACAAGCTCAACGATGTGCGTGAACTGAAGGACAGCCCGCAGGTTCGCGGCCTGATCAACAAGGTTCAGTACCTCGTCCAGGTTGAGGAGTAATCGACCATGACTCTGCGTCTCAATGAACTGAGCCCGGCTCCGGGCGCCCGCACCGAGCGCACCCGCGTCGGTCGTGGTATCGGCTCGGGCCTGGGCAAGACCGCCGGCCGCGGCCACAAGGGTTCGTTCGCCCGCAAGGGTGGCGGCAAGATCAAGGCTGGCTTCGAAGGCGGCCAGACCCCCATGCAGCGTCGTCTGCCGAAGATCGGCTTCCGTTCGCCGATCGCCAAGGACACCGCTGAAGTGCTGCTGTACCAGCTGGACAAGCTGCCGGCCGGCGAGATCGATTTCGCCGCCCTGCGTGCCGCAAAGCTGGTTCCGAGCACCGCCAAGAAGGCCAAGATCGTCGTCAAGGGCGACGTGACCAAGGCGTTCACCCTGAAGGGCGTCGCCGCCACGGCCGGTGCCAAGGCCGCGATCGAAGCTGCCGGCGGCAGCGTACAGGAGTAACTGGAACATGGCGCAAGCTGGCATCGGTAACCTCGCGGGCGGAATGGGCAAGTTCACTGAACTTCGCCAGCGTCTTCTGTTCGTAGTCGGGGCATTGCTCGTCTATCGCATCGGCTGCTACGTGCCGGTGCCGGGCGTCAATCCCGATGCCATGCTTGCGCTGATGCAGGCGCAGGGCGGCGGTATCGTGGACATGTTCAACATGTTCTCGGGCGGCGCCCTGCACCGTTTCAGCATCTTCGCGTTGAACGTGATGCCGTACATCTCGGCATCGATCGTGATGCAGCTGGCGGTCCACATCTTCCCCGCGCTCAAGGCGATGCAGAAGGAAGGCGAGTCGGGCCGTCGCAAGATCACCCAGTATTCGCGCATCGGCGCGGTGCTCCTGGCCATCGTGCAGGGCGGCAGTATCGCCCTGGCGCTGCAGAACCAGGTGTCGCCGGGCGGCGCGCCGGTCGTCTACGCGCCGGGCATGGGCTTCGTGCTCACCGCCGTGGTCGCGCTGACTGCCGGCACCATCTTCCTGATGTGGGTCGGCGAGCAGGTCACCGAGCGCGGTATCGGCAACGGTGTCTCGCTGATCATCTTCGCCGGCATCGTCGCCGGCCTGCCGGCAGCGGTCATCCACACGCTGGATGCCTACCGTGACGGCAACATGAGCTTCATCTCGCTGCTGCTGATCGTCATCGTGGTGCTGGCGTTCACCTATTTCGTGGTGTTCGTCGAGCGCGGCCAGCGTCGCATCACGGTCAACTACGCACGGCGCCAGGGTGGCCGCAATGCGTACATGAACCAGACCTCGTTCCTGCCGCTGAAGCTGAACATGGCGGGCGTGATCCCGGCGATCTTCGCCTCCAGCATCCTTGCCTTCCCGGCGACGTTGGCGATGTGGTCCGGCCAGGCCAGCTCCGCGACGTGGCTGCAGAAGGTGGCCAACGCGCTGGGTCCGGGCGAGCCGCTGCACATGATCGTGTTCGCCGCGCTGATCACCGGTTTCGCGTTCTTCTATACCGCGCTGGTGTTCAACTCGCAGGAAACCGCCGACAACCTGAAGAAGTCGGGCGCGCTGATCCCGGGTATCCGTCCGGGCAAGGCCACCGCCGAGTACATCGACGCGGTGCTGACCCGCCTGACCGCGGCCGGCTCGCTGTACCTGGTGATCGTGTGCCTGCTGCCGGAGCTGATGCGCACCCAGCTCAATGCCTCGTTCTACTTCGGCGGTACCTCGCTGCTGATCGTGGTGGTGGTGGTGATGGACTTCATCGCCCAGGTGCAGGCGCACCTGATGTCGCACCAGTACGAGAGCCTGCTGAAGAAGGCCAACCTGAAGGGTGGCAACCGCGGCGGTTTTGCACGCGGCTGATTCCCCCGTTATACTTTCCGCTTCATAGCGAGAAGGCCGCCCTGGTTCCCCGGGCGGGCCTTCCAGACAGAAGGGCGGCCCCCGCAGCGGTCTCGGGTGGGGGTGCGATGTGGTAGTTCCGCGCGGGAGTAGCGCGGGCGGCCTGGAGAGAAATCTCCCTGCCAGGCACATCCGGCGCCGGAGCATGGGCACACTCCCCACGCCGGGCTCATGGAACCTTGTGTTCCACGGGCTTCCAAGCAAACCGGGACCTTGTTAGAATCGCTAGTTCACTTTTTTGATCCATCCTGCCGGAATGGCGCGCCACGCGGTGCGCATTCGGCCATCACTCAGCTGGAGAACCGCGTCATGGCGCGTATTGCAGGCGTCAACCTGCCAGCCCAGAAGCATGTCTGGGTCGGGTTGCAAAGCATTTACGGCATCGGCCGTACCCGCTCGAAGAAGGTCTGCGAAGCCGCAGGCGTTACTTCGACCACCAAGATCCGCGACCTGTCGGAGCCGGAAATCGACCGTCTGCGCCTCGAAGTGGGCAAGTACATCGTCGAAGGCGACCTGCGTCGTGAAGTCGGCATCGCCATCAAGCGCCTGATGGACCTGGGCTGCTACCGCGGCCTGCGTCACCGTCGCGGCCTGCCGCTGCGTGGTCAGCGCACCAAGACCAANGCACGCACCCGCAAGGGTCCGCGCAAGGCGCTTAAGAAGTAAGGGACCTAGAAAATGGCTAAGCCCGCTGCTGCTAAGACCAAGAAGAAGATCAAGCGCGTCATCACCGANGGCGTCGCCCACGTCCACGCTTCTTTCAACAACACCATCGTGACCATCACCGACCGCCAGGGCAATGCACTGTCCTGGGCGACCTCCGGTGGTGCCGGCTTCCGCGGTTCGCGCAAGTCGACCCCGTTCGCCGCGCAGGTCGCCGCCGAGAAGGCCGGCAAGGCCGCGCTGGACTACGGCGTGAAGTCGCTGGAAGTCCGCATCAAGGGTCCGGGTCCGGGCCGTGAGTCGGCCGTGCGTTCGCTGAACAACGTCGGCTACAAGATCACCAACATCATCGACGTGACGCCGATCCCGCACAACGGGTGCCGTCCGCCGAAGAAGCGTCGCGTCTAAAGGAGCGATAAGAAATGGCTCGTTATATCGGTCCTACCTGTAAGCTCGCCCGTCGCGAAGGCGCCGACCTGTCGCTGAAGAGCCCGGCCCGTGCGCTGGACTCCAAGTGCAAGCTGGAGCAGAAGCCCGGCCAGCACGGCGCCACCGCCCGCAAGGGCAAGCTGTCCGACTACGCCACCCAGCTGCGCGANAAGCAGAAGGTCAAGCGNATCTACGGNCTGCTGGAGCGCCAGTTCCGCAACTACTACAAGAAGGCCTCGACCAAGAAGGGCAACACCGGCGAGAACCTGCTGCAGCTGCTGGAAACCCGCCTGGACAACGTCGTCTACCGCATGGGCTTCGCCGTGACCCGTCCGGCCGCGCGCCAGCTGGTCTCGCACCGCGGCGTCACCGTGAACGGCAAGTCGGTCAACCTGGCCTCGTACCAGGTCAAGGCCGGCGACGCGATCGCCCTGTCGGAAAAGGCTGCCAAGCAGCTGCGTGTCCAGGAAGCCCTGACCATCGCCGAACAGCATGACCTGAGCCCGTCGTGGGTGGAAGTCGATTCGAAGAAGTTCAGCGGCGTGTTCAAGGCCGTGCCGGATCGCGCCGACCTGCCGGCGGACATCAACGAAGCGCTGATCGTCGAGCTGTACTCGAAGTAATTCACATTGGAGAACCCCCGGCGACGGCCGGGGGTTCACTAGGAGAACCCGCAACATGACGGTTACCGCCAACCAGGTTCTGCGTCCCCGCGGTCCGCAGATCGAACGCCTTACCGACACCCGCGCCAAGGTCGTTATCGAGCCCTTGGAGCGGGGTTACGGGCATACGCTGGGCAATGCCCTGCGTCGCGTGCTGCTGTCGTCCATCCCGGGCTTCGCCATCACGGAAGTCGAGATCGACGGCGTGCTGCATGAGTACACCACGGTCGAAGGGCTGCAGGAGGACGTGCTCGAAGTCCTGCTCAACCTGAAGGACGTGGCCATCCGCATGCATTCCGGTGACAGTGCCACCATCTCCCTGTCCAAGCAGGGTCCGGGTGTGGTGACTGCCGCCGACATCAAGGTCGACCACAACGTCGAAGTCCTCAACGGCGAGCAGATCATCTGCAACCTGACCAAGGACACGGCGATCAACATGCGCCTGAAGGTCGAGCGTGGCTTCGGCTACCAGCCGGCGGCTTCGCGTCGTCGTCCGGACGAAGAAACCCGTGCCATCGGCCGCCTGGTCCTGGACGCCTCGTTCTCGCCGGTCCGCCGCGTCGCCTACGCCGTGGAAGCGGCCCGCGTCGAACAGCGCACCGACCTGGACAAGCTGGTCATCGATATCGAAACCAACGGCACGATCGATGCCGAGGAAGCCGTCCGCACCGCGGCCGACATCCTCAGCGATCAGCTCTCGGTGTTCGGTGACTTCACCCACCGCGACCGCGGTGCGGCCAAGCCGGCCAACAACGGCGTGGATCCGGTGCTGCTGCGCCCGATCGACGACCTGGAGCTGACCGTCCGTTCGGCCAACTGCCTGAAGGCCGAAAGCATCTACTACATCGGCGATCTGATCCAGAAGACCGAAGTGGAGCTGCTCAAGACCCCGAACCTCGGCAAGAAGTCGCTGACCGAGATCAAGGAAGTGCTGGCCCAGCGTGGCCTGTCGCTCGGCATGAAGCTGGAGAACTGGCCGCCGGCCGGCGTCTCCGCCCACGGCATGCTGGGCTGAGCAATCCCTGCTTCCCCGCATGGGCAACCATGCGGGGAGCGGCAGCACGCAGTACCCGCGCCGATGGCTTGAAAGCCACAGTGCCGGTCGTCCATGGAACAGGGCGACCAGGACCACCCGCAGTCCACAGCCGCAACGCCAGGAAGGCGACAACGAAGTCCAACGAACCATCATTGACCAAGGAATAGACCCATGCGCCACCAGAAGTCGGGCCGCAAGTTCAACCGCACCAGCGCCCACCGCGAAGCGATGTTCAAGAACATGGCCGCCTCGCTGTTCAAGCACGAGCTGATCAAGACCACCCTGCCGAAGGCNAAGGAACTGCGCCGCGTCGCCGAGCCGCTGATCACCCTGGCCAAGGTCGACTCCGTCGCCAACCGCCGCCTGGCTTTCGCCCGCCTGCGTGACAAGGAAGCCGTCGGCAACCTGTTCACCGTGCTGGGCCCGCGCTACGCCAGCCGTCCGGGCGGCTACCTGCGCCTGCTGAAGTGCGGCTTCCGTGCCGGCGACAACGCGCCGATGGCCTACGTCGAGCTGGTGGACCGTCCGGCCGCCGTTGCCGAGGAAGTGGCCGAGTAATCGCGCCTTCCGCAACGAGCTTGAAACGAAAAGCCCGGCCTCGCCCGGGCTTTTCGCTTTTCCGGAGTCCGTACGCTGCGGCGCGTGGCTGGCCGGGCGCACTGTCCGGACGCATGGGCGTCGGGGCCGCTACCGTTCGCCGCGACCCGGGTGCGATCGATGCGCAGTGCATGGGCATGGCGCGGCCCGGCAGCCGCATGGCGTCGAGCATCGGCGATACGGTCCGCGTGGTGGATGCTGTCGCGCGGCTGCCGGCCTGTTACGCTTGTTGGATCATTGATCCGGAACGACACGATGAATCCTTTGCGGTGGAGCTTCCGCGCGCAGTGCCTGCTGGGCTTTCTGGCCTGTGCGGGTCTTCTTGCGTTCGCCATCTGGATGCAGCTGGAAATGGGCCTGGAGCCCTGTCCGCTGTGCATTTTCCAGCGCATCGCCTTCGCCGCGGTGGGCCTGGCGTTCCTGTTGGGCGCGCTGCACGCGCCGTCCACCCGTACTGGCCGCAGCGCATACGGCGTGCTGGCGTTCATCGCCGCGGCGGTGGGCGCCGGCATTGCCGGGCGCCACGTGTACGTGCAGTTGCTGCCGAAGGACCTGGGCAGCAGCTGCGGCCCGCCGTTGAGTTTCCTCAGCGAGACCATGGGCCCGTTCGAGGTGTTCCGTACCGTGCTTACCGGTACCGGCGACTGCGGCAACATCGACTGGACCTTCCTCGGCCTGAGCATGCCGATGTGGAGCCTGGTGTGGTTCGCGCTGCTGGGTGCGTGGGCGCTGTATGCCGGCCTGCGCGCGCGCCGGACACGCCTGTTCTGAGTCCCTTTGCTTTTCCGCTGTATCCCCCTGCTATCGCTACGGTAATCGCATGAACCTGTCCCCGTCCTTGTCCCCGGCCGCCACCGCATCGCACTGGGCGCCGGACAGCTGGCGCGGGCGCCCGGCGCTGCAGATGCCGACCTACCCCGATCCGCAGGCGCTGGAGGCGGCGCTGGCACAGCTGCGGCAGCTGCCGCCGCTGGTGACTTCGTGGGAGATCCTGGCACTCAAGCAGCAGCTGGCCGAGGCGCAGGAAGGCGAACGCTTCCTGCTGCAGGGTGGCGACTGTGCGGAAAACTTCGCCGACTGCGAATCCGGCACGATCTCCAACCGGCTCAAGGTCCTGCTGCAGATGAGCCTGGTGCTGGTGCACGGGCTGCGCAAGCCGGTGATCCGGGTGGGACGCTTTGCCGGCCAGTACGCCAAGCCGCGTTCGGCCGACACCGAGACCCGCGACGGGGTGACCCTGCCCAGCTACCGGGGCGACGTGATCAATGCGCCGGAGTTCACCGAGGCGGCGCGGGTACCCGATCCGCAGCGGATGATCGTCGCCCATTCGCGTTCGGCGCTGACGATGAATTTCGTGCGTGCCCTGATCGACGGCGGCTTCGCCGACCTGCACCATCCCGAGTACTGGAACATGAGCTGGGTCGGGTGTTCGCCGCTGGCGGCCGAGTACCAGAAGATGGTCGGTTCCATCGGCGATGCGGTGCGCTTCATGGAGACGCTGTCCGGTGCCCGAGTGCACAACCTCAACCGGGTCGATTTCTATACGTCGCACGAGGCGTTGCTGCTGCCCTACGAGCAGGCGCTGACCCGGCAGGTGCCGCGCCAGCACGGCTGGTTCAACCTGAGCACGCACTACCCGTGGATCGGCATGCGAACCGCGGCACTGGAGGGCGCGCACGTGGAGTACCTGCGCGGTGTGCGCAACCCGATCGCGATCAAGGTGGGGCCGGCGGTGCAGCCGGACCAGCTGCTGCGCCTGATCGACGTGCTCAATCCCGACGACGAGCCGGGCCGCCTGAGCTTCATCCATCGCATGGGCGCGACGCAGATCGCCGACAGGCTGCCGCCGCTGCTGGACGCGGTGAAGCGCGATGGCCGCCGCGTGCTGTGGGTCTGCGATGCGATGCACGGCAATACCGAGAGCACCAGCAACGGCTACAAGACCCGTCGCTTCGACAACGTCCTGGCCGAGGTCGAGGCGTCGTTCGACCTGCATGCGGCGGCCGGCACGCGTCTGGGGGGCGTGCACCTGGAGCTGACCGGCGAGGACGTGACCGAGTGCACCGGTGGCGCGCGCGAACTGACCGACCGCGATCTGGAGCGCGCGTACCGCTCGACGGTCGACCCGCGGCTGAA
>JGI26528J50254_1001981_pt1 | contig 9979 bp, 13 predicted proteins | sample ThiBiot_300_plan_FD_50254 | JGI IMG/M metagenome (IMG submission 50254)
CAGCACCAGCACCTTGTAGCGCAGGGAGAATTCAACCAGACGTTCCAGCATCATTCTTCTCCCAGCTGCGAGCGCAGCAAGCGGGCCTTCAACGCGAAGGCTCCCTTGCGCACATAGGTATCGCCAGCCTTGAGGCCCTGGGTGACCACCGTCCAGCCATCACGCGTGTCGCCGACCATCACGGACGCCGGCTCGAACGGGCCCTTGCCTTTGGCGAGGAATACGGTCGGCTGGTTCTGCAGCAACACGATCGCTTCGGCGGGCACCGCCAGCTTCTGCACGGCGCCGCCGACGGCGATGCGGGCCTCGACCAGTTCCCCCGGATGCAACAGATCCTTGCGGTTGTCGACTTCGATGCGCACCGGCACGGTGCGCGTGCGCTCATCGGTCTGATGCGAGCGCTGGACCACCTTGCCGGGTATTTCGGTGTCGTGCACGAGAATGCGGGCGTCGGCATCGGGCTTGACCCGTTCGGCATCGGCCGGCGCCATCTGTGCGACGACCCATACCGAATCTTCCTTGACCAGGGTGAACAGCGTGCGGCCGGGTTCCACCCGCTCACCGACCAGAAATTCGTCGGTGGTGACGCGACCGGCGGCCGGGGCAAGCAGCTCGAAGCTGCCATCGGCACCAGCCGAACCCTTGCGCAGCAACACATCGATCTGACCGTCGGACAGCCCGTAGGCACGCAATTTGGCGCGCGCCTGATCGCGCTGCACCTTTGCTTCGTTGTAGCGCCGTGCCGACACCGCCTGCGGCCCCAGCGACGCGATGCGTTGCCAATCCTGTTCGGCCACGATCAACGTGCCTTGCGTCTCGGCCACCTGCACGCTGGAGAGCACCACCAACGGCGCTCCGGTTTTCACCACGTCGCCGAGCTTGGCCTTGCGGGCCAGCACCTGCGATTCCACGCGCGGCGACACCAGTACGGTGGAATACGCATCGGCTTTCACTTCGCCTGGGGCTTTCAACTCGTCGGTCAGGGCACGCGGAGCGGCCTTGTCGAGGACAATGCCGGCGTCCTTGATTGCCTTGGCGTCGAGCGCCAGCGGATTGGCCGGTGCGGGTTCCTGCGCCATGACGGGGCCGGCCAGCGCAGCCAGCAGCGCCATGCCCAGCAGGCTGCGTTTCAAAAGAGAGACATTCATCGGGAAACATCCTGAGTGCGGCCGTCGAGCCAGTCGGTCAGACGGCCCGCGGCGGTGAGGTAGTCGAACCAGGTCTGCCAGGTTTGGCTTTCCAGTTCCTGGCCGGACAACGCGGTATCCAGGCTTTGCTTGAGCTGCACGAGGTAATCGGAGGNGCTGATTTCACCGGCACGCCAGAGTTTCTCCAGCAGAGCGGTGCGATCCTCGAACGCGGCGGCACGACCGCTGCGAAAGGCTTCGGTCGCACCACGCAAGGCGGCGTAGCGGGCTTGCGCTTCCTGCAATCCGGCGCGCAACACAAACTGGCGTGAGCGGACGCCGGCGGCAGCCGCATCGGCTTCCGCACGGGCGGCATCCACTTCGGCGCGTCCGGTGTTGAGTACCGGCAACGGAATGGACACACTTACGCCGATCACCTGATCGGTCCGCGGGCCGCTGCGCACCTGACCGCCGGTCAGACTGAGCGTGGGATCGGGAATGCGTGCCCGGCGGGCGACCTGCACCCCGGCCTCGGCGCTCGCCTGCTGGGCACGGGCCTGACGCAGTTCGGGTAGTTCGTCGACGGGCAGCGGCGTGACACTGCCCGCCGCCGGTGACATGCCCTTGGGCAACGGTGGCAGCGCGGTCAGTTGATCACCGCTGATGGCCAGCAACGCCGCGCGGGCCGCCGCTTCATTGCCCGCGAGGGTGGCTTGTTGCACCTGCGCCTCGCCCAAGGCCAGGCCGGCCAGATCGCGTTCGGGGCTGCTGATGTCGCCGACCTTCAGTCGCTGCGCGGCCAAGTCATCGAAGCGCAGCATCAGCGCCAGGCGACGCTGACCCAGCTCGCTCTGTCGGGCCGCAAGTGCGGCCGTCGACCACGCTTTCAGCCAGCGGGTGGCCACGTCGCGACGCAAGAGGTTGTAGCCAGCTTCAGCAGCCAGCAGGTCGGCCTCGCCCTGGCTGGCCCGGGCGCGACGCTTGCCGGACAGATCCAGCGGCAGGCTGATGCCGGCCGTGCGCCGATTGGCGTCCGCGTTCTCCGCATCGAGCGACAGTGAGGGGTTGTACAGCGGCTGCGCAGCGGCACGCGCACGGGCCTGGGCAGCATCAAGGTCTGCCCGCGCGGCCTGCACCTCGGGACTGGCTTGCCAGATACGGCGCACCGCATCCTGCAAGGGAGACGATGCTAACGATGTCGGTAGGGGAACTGCGGGNGGGGAAGGATAGGATACGGGGGCGGCACTGAGCATCGCCGCATACAACAGACACACGGTGCCGATCGGCACCGAACGAAAAACAGACATGAAACCATCTCCTGAAAACGATCACGAAGCGATGCACCGCACAGGCGGTGGTATCGCGTAACGGAGTGGTTTCAGGCGATGGGAGGGCGTAGCAGCGAGCCGGTCGTGGCCGGCGTGAATCCCGAATGGATGGTGAGTAGTGCGAAACGGGCTTCCATCCTGACGATGGGAAGCGGCGCGCTGACGGGGAACGTCACCGAATGCGCACAGGCACAATGGCAACTGCGCCCTTCACCCAGAAGACAGGGGTTCGCTTCGTCAGCCGATACCGTACTGACGGCGGTATCCGCCAGCAGGGTGGTCGGAGCAGCAGCGGTCGCCGAAGCGAATCGCGCTCCCAGCCCATCGGCCACGCAGATCGAACCGCTGACCAGCTTGATCAGCAACACGGCCACGGCCAACACCCACAAACCGCGATGGCGGCGCAAGCGAGTCAGCAGTGATGGCGCAGACTGATACATCCTTCGATCCTATACGACAGACGCACTGTTAGACAATTTCATCCGACCGCTTTTTGATCAGGTCCGCTGGCCATCCGTATCGATCACTACCTCACCGTCTTCCTTGGCGAACGAGCGTGTCACAGGGGGCAGGATGTCGAGTACAACTTCGGAGGGACGGCATAACCGTGTGCCACGTGGTGTGACCACGAAGGGGCGGTTGATCAGGATCGGATGCTTCAGCATGGCATCGATGATGACGTCATCGGTGATTCCGGGGGCACCCAATCCTATCTCGGCGAAAGGCGTTCCCTTTTCACGCAATGCCTCGCGTGGCTTGAGTATGGCTTCGTCGATGAGCTGGATCAATTGCTCGCGACTGGGCGGCGTCTTGAGATATTCGATCACCGTGAGCTCAATGCCGGCGTGGCAGAGCAACGCCAGTGTGTTGCGCGATGTGCCCGCAATAGGGGTGTGGTAAATCGTGGCGGTCAGCGGGGGCGTGGTGGCCGTCATCAGCGCCCCCCTTTGACGCAACAGCTGGCCTTCCCCGGTGGTTCCACCGAGGTGGTCATGGCTGCCTCAATGACGTTGGCCGCATCCGACAGCGCACGCGCTTCGGCCGCTCCCTTGGCCGCCCCAGGCGATTTCGAAATGACGCATGGCCGAGGCATAGCTGCGCCGGGTATTGGCACGCGTGGCCGTAACTAGGTACCGATCGATGGCGGCGGCGAATCGCTCATCTCAACAGCTGTGCAACGAGGCGATCAAGGGACAGGCAATGGTGCCGCGATGCGAATCGCACTGAGCCACCAGACGGGACAGGACGGTCTCCATGCGCTTGAGGTCTTTCAGGCGAGCGCGCACGTCAGCCAGATGCCGCGCGGCGAATTCCGCCGCCTCGCTGCAATGGGTACCATCCTCCAACGTGAGCAGCTGTGCGACTTCGTCGAGGCTGAAACCCAGCCGCTGCGCGGATTTGATGAATTTCACCCGGGCGACATCTACACCACCATAGCGCCGGATGCTGCCATAAGGTTTATCCGGTTCCGGGAGCAGGCCCTTGCGTTGATAGAACCGGATGGTTTCCAGGTTGACCCCAGCGGCTTTGGCAAATGCGCCAATGGTCACTTGCTCCGAACTGCTTCCCATACCGGTTGACTCCGTATATGACTACGGAAGTAGCTTACGCCCGGTTCATCCCTTTGGAGAAGCCCATGCCCGTGTCCGTTGGCATCTACTCGGTGCCGCTGGTGTGCGAGGCGGTGCCGCAGATCGGTTGCGGGTGCCTTGCCAAACCCGTACTGACCCAACTGGGCGATCACCCCGATATTGCACGGGCCTGGTTGCACCATCGCGGTGACGTGATCGCGATCGAATGGTTGCGTGAGCTTGATACCGATCAGCAGGTGGGCCTACTGCGTGCTGCCCTCGGCGGTGACAGCCATGTTGCTTTGGTAGCTACCGCGGCGGCGTCGGCGTTGCTTGCCTCCTTTCCAAACCCTTCCGCACTGGTACCAGCGCGAGACGGTCGATCAGCTCAGTCAGGAAGAGGCGCACACCATCGCCGTCCGTCTTCTCCAACGGCTGTCGCACGCACGCGTTCCGTTGCCCGATAGGGCCGCACCGCAATGCGATCTCGCGTGTGCGCTGCAAGAGGTTCTTGTGGCGGACGAGGCCATGGCTATCGAAGCCCGGCTTGCCAGGCTGCTCGTGGTGGCGCGAAACGCATTCCAGCAACATCTTGAACCGAACGCACTGCCGCAGCTCGATGCGTGGTTGACCCCCGCTGCGCTCTTGCCCGAGGGCGCCGGTTGACGTATCGCCCAGGCCCGTGAAATCCACACGCTTGACTCTGTACCTATGTACGCGAATACAGTGCTCGCGTCGATTCTCCATCCATCGGGACCGCATCCATGGAAAACACCCAAGACTCCAAGAAGACCGGTTCTGGCGCTCTTGTGGCTGGCGGGATCGCCGCGCTCCTAGCGTCGACCTGCTGCCTCGGCCCACTGGTGCTGATCACTCTCGGATTCAGTGGCGCCTGGATCGGCAACCTGGCGGCGCTCGAACCGTACCGTCCGTTCTTTATCGGTGCGGCGTTGATCGCGATGGTCTTCGCCTGGCGTCGCATCTACCGGCCCACCGTGGCGTGCGCGCCCGGCGACATCTGCGCTGTGCCGCAGGTCAAGACCACCTACAAAGTATTGTTCTGGATCGTCGCAGCCCTGGTGCTCGTGGCGCTGGCCTTCCCCTATCTCGCCCCGCTGTTTTACTGACCCGTCGGAGGATCCCCCATGAAGAAACTCGCCGCTCTTATCGCTCTTGCCGCCGCCCTCTCCACACCCGCATGGGCGGCCACGAAGACCGCCACCCTATCGGTGTCCGGTATGACGTGTGCCGCGTGTCCCGTCACCGTCAAGAAAGCGCTGTCCAAGGTCCCCGGTGTCGAAAAGACCGAGATCCTGTTCGACAAGAAGGAAGCCGTCGTGACCTTCGATGACGCCAAGACCAGCGCCCAGGCGCTCGTCAGCGCCACGACGGATGCGGGCTACCCCTCCACCGTCAAGAACTGAAGCGTCCAAGGCCATTCCCATGTCCCTTCCTAATCCTCTTACGCGCACGGCCGACAAAGCCGGCGTGATCGGTGCCATCGTCACGGCGATGGGCTGCGCGGCGTGCTTTCCCGCCCTCGCCAGCCTGGGTGCCGCCATCGGGCTGGGCTTTTTGAGCCAGTACGAGGGCGTGTTCATCCGTTACCTGCTGCCGCTGTTCGCCGTCATCGCCTTGCTGGCCAATGTGATCGGCGGACTTCGTCATCGGCAATGGCCACGGATGGTCCTTGGCATGATCGGTCCCGTCCTGGTGCTGGCGGCCGCCTTGCTCATGAGCACCATGGGGATGCCCACGGCGTTGTTGCTCTATCCCGGTCTGGTGTTGATGGTCGCGGTATCGATCTGGGATTTGGTATCCCCGCCAGGAAAAAGTCACGGCGGAGCGAACCGAGACCCCACCTGTTGCTGAGTGGCCGCCATGACCTCCCACTGGCGGGGNTCTTGGATCAAGCCCGCGAATAGCTAGCGACCAGACCAGACCCCTCGGCATTACATCCGAGGATGAAACACATGAAGGCGTGGCTGATTGCCAAGAAAACCGACCTCATCACAGCGGCGATCGTCATCGGCATCGTGCTTCTGTTGATCGTCGTGGTGCCCTATTGCTGCTGATCGGAGCAATGCCGCGACCGTGATTGTTGGTATGGCCTTTTTATCGATTCAACGGTGTGCCGTTCTGCTCGAAACCGAAGCGACACACGCTCATTTGCCAGGAACATCATGAACGAACAAACCCTCTCCGTGACCGGCATGACCTGCGCGGATTGTGCCCGGCATGTCGAAAAGGCACTCAAGACGCTCACCGACATCGTCGCGGCCGACGTCGCCTACCCGCAAGGCGTGGTGCATATCCGCAGCATCGAGCCCGTGAGTCTGGAGCAACTCAACGCGACCTTGCCGAAAAACTATCGCGTCGCTGCGGCCCCGCTATCGCACCCCGACTCATCCGCGGCCAAGCCGTCCAGGCTCAACCAAGCGTTGGACTCGTTGGGTGGTTTGTTCAAGCCCCGTGGCGATATCGGCGCCAAGCCCACCGATGCCGAACAGCGGCTGCGCATCGCCATCATCGGCACGGGCGGCGCCGCCATGGCGGCGGCACTCAAGGCCGCGGAACTCGGTGCTCACGTGACGGTCATCGAGCGCGGCACCATCGGCGGCACCTGCGTCAATATCGGCTGCGTGCCCTCGAAGATCATGATCCGCGCGGCGCACGTGGCGCATCTTCGTCGGACCAGTCCCTTCGATGCCGGCATCTCCAACACGATGCCGGTGATACGGCGTGACCGGCTGCTCGCCCAGCAGCAAGGCCGCGTCGACGAACTGCGTCACGCCAAGTACGAGGGCATTCTCGACACCAGCCCCAACATCCAGCTGCTGCGTGGCGAAGCGCGTTTCAAGGACGCACGCACGCTGATCGTCAAGTCGACGGCGGGGGATGAATCGGAGGTCTCCTTCGATCGCTGCCTCATCGCCACCGGTGCCAGCGCGGCGGTTCCGCCCATCCCGGGCTTGAAGGAAACGCCGTACTGGACGTCCACCGAGGCGCTGGTGAGCGGCGCCATGCCACCACGGCTCGCCGTCATCGGCTCGTCGGTGGTCGCCGTGGAACTGGCGCAGGCGTTTGCCCGGCTGGGCAGTCAGGTGACGATCCTGGCGCGTAGCACCTTGTTCTTCCGTGAAGATCCGGCGATCGGTGAGGCCATCACGATCGCGTTCCGCGCCGAAGGCATCAAGGTGCTGGAGCATACCCAAGCAAGCCGGGTCACCTATACGAACGGTGAATTCGTGCTCACGACCGAACACGGCGAAGTGCGCGCCGATCAACTGCTCGTCGCTACCGGCCGCACAGCCAATACGCGCGGCCTGGAGCTAGACTCAGCGGCCATCGCGGTCAATGCACAGAACGCCATCGTGATCGACCGCGGTATGCGCACCAATGTGTCGCACATCTACGCCGCTGGCGACTGCACCGACCAGCCGCAGTTCGTCTACGTGGCGGCGGCCGCCGGCACGCGCGCGGCCATCAATATGACCGGCGGTGAAGCAACCCTGGATCTCACGACCATGCCGGCGGTGGTGTTCACCGAGCCCCAAGTGGCGACCGTGGGCTACAGCGAAGCGGAGGCTCACCTGAAAGGTATGCAGACCGATAGCCGCACGCTTTCACTCGACAACGTGCCGCGGGCACTCGTCAACTTCGACACCCACGGGTTTATCAAGCTGGTCGCCGAGGCCGGCAGCGGCCGGCTCATCGGCGTGCAGGCGGTCACGCCCGAAGCGGGCGAGATCATCCAGGCTGCTGCACTTGCCATCCGGGCACGCATGACGGTGCAGGAACTCGCCGACCAGTTGTTCCCGTACCTGACGATGGTCGAGGGCTTGAAGCTGGCGGCACAGACCTTCACCAAGGATGTAACGCAACTTTCGTGTTGCGCGGGATAAATACGAGGCGACCATTGGACGTCGAAATCTCGATCATAGGCGTTGGAAAATCAGATTGAATTGAAATGGCCGTCACGCGTTACCAGCAACGATCCGCTTACCGTTAATTACTGGAGAGGCGCCATGGCCAAGCCATACGATCTTGTGGTGATTGGGACCGGAACAGCGGCCATGGTGGCTGCGAAGCGGATTCGCGCAGCCGGTTGGCGCGTTGCGGTTATCGATTGCCGTCCCTTCGGTGGCACCTGCGCCTTGCGTGGTTGTGATCCCAAAAAGATGCTCATCGGCGGTGTGGAGGCCACCGACCACGTCCGTCGGATGCAGGGCAAGGGCGTGGCCGGAAACGTCACGATCGATTGGCCCGATTTGATGGCGTTCAAGCGCAGCTTCACCGATCCCGTGCCGGCGAACCATGAACAGCGGTATCGCGAAAAAGGGATCGATACCTATCATGGGCAAGCCCGGTTCACGGGCCCCAACACCATCGCGGTCGGTGAGGATCGCCTCGATGCCAAACACGTAGTGATTGCCTCCGGTGCGGAGCCCGTCAAACTGCATATCCCGGGCGAAGAGCACCTGGTCACCAACGAGGACTTCCTGGCGCTGCCGGCGCTACCAAGACGCATCGTGCTCGTCGGTGGTGGCTACATCGCTGCCGAGTTCTCGCACATCGCGGCTCGCGCCGGTGCGCAGGTGACCATTCTTCAGCACGGCGCGCGCCTGTTGAATGGCTTTGACCCCGACCTCGTCGGCTGGCTCATGCCGGCGTTCGATATCCTCGGCGTGGATGTGCGTCTGGAAACCACGGTCACCGCGATCGAAAAAACAGCCGCCGGCTTCCGTGTGCGTTCAACTTCCCATGGTGAGACAACGACGATCGATGCCGATCTCGTCGTCCACGCCGCCGGGCGAGCGCCTGCACTGGAGTCGCTTGACCTCGAAGCGGCAGGGATCGCCAATGATCACGGCCGTCTGATTCTCAACGAATACCTGCAGAGCGTGTCCAATCCTGCCGTTTTCGCTGCGGGAGATGCCGCCCAGGTAGGGCCGCCGTTGACACCCGTATCGAGCCACGACGCCCACGTGGTGGCCGCCAATCTCCTCAAAGGCAATCATCGGCTACCTGATTATCGAGGTGTGCCGAGCGTCGTCTTCACCATCCCGCCCATGGCGACCGTGGGGCTGAGCGAAGCCAAAGCCCGCGAACAAGGGCTGAAGTTCACGATGAAATCGCAAAAGGCCTCAGACTGGTTCACGGCACGCCAAGCGGCCGAGCCCGTCTACGGATTCAAGGTGTTGGTGGACGAGGCTAGCGACCGCATTTTGGGTGCCCATCTCGTGGGTCCGCATGCAGAGGAGGTCATCAATCTCTTCGCACTAGCGATCCGCCACGATCTCACCGCTGCGGACCTGAAGAACACGATATTCGCCTACCCAACGGGCGCCTTCGACATTGGCTACATGGTCTGAGCGCACGTCTCGATCACTTTCGTGTTGGCGTTGCTGACCGACGTGCCTGACGTGATCTTGGGGCGATACGCGGGACGTTTTGAGCTATGCAGTCCGGACTTTACGCTTTGGTTTGGTGGCGGCAGTCGTTGGCTTGCATGAGGTCGTGGCGACTGCGCAGCTACCGCCGGAGTGACTGCAGCAATGGTCGGCGCGATAGTCAATCAGGTCGTTCATGGCTTCGATCGCGGGGGCGTAGTAGATGAAGCGGCCATTCTGCTGGCTGGTCACGAGACGCAACAGCTTCGATTCAGCTGGATGGCGGACGCGACACCGCTGCCGTCTTCGGCGATGCGAAGATGACGACGGCGCTGCTCGGGCACCTGAACACGTGAGCTGCGTTCAGTGTATGCCTTCCGCCCTCGTATTGGCCTCTTCCGGCGCGCTACTGAGCGGAATCTCCGCGCTGAACCATCCGATGGACAGCGCGGTCGCCAACGCTTGAACCATGACGAAGATGCCAAGCGCCATCCCGAACCCAAGCCGAAGCGCCTCGCCGAACAGGAGGCTACCCACGCCGAATCCAGCGAACAGTGCGA
>JGI26528J50254_1001988_pt1 | contig 9948 bp, 7 predicted proteins | sample ThiBiot_300_plan_FD_50254 | JGI IMG/M metagenome (IMG submission 50254)
GGCGCCTCGGCGTCCGACGCGGCAGCTAGTTACGAGGTGCTGGCCTCCGCCCACCTCCTCCTCGACGAGGCCATCACCGCCCTCGCGGCCGAGGCGTCCGACCACCTACTCGGTGTACTGATGGATGCGCTTGCCGAGGTAGTGGCCGCCTACGCGGAGGCGAAACGGCAGCGGGCGAGTCTGGACTTCGACGACCTCATCGCCAACGCCGCGCGCCTACTGCGCGACAACGAACAAGTAAGGGCCGAACTGGCACGACGCTACCTGCACGTGCTCGTCGACGAGTTCCAGGACACCGACCCTGTGCAGGCCGAGATCGTGTGGCGCCTTACCGGCGTGCCGCCGACCGCGGACCAGGCTGGTGACTGGCGCGCCTGGCCGTCGCGTCCAGGGGCGCGCTTCGTGGTTGGCGACCCAAACCAGTCCATCTACCGCTTCAGAGGCGCTGACTCGGGCACCTACAACGCTTTGCGCGCTGCACTCACGCAGGATGGCGGCTCCTTGACGCTGCAGTTGAACAACAACTTCCGCTCNGTGCCAGACATTCTGGCGAACGCCAACCACACCTTCGCCGGTCCGNTGACCGGCCCCGGCCAGGCGGGCTACGCGGACCTCGACCACCGCCGCCTGCCGCTGGCCGGGCCCGCCCTCGTGCGGTTGCAGGTCGTAACGCAACCGGGCAACTCCGATGCGCTTCAAGCGACCGTGGAGGCAGACGAGGCGTCAGNTGCCGCAGCGCGCAAGTCAGAGCCAGCTACCACCATCGACGACCAGCGCCGGGCAGAGGCAGTAGCCGTGGCGGCGCTGTGCAGCGCGCTCGTCGCCGGCACAAGCGATTTGCTAGACGGACCAGTCTGTCCNGGTGACATCGCCCTGCTTGCGCCGAGCTACACGGGGCTCGAGCATTACGAACGCGAGCTCGAAGCGCTCGGCCTCGGCGTCGCGAGCCAAGCAGGTAAGGGCCTCTATCGGCGCCAAGAAGTCCAGGACCTCGTCGCGCTTACTGCGGCGCTAGCTGATCCGCTAAACACCCTCGCGCTCGGCGCCTTCTTGCGCGGGCCCATGATCGGCGTCACGGATGAGGAGCTGCTCGACGTAGCTCACGCACTCGAGCAGCAGACCGGTTGCGGACGCCTTACCCTCGCGGTCGACCCGGCCATCCTGCCGACACCACGAGTCGCTGAGGTCATCAGCCAACTCGCGGCGCTAAGCGCCGCGCGCTTCGACATGGCGCCGTTCGCCCTGCTCTCGCTCGCCACCGAGGTGCTCGAGCTAAGGCCGGTGCTCGTCAACCGCCACCCTGGCCGTTCCGACCGCGCGCTCGCCAACCTAGAGCGCTTCTTGCAAGGCGCGAAACCGTATGCGCTACGCGGCCTGCGCGCCTACGCTGACGACGTATGGGCCGCTTGGCACGAGGGCGAGGCGGAACTCGAGGGCCGCGTCGACGCCGCCGAGGACGCCATCTCCATCATGACCATGCACTCGGCCAAGGGGCTGGAGTGGCGCGTAGTGATCCCAGTCAGCTCTATGTCTGACAGCGACGGGCCGAGCGGCCCGTGGTTCAGTCGCCACGGCAACCGTCCAGTCATGAACCTCCTCGGCCAGTCCGGCCAGCATGCCGAATCACTCCTCGCACGCGAGAAGGCCGACCAGCACGCGGAACGCTTGCGCCTGTGGTACGTGACGGCAACGCGGGCGCGCGACCTGCTCGTAGTGCCAAGCTTCGACTTCGAAAGCGGCGCTGGCGCCTGGTGCAACCTCGCACCTTGGCAAGGCGAGACGAGCTGGCATTCGTTCACCGTCACGGCGGCCACTGCCCACCGGGCGCAAGCCGGCGAGGACCGCGCGCAGTCACCTGCCGAGTTCGCCGAGCAGGCGGCCGTGGTGGCCCGCGCCGCCCGCACAGTCCAGAGGCGGGCGCCGAGCCGCCAGGACGATGGAGCAGCCAGTGGACCCGACCCCGTCAGCGAACCTGAATACACGCCACTACGCGGGGCACTCGTCCTTGCTGGGCTTGACGCCGGCGAGGACGAGGTCAGCCCTCAACCGAGCCTGGCGGTCGGCACGGCGCGCGGCATCGTTCTCCACAAGCTCCTCGAGGAGGTCATCAACCTCTCAGCAGCGGCCGATCTAACAGCGCTGACCGGCCGCGCCGCCGAGCTGCTCGCGGTCCTCGACGTCGGCCCCTTCGTCATCGACCCTGAGGAGGTAGCCGCCATGGCGGAGCGCGCCTGGCACGCGCCTGAGGTCCGCGCGCTAGCCGACCGCCTCGCGGCCGAGGTGGCGGTGTCCGGAGTGGAAACGGACCCCGCGACGGGTAACGCGGTCGTGTGGGGCGGAGTGGCCGACGCCATCGCGGTCGACGTGAGCGGCAAGCCGGAGGTCGTCATCGACTGGAAGTCCGACCGCGCACCCCGCACAGAGACCATCGCGCATTACGAGGAGCAAGTGCGCGCCTACCTGCGACTGACCGGCGCACGCAAGGGGCTCATCGTCCTCGCGGCGCTAGGCGAGGTGCGCGTGGTGCGCCCCGTCGAACGAGGGTCCGCCGGTGACGGCGGGACCCCCACCTAACCAGCAGGCCTCACAACCGGTGGCCTATGCTTTGCAGCATGCAGCGCGGCCCCGTGACCCACCTGGCTGGCGCCCTGGCCACCCTCTTCCTCTCCGCGTTCCTTGTCGTACCCATAGTCGTCATCTTCGCCCGCAGCCTCGCCCCAACGGCCGACGCTCCGTTCGGCGAGGGTTTCATAGCGGCGTTGACCGACCAGTACTACCTCGGCCGCCTGGCCTTCACCCTCGGCCAGGCGCTTCTCTCTACGCTCCTGACGGTAGCGCTTGGACTGCCAACCGCGCTGCTTTTGGCCCGCTACCGCTTCCGGGGCAAGCGCGCGCTCACTGCGGCGTTCTCCGTGCCGTTCGTCATGCCAACCGTCGTGGCGGGCATCGGCTTCTTGGCGCTAGTCGGACCGCGGGGAGTGCTCGGCGTAGACCTGCGCAACACCCTCGCCATCGTGCTGTTGGCGCACGTGTTCTACAACTTCGCGGTCGTTGCGCGCGTCGTCGGCGGCTTCCTCGAGGGCGTGGCGCCGCGCCTCGAGGAGGCGGCTTCCACCCTTGGCGCCACCCCATGGCGCACGCTGCGGCGCGTCACCCTCCCCCTCGCGCTGCCCGCCACCCTGGCCTCCGCCCTGCTCGTCTTCCTCTTCTGCTTCACGAGCTTCGGGGTCATCCTCATCCTCGCGCCAGCCGCCAGGTTCGCCACCCTGGAGGTCGAGATCTACCGCCTGACCGCCCGACTCCTCGCGCTGGACGCCGCCGCCGCGCTCGCCCTCGTGCAACTCATCCTCATGGTGGTGGTCGGCTTCATCTACACGCGGCTGCAGGAACGGCTAGCCGTGAGCGTGGTGCCCGGCGACGCCACGCGCGCACCGCGCGGCAGCGCCCACCTGCTGCTCGGCGGCACGCTCCTAGTGACGAGCGCCTTGGTGCTCGCGCCCCTGCTCGCTGAGCGTTCAATCGTTCGGCAGCCCTGGCTCGCCTTGGCCGACGGCGCGCAACTACCTCGGGCTCCTCACCCAGTCGCACACTGTTGGCTTCACGGACTTGTGGCATGCGCTGCGCAACTCGCTTGGCTTCGCTTTCAGCAGTGCGGCGCTGGCACTCGTCGTCGGCTTCCTCTTCGCCTACGCGATCGCGCGCGGCGGCTGGCGCTGGCTCGATCAGGCCAGCCTCCTGCCGCTGGCCACCAGTCCGATCACGCTCGCCTTCGGTTACCTACTCGCCTACCCTGCCCTTGTCGGTTCCGTTTGGGGCGTGCCTCTCGCGCACGCACTGCTGGCCTTCCCCTTCGTGACGCGCACGCTGCTCCCCGCGTACCGCGCCCAACCACCCGCCTTGGCTGCCGCTGCCAGCACCCTAGGAGCGGGGCAGCTCCGTGTGCTCTTGCGCGTAGAGCTCCCGCTATTGCGGCCAGCGTTCCTCACCGCTGCGGCCTTCGCTTTCGCTGTATCCATGGGCGAGTTCGGTGCCACGCTCCTCCTCGTCAGACCGGAGTTCGCCACGTTGCCGGTAGCCATCTTCGACCGCCTTGGCAGGCCAGGCGCGAGCAATTACGGGGAGGCCCTGGCGCTTGGCGTGGTGCTCATGGCCCTCACTGCTGCCGTCATGTTGGTCCTGCAGCGCCGTGGCCGCAGCGAGTTCTGAGCCGCCAGGCCGCGCCGGTATGATGCCGGAGACCATGCCCGCCGCCATTCACGCCGTCGAGGCAACACCGTGAACCTGCGCCTCACCGGGCTGACGAAACGCTACGGGGCGGTAACCGCCGTCGACCGCGTGACGCTCGAGCTCGTAGCAGGCACGACGCTCGCGCTGCTCGGCCCGAGCGGTTGCGGCAAGAGCACCTTGCTGCGCTTGGTCGCTGGGCTCGAGGCGCCAGATGCGGGCGGCGTCGCCATCGGCGACCATGACTTGACGCGCACTCCGACCGCGCGGCGCGGTTTCGGGATGGTCTTCCAGGACTTCGCGCTATTCCCTCACCTGGACGTTGGCGCCAACGCGGCGTTCGGGTTGGTCGAGGCGCGCGTGCCAGCTGCAACGCGTGCAGCGCGCGTGAGGGAACTCCTTGCACTCGTGGGGCTAGCTGGACTGGAGCGGCGCAAGGTCACCGAGCTAAGCGGCGGGCAGCAACAGCGGGTGGCGTTAGCGCGCGCGTTGGCGCCCGAACCGCGGCTGCTCCTCCTCGACGAGCCGCTCTCGAACCTCGACGCCAGCCTGCGGGAGAGCTTGAAGCTCGAGCTGCGCAGCATCCTGACTGGCCTACCTGCCGGCGCCATCTACGTCACGCACGATCAGGGTGAAGCGTTCACGGTCGCAGACACCGTCGCGCTCATGCGCGCTGGCCGCATCGTGCAGGTGGGAACTAGCGAGGAGCTGCTCGCCAAACCAGCCGGGCCCTGGGCGGCGCGCTTCCTAGGGCACGACAACGTGTACGACACCGCGCCGCAAGGCGCGCACCTGCCAGCGACCGACGGTGCGCTGCTGCTCCGCGCCGACCTGACGCGCTTAGGTGAGCCAGGCACGGGCGCCACGGACGTGTCCGTGGCGACCGCCGCGCGTGAGGGGCTGGCCTGGCGCCTTAAGCTGACGGCGGAGGCGTGGGGCGTGACCGTCACTTGGCGCGGTTTCGACCGCGAGCTGCCAGGGCACCCGGCGCCGGGCGCGAGCTTCGGCCTGCAGGTACCGCCGGAGGCGTGGCGCAGCATAGGGAGCGACACATGACAGCCGCAAGACGCACGGCTCTCGTACTCGCAGGCGGCACCCTGCCTGCACCGCAGCTCTGGCAGCTGGCGCTGGCAGGTCATGACCTGGTCATCGCGGCGGATGGCGGGTTGGCTCACGCTCGCATCCTCGGCGTTACCCCTGACCTGATCGTCGGCGATCTAGACAGCGTCGAGGCCCGCGACCTCCAGCGCTATGAACAGGTGCCGGTCGAGCGCCACCCGCACGCGAAGGACGAGCTCGACCTCGAGCTCGCCCTCACCGCAGCCTGGACGCGGGGCGCTTCCAGCGCGACCGTCGTCGGAGCGTTCGGCAGCCGCCTCGACCAGAGCTTCGGCGCGTTGCTCATCGCCGGGCGCCTCGCAGTTGAAGGGCGCGAGGTAGCGCTGTTCGCGGGGAACCACGAGGCGCACGTCGCTACGCCCGCAGCGGTTCTGGAGCGCGCGCTGGCGCCAGGCACGACAGTCAGCCTCCTCGCGCTGGGGCCAGGCTGCCGCGTGACGACCCAAGGCGTGAAGTTCCCGCTTAGCGACGCGCCGCTGCCCATGGGCAGCGGTTTCGGCCTGTCGAACGCCGCCAGCGACGGCAAGGTGCGCCTGACCGTGCACTCCGGCGTCGTCGCGTTCCTCGTCGAGCACCAGCAAGGCAACCCGCGCGAGGCGATCTGGGGCTCGCAAGCCGACCGCATCAGCGCCGCGTTGGCGGCAGCTGACGCCGACCTCCGCGAACTCGTCGAGCGCGTCGCTTACGGCGAGGTCTTCGCCAGAGCGGGCCTCGACCTGGCGACACGCGAGCTGATAGCCGTCGCCCTCCTCACGGCGGCGGACGGCGTGAACGAACTCCCAACGCACTTCCGCGGCGCGCTGCGGTCTGGCGCCAGCGAGCGCCAGGTGCGCGAGGCCATCATCCACAGCGCCATGTTCATCGGGTTCCCGCGGGCGCTCGCCGCCATGCGCGCGCTGCAGCGCTTCCTGGAGCGAACCAGCTAACGGCGGCGCGGGGCGCCTTCCCCCGGAACACGCCTCTCGCACAAGCGATGACATAATGAGGGTACTTGCTCGGGCTGCCACCAGGTGCCCGGGCGCGCTGACACCGCAAGTCGAACCTACACAACGTGAGCATAGGAGGCACCCCATCAACCACGATGCCAAGAAGCCACTGACGACCGCCGCTGGCGCGCCGATCGCGACAACGACAACGCCGTCACCGCCGGGCCGCGCGGCCCGATCTTCCTGCAGGACACCTGGTTCCTCGAGAAGCTGGCCCACTTCAGCCGCGAGGTCATCCCGGAGCGCCGCATGCACGCCAAGGGTTCAGGCGCGTGGGGCACGTTCACCGTCACCCACGACATCACCAAGTACTCGCGCGCTGCCGTCTTCTCGCAGGTCGGCAAGCAGACGGAGATGTTCGCGCGCTTCTCCACCGTCGCTGGTGAACGCGGCGCTGCGGACGCCGAGCGCGACATCCGCGGCTTCGCCCTGCGCTTCTACACGGAGGAAGGCAACTGGGACGTCGTCGGCAACAACACCCCCGTGTTCTTCCACCGCGACCCTCATCACTTCCCAGACCTGAACCGCGCCGTCAAGCGCGACCCACGCACCAACATGCGCTCGGCGGAGAACAACTGGGACTTCTGGACGAGCCTGCCAGAGGCCCTGCACCAGGTGACGGTGGTCATGTCCGACCGCGGCATCCCTGACGGCTACCGCCACATGCACGGCTTCGGTTCGCACACTTACTCGTTCTGGAACGCGGCCGGTGAACGCTTCTGGGTGAAGTTCCACTTCCGCACCCAGCAGGGCATCAAGAACCTACTGACGCCGAGGCGGCAGCGCTCGTAGCCAACGACCGCGAATCGTCACAGCGCGACCTGCTCGAGGCCATCGACCGCGGCGACTTCCCCAAGTGGACGTTCTACATCCAGGTCATGCCTGAGGCGGCGGCGGCAGACTACCGCTTCCACCCGTTCGACGTAACGAAGGTCTGGTCGAAGAAAGACTACCCGCTCATCGAGGTCGGCGAGTTCGAACTGAACCGCAACCCGGAGAACTACTTCGCCGACGTCGAGCAGGCGGCTTTCACGCCAGCCAACCTCGTGCCTGGCATCGGGGTATCGCCAGACCGCATGCTGCAAGGGCGCCTCTTCTCGTACGGTGACGCCGCGCGTTACCGCGTGGGCATCAACCACCACCAGATCCCGGTGAACCAGCCGCGCGGGGTCGCTCACCCGAACACCTACCACCGTGACGGCCAGATGCGCGTCGACGGCAACCACGGCGCGACCCCCGGCTACACCCCCAACAGTTACGGTAACTGGGAAGCCCAGCCGCAGTTCGCCGAGCCGCCGCTAGCGCTGTCCGGCACGGCCGAGCGTCACGATTACCGTGCGGACGACAGCAACTATTACGAGCAGCCAGGCAACTTGTTCAGGCTCATGAACGCGGAGCAGCAGCAGGCGCTGTTCGACAACACGGCCCGCGCCATCACTGGCGCAGCTCCCGCCACCATCGAACGGCACATCAGCCACTGCACCAAGGCCGACCCGGCGTACGGCGCAGGGGTGCGCAGAGCCATCGAGGCGCTGCAAGAGGGCTAGTCACGACGAATCAGAACCGGATCGCGGCCGGGGCGCACTGCGCCCCGGCCGCGTCTCACTCCAGGAGTGCGCTGCGCCCGAATAGTTCCGCGGTAGCACGGGCGCTCGGAGTGCCGACGTCAGGGTCGGCGCCAGCGGCAAGCAACGCGCGCGCGACCTCGTCCTCTCCCTTGAAGATGGCTCCTGCCAGCGGCGATTGACCGCGCGCGTTGCACAAGTTGGCGTCCGCACCACCAGCTAGCAACGCCTTCACCGTGCCGAGTTGGCCACGGTACGCCGCCAGCATCAGGGGCGAGTTCCCCTCGCCGTCGACCACGTCGATCGGCAAGCCGTGCGCCACGAGCTCCATGAGTTGCGCGGCCTCCCCCTGACGGGCGAACTCCAGCGCCATGGCGATGACGGCCTGCGTTTGCTCCTCAGACAACTGCTCCACGCGAGCATCGTAAGGCAAGGGAGCGGCGTAGACTCACTCGTGAACGCTACCCAGATCAGCGAGAGACTCGACGAGCTTCAGCTCCCTGCAGGCGACTACGCAGTGCACTCGACCGCCTCGCTCGTGCTGCGCGGCATCCTGGATGAGGCGGGCGACCTCGACATCGTTTGCCGCCGTGCCGCGTGGGAGCGCGCGCTCGAGTTGGTGAAGCACGGCGCCGCCAAGCTCATGCAGGGCGACGTCGATCAAGTCGTGGAAGTCGGCGACGACGTCGAACTCTTCGACGGTTGGCTCGGCGTCGACGGCAACGAACTCATCGACGAAGCCGAACTTGTAGCGGGCGTGCCGTGCGTGACGCTAGCCGCGGTGGTCAAGTTCAAGGAGCAGCAGGGCCGCCCGAAAGACAGGGAGCACCTCGCGCGCATCCTCCTCGCAACGGAGGGCCTGATCGAGGAGCGGTGACGCTGAGCGGGCCGTCACGCGCCTGGTCACTAGTCAACGTTGACGCTCAGCACGGCAGTTGTTACACTTCCGCCCATGGCTACGCACTCCCGCCGAGACGTTAATTCCATCGCGAGGCTGCTCGGGGCGTAGCGCTGTACATCGCTGTCATCGAAGCCCCCGAGGACCACACTTCCTCGGGGGCTTTCGCGATTGTTGAACTCGTAACTGGAGGCACGGCCATGACAAGCAACAGAGGGGGCGAGCACGAGGCAGTGCCCGCCGAGCGCGTACTGGTAAGCGACCTAGGCGACCACGTCGGCGCGGAGGTGACTCTGCTTGGCTGGGTTCTCAACCGCCGCGACCTCGGCGGCATCGGTTTCCTGCTCCTCCGCGATCGCAGTGGGGTGGCGCAAGTAGTCTTCGAAGGCTCGGCCCTGCCGCTACACGAGAGCAGCGTCCGCGTCACTGGCAAGGTAGTGGCTCACAAGAAGGCGCCTGGTGGCTTCGAGGTGCAAGGCTCCACCCTCGAGGTCATCAGCGAGGCGACACAAGCGCCGCCCGTCGAACTGGCCAAGGAAGACTGGACCGCCAACCCTGAGACGCTGCTCGCCTACCGCCACGTGACGGTGCGCAGCCCCAAGACCCGCGCCGTGCTCAAAGTCGAGGCAGAGCTGGTGCGCGGCTTCCGCGCGTACCTAGACGCACACGACTTCACCGAGATCTTCACGCCCAAACTGGTTTCGGCGGGAGCCGAGGGGGGCGCCAACCTCTTCGAGGTCGACTACTACGGTCGCCGCGCCTACCTCGCGCAGTCACCGCAGCTCTACAAGCAGATCATGGTCGGCGTCTTCGAGCGCGTGTACGAAACGGCGGCCGTCTACCGCGCAGAGAAGAGCCACACCCACCGTCACCTCTCCGAGTACCTGTCCCTCGACGTCGAGCTCGGCTTCATCGCTAACGAGGACGAAGTGATGGACTTGGAGGAGGCCCTCCTCAAGAGCATGCTGGCGGGGGTCGAGGAGCGTTGCGCCTCAGAGCTGGCGGTGCTAGGCGCAGAGTTGCCTGACCGCACGGTGGCTTTCCCTCGCATACCCCTTATGGCTGCGCGTGAACTCGTCAGCGAGCGTTACGGCCACGCCTCCGGCGGCAAGGACCTCGACCCGGAAGCCGAGCGCTTGATCGGCCGCTGGGCCAA
>JGI26528J50254_1001995_pt1 | contig 9917 bp, 10 predicted proteins | sample ThiBiot_300_plan_FD_50254 | JGI IMG/M metagenome (IMG submission 50254)
GCCCTTGGCCTGCGCCACCAGGGCCAGGCCAAGGCCAGTATTGCCGGCCGTACCTTCCACCAGGGTGTCGCCCGGCTTGATCTTGCCGGAGCGCTCGGCGCCCTCGATCATCGACACGCCGATGCGGTCCTTGATCGAACCACCGGGGTTCACGTTCTCCAACTTCAGGAACAACGTGCACAGGCCAGTATCCAGCCGATGCGTCTGCAGCATCGGCGTATGGCCGATGAGTTCGAGGATGCTCTGTTGGACCGTCATGGCTGTTCCGTGTACGCGCCCGCCAGCATGCTGCGACGGATCGCGCTGGCACGCCGGACATCATAGCCGACGGTTGTGAAGCCAAGAACGGTTGCGGCAACTCACGTTGGCGCTCGCCCGTAGCGGCTGCTTGCGCGCGGGCGGTGCCGGCGCAAGCAGCCGGACGGCAATGGATCAGTGGACCATATGCCTGCGATCGGCCCAGAGACGTTCCAGCCGCGCCTTGGTGGCGAGTTTTTCCTTCTTCATGCTGACCAGGGTGTTCGGATCGATGGGAAGCACACCAATGTCCGCATCGTGCACCTTGCTGTCCAGTTCCTGGTGGTGCTGGTACAACCGGCGAAACTCCACGTCGGCCTTCAGCAGTGCCTCCACATCCTCGCGCTGATCATTTTCAAACATGAGTTCAACCTCTCGATGAGTGCGTCCGAGATGGCAACCCGCCCACGAACACCCGGCCCATCGCCGCGGCAGGGTCGCGGAACGCAGGCAACGATACATACGAGGGACATAGGGCATGTGTCGGGTCAAGAGCCGTCAGGCGAATGCCTGCCGGTGACTCGACCCTACTACGCCACGCAGGCGCTTACAAGTCGCCGAACCGGACCGTGCCGCAGCCTGGCTGAACGATTAAACCTTTAATTTACATGCAGTTAACCTAGGCACCCGGAAGTCGCACGGGAGCCCGCCAGGAGGTTGTGCGGACCTCGCGCTACGCAGTGGTATGGACGGCTTGACTGCTATTTCCGATGTTTGGTGTCGTGCCTGGCAACCGGCTTCTTCACCGGCGCCGAGGACGCCGCTGCCGGTTGCGCGGGCTGCTCCTCCTGCATCTGCGAGCGCATCTCCTTGGCCGCCTTGGCCGCCAGGGCCGCCTGCCGTTGCGCGGCCTTGGCCACGCGGCTCTGCGCCGCCGCCAACTGCTTGGCCTTGTCCGCCTCCGCCCGGGCCTGGTCGGCAGCCTCGGAATATGCCTGGCCCTGGGCCTGCAGACGGGCCGCCTCTTCCTGGGCCAGCTGGTACTGCAGGCGCTGGCGATCCAGTTCGCGGCGTGCGGCGGCGACGTCCTGGCGGCTGTTTTCCAGCAGGATCTGGTCGTGCTCGCGATCAAGCTGGGCCAGCTTCATCCGCGCGTCCTGCAGTTGTGCCGCGACCTTGGCGAGATCGACCAGACGCTCGGCCAGGTACAGATCGCGTGGGCGATCCTTGCGGCCTGCGTGCGCCAGTCGGTTGATAGCGTCGCGGGCGCGGGCCTGCTCGGCCTGGGCGTAGACGCCCAGACTCTGGTCACTGGCCAGCTGGTCGAGGCTGGCGGTCAGGCGCGCCACGTCCATGGTGTCCTGCTTGGCCTGGGCGGTGCCGCCCACGCCCAAGGCCAGTACCAGTGCCAGGGCCATCGCCGTCATCGGACGCCTCATGATTGCACCCCCTGGATTTGACCACCATCACCGGCAGGTGCCGCCGAAACCGATTGCGCCTGGGCCGGCTGGCTCCCGGATGCCGGCGACGGTACGGTCTGGAAGCCGGCGATGGGCGGCGCCGAGGAAGCCTGGGCCGGTTGCCCGGAGGCGCCATTATCGGCGCCCGCGGAGCCCGCCGCCGGGGGCAGGTCCGGCAACGCCATCACCGGCGAAGCCTGGTTGCTGCCCGATGCCGGCTCCGCCGCAGACGCCGCGCCCTGGTCGGACGTCGACCCGGCAGGACGCCGCAACCGGTTGTTGTCGGCAATCTTCTGCTCGATCTGCGCGCGCGCCGCGCCGAGTCGGCCCTTGGCGGCGGCAAGTTCGGCATCCGCCTGGGACTCGGCCGCCAGCGCCGCGGCGTCCGCGTATTTGCGTTCGGCCATGGCGCCCTGCGCCTGCTGGAACTTGTCCTGGGCAAAACCCAGGTCCACCGGGGCATAATCGGCGGCGTGCGCATCGCGCGCTGCCTGCAGCTGGCTTTGCGCCAGGTTCATGGCGTTGTCCGGAGGAGGGACCGAGGCGCAGCCCGCCAACACCAGCATTGAGAACACGCTCAAGCCCGCAACGATCCTGCCGACATAGGTTGTAGTCCCGACACCACGGGAAAAGACGCGCACCATCACATTCCTCACAGAGACTTCGGGGTATTGTGGCGAGGCTCAATCGATCTTTGCAACGAGCAGCGGAGGCCAGGGGGAAAAGTGGACATCGGTTATTTCCTCAAGCTCATGTTGGACAAGGGTGCTTCGGACATGTTCCTCAGCACCGGGGCCCCGGTGAACATCAAGGTCGAAGGCAAGCTGTACCCTCTCGGCAACACCGGGCTGCCCAGCGGCATGGTGAAGAAGATCGCCTACTCGCTGATGGATGAGGGCCAGGTGCCGCAGTTCGAGCGTGCGCTGGAGCTGAACATGGCGCTGGCGGTCAAGGATACCGGGCGTTTCCGCGTCAACGTGTTCAAGCAGCGCGGCGAAGTGGGCATGGTGATCCGCGCCATCAAGAGCGAGATCCCGAGCATCGAGGAGCTGCGCCTGCCCAGCATCTTCAACAAGCTGATCATGGAGCCGCGCGGACTGATCCTGGTGGTCGGCGCCACCGGTTCCGGCAAGTCGACCACGCTGGCGGCGATGATCGACCAGCGCAACCAGCACGCCCCCGGGCACATCCTCACCATCGAGGACCCGATCGAATACCTGCACCGGCACAAGCACTCCATCGTCAACCAGCGCGAGGTCGGCCTGGACACGCACAGTTTCAAGGAAGCGCTGAAGAACGCCATGCGCGAGGCGCCTGACGTGATCATGATCGGCGAGATCCGCGACACCGACACCATGGAGGCGGCCATCGCGTTCTCGGAAACCGGCCACCTGTGCCTGGCCACCCTGCACTCCAACAACTCCGACCAGACCCTGGAGCGCATCCTGAATTTCTTCCCCGAATCGGCCCATCGCAACGTGCTGATGAACCTGGCACTCAACCTGCGCGCGGTGATCAGCCAGCGCCTGGTGACCGGCAAGGACGGCCGCCGCCTGCCAGCCGCCGAGGTCCTGCTGAACACGCCGCTGATCAGCGACATGATCCGCCGCGGACAGATCCACGAAGTGAAGGAAGCCATGGACCATAGCCTGCAGGAAGGCATGCAGACCTTCGACCAGTCGCTGTACCGCCTGTACAAGGAAGGCCGCATCGACCTCGAGGAAGCGCTGGACAAGGCCGATTCGCGCGACGGGCTCAGCCTGAAGATCCGCCTGGCGGCCGGCGCCACCGATCCCGAGGCCCTGGTCGCCAACGATCCCTACGGCATGGGCTTCTAGGCCCGCCGCTCAGGCGGCTCCGGCCTGTGCCCCGGGCGTGGCCTGGCGGAACGCCTCCACCGTGCTGCAGGCCTGGTCGATGCGGCTCAGCGTCGGATAGGCGTCCATCGGCAGGTGCCAGCGTCGGGCGTTGTAGACCTGTGGCACCAGGCAGGCATCGGCCATGCCCGGCGCGTCGCCATGACAAAAGCGCCCGGTGGCCGGGTCGCTGGCCAGCATGGCCTCCAGGGCAGCGAAGCCCGTGGCGATCCAGTGCCGCACCCAGGCCTCCTTGCGCTCGTCGTCCACGCCCAGCTCTCCTTGCAGATATTGCAACACCCGCAGGTTGCCCAGCGGGTGCACATCGCAGGCCACCGCCAGCGCCAGCGCCCGCACCCGCGCCCGACCGGCACGGTCGGCTGGCAGCAGCGGCGGTGCCGGCCATTTGTCTTCCAGGTATTCCATGATGGCCAGCGACTGGGTAAGCACCAGGTCGCCATCCACCAGGCTGGGCACGAGTTGCTGTGGGTTGAGCGCCAGGTACGCCGGCGCATGCTGCTGGCCACCCTCCCGCACCAGGTGCACGCTGTGGCTGGCATAGGGCAAGCCCTTCAGGTTGAGCGCAATGCGTACCCGATAGGACGCGCTGGAGCGCCAGTAGTCGTAAAGCACCAGGTCTGTGGTCACGGGCATGTCTCCGCTGGGAATGGCCGGCGTGCGATACCGGCGTCCACGCGGCCTGCGTATGGACAGGAAGGACCGGCCGGTTTGCATGCACCTCGCCCGCCCGGGACAATGCAGCGACGCGGGTACATGGGTGCCCGCACATGATACCGGAGCTGCATCATGGCCATCCTGCGCATGGGTGATCTCGAGCTGCGCGGCAAGCGCGTCCTGATCCGCGAGGACCTCAATGTCCCCCTCGACGCCGAGGGCAACATCACCTCGGCACAGCGGCTCAGCGCCGCGCTGCCCACGATCCGCAGCGCACGCGACGCCGGCGCCCGGGTCATGGTGCTGTCGCACCTGGGCCGGCCCCATGAGGGTGCATACGATCCCGCCTACTCGCTGGCGCCGGTCGCCAGGTGGCTGGCCACCGCCCTGGGTGCACCGGTGCCGCTGGTGCACGACTACCTCGATGGCGTGGACGTGGCCGACGGCGCGGTGGTGGTACTGGAAAACTGCCGCATGAATGTCGGCGAGGCCAAGGACGACGAGGCCTTGGCCAGGCGCTACGCGGCCCTGTGCGACATCTTCGTGATGGACGCCTTCGGCACCGCGCACCGGGCCCAGGCCTCGACCCATGGCGTCATCCGCCTTGCGCCTGTGGCAGCCGCCGGTCCCCTGCTCAGCGCCGAGCTGGAAGCCCTGGGCCGGGCCCTGGAGCATCCCAGACGGCCAATGCTGGCGATCGTGGGCGGCTCCAAGGTATCCACCAAGCTTGAGCTGCTGGACAGCCTGCTCGCCAAGGTCGACCAGTTGATCGTCGGCGGCGGCATCGCCAACACCTTCCTGCTGGCTGCCGGCCATCCCATCGGCAACTCGCTGGCCGAACCAGACCTGGTCGACGCGGCACGCAAGGTGCTGCAGGACGCAAGACAACGGAATGCCGAGATACCGCTGCCCACGGACGTGGTGGTCGCGAGCGCTTTCTCCGCCAACGCCGCGGCCACGGTGAAGCCGGTGGACCACGTGGGCCAGGACGAGATGATCCTCGACGTGGGTCCGGAAACCGCCCAGCGCTACGCCGACATGATTGCGGGCAGCGGCACGGTCATCTGGAACGGCCCTGTCGGTGTCTTCGAATTCGACGCGTTTGCCCAAGGCACGGAGGCCGTGGCACGCGCTATCGCCAAGTCGGCGGCATTTTCGCTGGCCGGTGGCGGCGACACGCTCGCGGCCATCGACAAATACGGCGTCGGCGGCGATATCTCGTATATCTCCACCGGGGGGGGCGCCTTCCTGGAGTTCCTGCAGGGCGAGACCTTGCCGGCCGTGGCCGCCCTCGAGGCGCGAGGCTCGCGCTGAGCCACGGCGGCAGCAAGCCGCCACCCCGCACCGCATCACCGTCACGTCACTCGAAGCCCTCCCGGGGTGGCAGTCGCGCGCCTTGCGCTGCCACCTGGCGCATCGGCACCGCGGTCACGATGGTGCGGATCGACAGGCCATTAATTTGGCCTGAACCCGCCAAGCGCCTATGTAGGCGGGCTTCAGGCGCGGGTGGTTCCAATACTCCAGCCGAGCTGGGGCCAGCCGAAGGTGGATAGTTCTTAACATTTCTTAAATACTGAACTATGCGGTATTGAATTATTTGCCGACTGCACCATCTCAGTGGCACAGGCATCGCGATCCGGCACATCCGGACACGGTACCTGCCGCGGCAGGCACTTCCGCCCATGGCCGCGCACATAACAACAGGAGAATCTCCTCATGAAAAAGACCCTACTTGCCATCGCCCTCGCATCAGCCGGACTGTTCGCTGCAACGGCGGCGAGCGCACAGGACATGTCCGCCGGCAACGGTGGCTGGTTCATCAACGGCAACGTGGGCCAGGCGTCGCTTGACCATGGTCCCTACAACGATGACACCACGGGTTACGCCATCAATGGCGGTTACCGCTGGGCCCTCAATCCATCAGCCGCACTGGGCGTGGAAGTGGGTTACAACGACCTGGGCAACATCCACGCGAAGAACATCTTCCGTAGCGGCCCGGTGGTCCAGGACGACAAGTCCCAGCTGCATGGCTGGACAGCCGGCGTGAATGGCCATTTCAACTTCACCCCCAACTGGTACGTGAGCGCGCGCGGAGGCCTGTACAGCTGGAGGGGCCACGGCCTGAGCAATGACGTCAACCCCATCCGCAAGGGTCTGGATGACACCAGTTGGTACGCCGGTGCCGGGGTGGGCTACGACTTCAGCAACAACGTCAGCCTGGGCATCAACTACGACCATTACGATGCATCCAAGCAGCGCGTCAACCTGAGCACCAACATGGTCTCAGTCAGCGCCGAGTACCGCTTCTGATCGAGGGATCGATCCTGGCAACGCAGAAGGGCGCCCTGGTGGCGCCCTTCTTTTGTCTGCCGACCCCGCACCGCAGTTGGAGCGAGCCGGGCCGCCTCCCTTGACAGGAACGCCCAGTGCCGGGTTACTTGCCGCTGCTCCACTGGCCGAGTGCGGCCAGCCCGTTGTCGCGCGCCCGGGCGAAGACGATCTTCTGCGCCTCGGCGACGTTCGCCTTGGTGTCCTTGGCCCACAGCTTCAGCGCGCTGCTCACCATGGCCCGGCCGTAGGAAAAGCTCAGCGGCCAGGGATGCGGGCCCAACCGGTTGATCGCGTTCAAGTGCGCGGTGGCCTGTTCATCGGTCTGCCCACCGGAGAGGAACACGATCCCGGGCAAGGCCGCCGGCACCGTGCTCTTCAGCACCCTTACCGTCGCCTCGGCGACATCATCGATATCGGCCTGGTCGGCGCAATCGGTACCGGCAATCACCATGCTGGCCTTCAGGATCGTGCCCTCGAGCATGACGTTCTGCTCGTACAAGGCGCTGAACAGGCTGCGCAACACGGCTTCGTGCACTTCATAGCTGACCGCCAGGTCGTGGTCGCCGTCCATCAGCACCTCAGGTTCGACCATCGGCACCAGGCCGGCTTCCTGGCACAGCGCGGCATAGCGCGCCAGGGCGTGGCAGTTGGCCTCGATCGCGGTGGAGCTCGGGGTATCCTCGCTGATCTTGATCACCGCGCGCCACTTGGCGAATTGCGCGCCAAGCTTGACGTACTCCTGCAGGCGCTCGCGCAGGCCGTCCAGACCCTCGGTCACCACGTCACCCGGAAACCCGGCGAGCGGCTTGGGGCCCTTGTCCACCTTGATACCGGGAATGATCCCGGCCTTGCGCATGACCGCCGGGAACGGCTCACCGGTGCTGGTGGTCTCGCGGATGGTCTCGTCGTACAGGATGGCCCCGGATATGTGCTCCTTGAGCCCCGGAGTGGTGACCAGCATCTCGCGGTAGGCGCGCCGGATTTCCGGGGTGCTCTCCAGGCCGACGGCGGTCAGGCGCTTGGTGATGGTGCCAGTCGATTCGTCGACCGCGATGATGCCCTTGCCGGGCGCAACCATCGCCAGGGCGACGTTTTCAAGATCTTCGATACTCATGGGAACTCCGCTCGGGGGTGCGCTGCGCGCGCCGACAGTGGTTGCCGCGGCGGAGACCGCCCGCGTCATTGAAACCCGTGATTATAGGCCAGTTCCCGCTGTATTTGGCAGCCTGCTGCCCGGACTGCGTCCGGCATCATTCGGGATAGCCGGACAGCTGGCAGGGCTCCATCAGCTTCTTGCGGGCGGCAGGATCGTCCGGCGAGTTGAACGGCACTACGTAATAGGTCGACACCGGCTCGCGCTTGCCATTGGTCAGCGACGGACCATAGCGGAACTGCTTGACCGCGTTGGTGGCGATGCTGCCGAGGTCACTTTGCGGCACCACCTTGGCCAGCTGCACGTCGCGCGGAATGCCGTCCGAACCCACCATGTAGGTCACCGTCGCGCAGCCCGGGGTCATCAGGTTGTGCCCACTGTTTGGCGCCTCCAGCGTCACCGAGCGATTGAGCAGGATCCAGTAGCGGTAGAGGTTGGCCTCGTTGATCTTGCGTGACTGCGCAAACAACGGGGCCACGCAGCCCAAGGCCAAGGCCAGCACGATCACCTGCCTGGCCAGCGACGAGATCGATTTCATGGCGGACTCCGGTTCGATAGGGATACGCTCGAAGTGTAGACAACAACAGTTGCCAGGACGTGAACCGCCGCGCGGCGAACGGCTACAGGTCGCGCAGGCTCTCGACCATGCCCCCGGTGCCGACGGCCAGCAGCTTCAGGGTGTTGGTGCCCCCACCCAGGCCCACGCGGTCGCCGTGCGTCAGGATGACGCGATCACCCTCGGCCAGCAAACCCTGGGCAAACAGCTGCTGCACCGCGGCACGGGCGGTGGCGGCGGAATTCTGCCCCTCGTGGCTGAACGCGACCGGCTGCACGTCACGCAGCAGCAGCATGCGTCGCCGGGCCTCGGGGAATGGCGACAAGGCGTAGATCGGGATGGCGCTGCGGTAGCGCGACAGCCATTGTGCGGTGGCGCCCGACTCGGTCAGGGCGACGATGCCGCGCACGTCGACTTCGCCGGCCAGCACCATCGCCGCCAGGGCAATGGCCTGGTCGGTGCGATCCAGCTGGGGGCCGGCGGTGGTGAAATCGCTCTTCGACTCGAACTGGTGCTCCGCGGCCAGGCAGATGTCGCGCAGCGCCGCCACGGCCTTGTCCGGATGCTCGCCCGCAGCCGACTCCTCCGACAGCATCACCGCATCGGTGCCGTCGATGACGGCATTGGCGACATCCAGCACCTCGGCCCGGGTCGGAATAGGCGCGTGCACCATCGACTGCAGCATTTGCGTGGCGGTGATCACCGCGCGGTTGCCGCGCACGGCCTCGCGGATGATCTTCTTCTGCAGGCCTGGCAACTCGGCATAGCCGATCTCCACCCCCAGGTCGCCGCGTGCCACCATGACCACGTCGGAAGCAGCGATGATCTCCCCCAGCACCGGAATGGCGTCGGCCCGTTCAATCTTGGCCACCAGCGCAGCGCCGCCGCCGGCCTCGCGCAGGAGACGCCGCGCCAGATGCATGTCCTCGGCCGAGCGTACGAACGACACGGCCAGGAAGTCCGCGCCAATCCCGGCCGCCAGGCGGATGTCGTGCTTGTCCTTGTCGGACAGTGCGGCGACGGACAAGCCCCCGCCCTGGCGGTTCAGGCCCTTGCGATTGCTGAGCCGACCGCCTACGCGCACCGTGCAGCGCACCTCGGCGCCGGCCACTTCGCGCACGGTCAGCGAAATCAGCCCGTCGTCGAGCAGCAGCACGTCGCCGACGCCAACGTCACCCGGCAGGCCCACGTAACTCACGCCGACGCGGTGCTGGTCGCCAACCGACGCGTCCGGCCGGCAATCGAGCACGAAGGGCTCGCCCTCGACCAGCTCCACCGCGCCCTCGGCGAAGGTCTCGATGCGGATCTTCGGCCCCTGCAGGTCGGCCAGCACACCGACCTCGCGCCCCAGCCGCTCGCGGATGCCGCGCACCGCCTCGGCACGCGCCCGATGTTCGTCGGCCGTCCCGTGGGAGAGGTTCAGGCGCACCACATCGACACCGGCCACCAGCAGCTTCTCCAGCATGCCTGGGGTGTCGGTGGCGGGCCCGAGCGTGGCGACGATCTTGGTGCGGCGGGATGCTTCGGACATCACACGAGCCTAGGAGCTGGGGCGGTGGGAACGCAAGCGGCCCGACGGCGGGTGCTGGTACCGGCGCGGCATGTCGTTCACCAAGGCGGCGTCGAGGATCGCGGCCAGGCGCCGGCCA
>JGI26528J50254_1002022_pt1 | contig 9806 bp, 7 predicted proteins | sample ThiBiot_300_plan_FD_50254 | JGI IMG/M metagenome (IMG submission 50254)
CCGGGCTTCAACCTGATCTTCACCATCGCCGCGTTCTGGCTGATGTTCATGCTGGGCCGGCCGGACGTGGCGCCGGTGGTGACGGCCGCGCCGCAGAGCATTGCCGCCAGCGCCGGCGTGCAGCCGGGCGACCGCATCCTGCGTATCGACGACCGCGCCGTTTCCACCTGGTCCGACGCGATGGACGCGGTGGCCAGCGCCCTGCTCGGGCGCGCGCCGCTGCCGCTCACCGTGCGCGGCCAGGACGGGCGCACGCGCGAACTGGTGCTGCCGCTGGACGAACTGCCCCCGGGCCAGGACGTGGGCCAGTACCTGGGCAAGCTNGGCCTGAAACTGGCGCCGCCGCCGGCGATCGCCGCCACCGTGATGCCCGGCCAGCCGGCCGCGCTGGCCGGCATGCGCGGCGGCGACCGCATCGTCAGCGTCAACGGCCAGCCGGTCGGCGACTTCGCCGCGTTCGGCAAGCTGGTGCAGGCCGAAGCGGTCAAGTCGCCGGCACTGGCGATCACGGTCGAACGCGCCGGCCAGCCGGTGCAGTTGAACGTCACTGCGAAGTGGGAGTCGCTGGAAGGCCAGCCGCCGAAGTGGGTGCTGGGCGTCGGCGCGCCGCCGATCGAACCGGCCACCGTCAGTTACGGTCCGGTCAAGGCGATGGCCGCTTCGCTCGGCGCCACCTGGCGCAACACCACGCAGACCTTCAGCATGCTCGGCAAGATGCTCACCGGCGAGGCCTCGACCCGCAACCTGTCCGGCGTGATCGGCATCGCCGAAGTGGCGAACGCCTCGGCCGGCATGGGCCTGTCGTGGTTCCTGCAGTTCCTCGCGCTGGTCTCGCTGAGCCTGGCCATCCTCAACCTGTTGCCGATCCCGGTCCTCGATGGCGGGCACCTGCTGTATTATCTCGTGGAGCTGGTCAAGGGCAGTCCGGTCAGCGAACAGGTGATGGCGGTAGGCCAGTACATCGGCCTGGCCCTGCTGTTCACACTGATGGGACTGGCGTTCTACAACGATATCCACCGCATGCTGCTGTCGTGATGCCGATGCCCGACGACCGCGGCATGCCGACGACGCGCCTGCCTGCGCCTGCCGCAGCACGGCGCGGCGGCGTGTCAAGCGATGCATTCCCCGCGCGGGATGCGAACTCTCCTTCGAGGCAGGGTCCGTCCCTGCCTCATGCGTCGATCGGGGCGGCCGCGTCGGCCATCCCGTCGAAATAACCCAACGGAATCGACGATGAAGCGTATCGCCGCGCTGATCCTGCTTGCCTCCCTCTCCGCCAATGCGTTCGCGTTCGACCCGTTCGTGGTGTCGGACATCCGCATCGACGGCCTCAGCCGGATCTCGGCCGGTACCGTGTACAACTACCTGCCCATCAACAAGGGCGACCAGCTGACCAACGAAGGCGCCCAGCGTGCCATCCGCGCGCTGTACCGCACCAAGTTCTTCAGCGACGTGGAGTTCGAGCGCGAAGGCAACATCCTGGTGATCAAGGTGGTCGAGCGGCCGTCGATCGCCAAGCTGACCCTGCGCGGCAACAAGGACATCAAGACCGACGACCTGAAGAAGGGCCTGAAGGAAATCGGCCTGTCCGAGGGCGAGACCTTCGACCGCCTGGCGCTGGACAACGTGCAGCAGGAACTGATCCGGCAGTACTACAACCGCGGCAAGTACAACGTCTCGGTCGACCCGCACGTGACCCGGCTGGACCGCAACCGGGTCGCCGTCGAGATCGAGATCCGCGAAGGCAAGGCCGCGCGGATCAAGGAACTGAACATCCTCGGCAACCACGCGTTCAGCGACAAGCAGATCCGCGACGGCTTCGAATCGGACACCACCAACTGGATGTCGTGGTACTCGAAGGACGACCAGTACTCGCGCGAGAAGCTCTCCGGCGACCTGGAGAAGCTGCAGTCCTACTACATGGACCGCGGCTACGCCGACTTCGGCGTCGACTCCACCCAGGTGGCGATCTCGCCGGACAAGCGCGCGATGTACATCGACGCCAGCATCAAGGAAGGCGAGATCTACAAGGTCGCCGACGTCAAGCTGCTTGGCGAGCTGGTCCTGCCGGAAAAAACCATGCGCCAGCTGGTCTTCGTCAAGGCGGGCGACACGTTCAACCGCGCTGCGGTCGAAGCCAGCACCAAGGCGATCAAGGCGATCCTGGCCAACATCGGCTATGCCTACGCCAAGGTCACCCCGATCCCGAAGCTGGACAAGGACAAGCGCACGGTCGACCTGACCCTGTACGTCGAGCCCGGCCAGCGCGTGTACGTGCGCCGGGTGGTGTTCCAGGGCAACACGCGCACCGAGGACGACGTGCTGCGCCGCGAGATGCGCCAGCTCGAGGGCTCCTGGTATTCGCAGGCGGCGATCGACCGCTCCAAGGTCCGCCTGCAGCGGCTGGGCTATTTCAAGAAGGTCGACATCGACCAGAAGATGGTGCCGGGCACGCAGGACAAGGTGGACGTCACGGTCAAGGTCGAGGAGCAGTCCGCCGGCAGCATGCAGTTCGGCATCGGCTACTCGCAGTACTCCGGCATCATCCTGAATGCCTCGGTGTCGCAGAACAATCTGTTCGGCACCGGCGACAGCTTCTCGGTCAGCGGCGAGCGCAGCACCTACTACACCCGCGTCGGCCTCAACTATTACAACCCGTACCTGACCGACAGCGGCATCGGCATCGGCTACAGCACCTCGTATTCGAAGACCGACTACGGCAACACCGATTTCGCCAACTACGCCACCAGCGCGAAGAGCTTCTCCACCTACCTCGGCATCCCGATCAGCGAAACCGACGGCCTGCGCGTGGGCCTGGGCATCAGCAGCAACAAGGTCAACCTGTTCCAGGGCTACAGCCCGCAGGTGCTGCTCGACTACCAGAACATGATCGGCAACAAGACCGTCCATACCTGGACCGGCACGCTGGGCTGGAACCACGACACCCGCAACGGCTACTGGGCGCCGACCCGCGGCGGCCTGATCTCCGCCTCGACCGACGTCGCCCTGCCCGGCTCGACCGTGCAGTACTGGAAGCTCAGCACCGAGCTCAACCACTACTGGCCGATCGGCAAGGGCTTCGTGCTGTACCTCGACGGCCAGGTCGGCTACGGCAAGACCTACGGCAAGAACGGCATCAGCGACGATGCCTTCGACGCGCTGAAGGCCGCCAGCCTGGCGCAGANCCCCAGCCATGTCCTCACCGACATGCGCCAGGACCTGCCGTTCTGGCAGAACTACTACGCCGGCGGCGTGCGCGACGTGCGCGGCTACCAGGACAACACGCTGGGACCGCGGGTCTGCATCGACGGCAGCGCCCCCAACGACAACGGCATGTGCAACAACGGCGCCTATTACGCCCAGCCGATCGGCGGCGCGTTCAAGGTGCTCGGTACCGCGCAGGTGTTCCTGCCGCTGCCGTTCCTGAAGGACGTCAACACCGCGCGCGTGTCCTGGTTCATGGACGTCGGCAACGTCTACAAGGACTACCAGAGCTTCGACGCCAAGGAGCTGCGTGCCTCCACCGGCCTGTCGTTGCAGTGGCAGGCGCCGATCGGCCCGCTGATCATCAGCCTGGCGGTACCGCTGCGCTCGAAGGCCGCCGACCGCCACTACGAGGAGCGGATCCAGTTCACCTTCGGCAGCCAGTTCTGACCTGACCCTGGCGTCGGGGAACGAAGAAAAGCGCGGCCGGGCCGCGCTTTCTTTTGCCGGCCTGCTGCGGCAGGGCGCACTGCAGGGCGTGGCGCCACCCCCTACAATGGCCGGCAGGTTCCGGAGCCACGCATGAGCGCAATCAACTACACGGTGGCCGAACTGGCCGAACGCTTCGGCCTCGGCTTCGGCGGCGACGGCGCGCGGGTCATCGACGGCGTCGGCACGCTGGCCGGCGCCGGTCCCAGCCAGTTGAGCTTCCTTTCCAACAGCAGGTACACCGCCCAACTGGCCGCCACCCGCGCCGGCGTGGTGGTGCTGCGCGAGGAAAATCGCGCCGACTGCCCCACCGCGGCGCTGGTCGCGCGAGACCCCTACGTCGCCTACGCGAAGATCGCCGCGCTGTTCGAGCGACTGCCGGCCGCGCCGGCGGGCATCCACCCCAGCGCGGTGGTCGCCGCCGGGGCGCAGGTCAGCGCCAGCGCCAGCATCGGCCCGGGCTGCGTGATCGCCGACGGCGCGGTGATCGGCGACGGCGCGGTGCTCGGCCCGCACTGCATCGTCGGCGAGGACTGCACGGTGGGCGCGCAGTCGCGGCTGGTGGCGCGGGTGACCCTGGTGACGCGGGTCACCCTGGGCCGGCGCGTACTGGTGCACCCGGGCGCGGTGATCGGCTCGGATGGCTTCGGGCTGGCCTTCGACACCGACCACTGGATCAAGCTGCCGCAGCTCGGCGGCGTGCGCATCGGCGACGACTGCGAGATCGGCGCCAATACCACCATCGACCGCGGCGCGCTGGACGACACCGTCCTGGAAGAGGACGTGCGGCTGGACAACCAGATCCAGATCGCCCACAACGTGCACGTCGGCGCGCACACCGCGATGGCCGGCTGCGCCGCGGTCGCCGGCAGCGCGAAAATCGGCCGCTACTGCATGATCGGCGGCAATGCCGGCGTGCTGGGCCATCTCGAACTGGCCGACCGGGTTACCATTACCGCCAAGAGCCTGGTCACGCACTCGATTCGCGAGCCCGGCGAATATTCATCCGGCGTGCCGCTGCAGGACAACCGCCAGTGGCGGAAGAACGCGGCGCGCTTCAAGCATCTGGACGAGTACGCGCGCCGCGTGTCGGCGCTGGAGAAGGACAGCGACAATGAAAGATAACAGCGACTCCATGACCCTGCCGATCGACGTGGAGCAGATCCAGGAACTGCTGCCGCACCGCTACCCGTTCCTGCTGGTGGACCGCGTGGTCGAGATCGTGCCCGACGTCAGCGTGGTCGCGCTGAAGAACGTGACCATCAACGAGCCGTTCTTCCAGGGCCACTTCCCCGGCCACCCGGTGATGCCTGGCGTGCTGATCATCGAGGCGATGGCACAAGCCGCCGGCCTGCTGACCCAGCTGAGCCGCCACGCCAAGGGCGACAAGGGCAGCCCGCTGTTCTATCTGGTCAAGGTGGACAACGCGCGCTTCAGCGCGCCGGTGGTGCCCGGCGACCAGCTGCGCTTCGAGGTCAGCCAGAAACGCCTGGTACGCGGCATGGGCCTGTTCGTGGCGCGCAGCCTGGTCGACGGCAAGGAAGTGGCCAGTTGCGAACTGATGTGTGCGGCGAGGGCCGGAAAATGATCCATCCCACTGCGCTGATCGATCCCTCCGCCGTCATCGGCGCCGACGTCAGCATCGGCGCCTACAGCGTGGTCGGTGCCGAGGTCGAAATCGGCGACGGCACGGTGATCGGCCCGCATGTGGTGATCGAAGGCCCTACCAGGATCGGCCGCGACAACCGCATCGCCCAGTTCGCCTCGCTGGGCGGCGCGCCGCAGGACAAGAAGTGGAAGGGCGAGCGCACCGAACTGGTGATCGGCGACCGCAACCTGATCCGCGAATTCACCACCCTCAACCGCGGCACCGGCGACGGCGGCGGCATCACCCGCATCGGCAACGACAACTGGGTGCTCGCCTACGTGCACATCGCGCACGACTGCCAGATCGGCAACAACGTGGTGTTCTCCAACTATTCCGCGCTGGCCGGCCACGTCACCATCGGCGACTGGACGATCCTGTCGGGCTATTCCGGCGTGCACCAGTTCTGCAAGGTCGGCGCGCACGCGTTCATCGGCATGGGCTGCCTGGTCGGCCACGACGTGCCGCCGTTCGTGATGATGGCGAACGAGCAGCAGGGCCGCCCGCGCGGCATCAACAGCGAAGGCCTGAAGCGCCGCGGTTTCGACGCCAGTCGCATCGCGGCGATCAAGCGCGCCTACCGCACCCTGTACATGGCCGGCCTGCCGCTGCCCGAGGCGCGCGAGAAACTGGCCGAGCAGGCGCGCGAGAGCGACGACGTGCGCGCGATGCTGGAATTCCTCGACCACAGCGAGCGCGCGCTCGCCCGATAAGCGCCCCGCTTATCGGGCAATCAGGCACGCGCTCTGGCTCCTGGTTTCACGAAGGAGACGAAATGCAAAACCCCGACGTCTCCACGCCATCCCCGCTGATCGCGATCCTCGCCGGCGAAGACTCCGGCGACCAGCTCGGCGCCGAGCTGGTCGCGGCGCTGCGCCAGCGCTACCCGCAGGCGCGCTTCGTCGGCATCGGTGGCGCGCGCATGCAGCGCGAGGGCTTCGAATCCTGGTACGACATCCGCGAGCTGTCGCTGTTCGGCTTCAGCGAGGTGGTCCGCCNCCTGCCCCGCCTGCTGCGGCTGCGCAAGGCGCTGGTCGCGCGCCTGCTCAGGGAACGGCCGGCGGTGGTGGTCGGCATCGACGCGCCCGACTTCAACCTCGGCGTGGAACAGCGGCTGAAGCAGGCCGGCGTGCTCACCGTGCACTACGTCAGCCCGTCGGTGTGGGCGTGGCGCGAGCAGCGTGCGGAGAAGATCGGCCGCAGCGCCGGTCGCGTGCTGTGCCTGTTCCCGATGGAGCCGGCGATCTATGCGAAGCACGGCGTCGATGCCCGCTTCGTCGGCCATCCGCTGGCCGACCGTTTCGCGCTGGTCTCCGACCGCGTCGGTGCGCGCGAGATCCTGCAGTTGCCGCAACAGGCGCCGGTGCTGGCCGTGCTGCCCGGCAGCCGGCTGTCCGAGGTCGGCCGGCTCGGCCGGGCCTTCATCGACGCGGCAAGCCGGGTGGCCGCCGCCGTGCCCGGGCTGCGCGTGGTGATTCCGGCCGCCAACCCGCAGGTACGCGCCCGGCTTGAAGCGCTGCTCGCCGGCGGGCCGCGCGGCGAAAGCGCGCCGCGGCTGCTGGACGGCCACGCGCACGAGGCGATGCTGGCCGCCGACGTGGTGCTGCTGGCCTCCGGCACCGCCACGCTGGAGGCGATGCTGGCCAAGCGGCCGATGGTGGTGGGCTACCGCGTCGCGCCGCTGAGCTACCGCATCGCGCGCCTGTTGAAGATGCTGAAGACCGACGTCTACGCGCTGCCGAACATCCTGGCCCGCGCCTGCGGCCTCGGCGACGGCCTGCTGGTGCCCGAACTGATGCAGGACGACTGCACCGCCGACAAGCTGGCCGCCGCCACCCTGGCGCTGTTCAGGGACAGCGAGCGACGCGGCGCGATCGTGGCCGCGTTCGAGCAGTTGCACCAGGCCCTGCGCGGCGGCCTGGAAGGCCACGCCGGCGATCGCGCGGCAGCGGCGATCGCCGAACTGATCGATGAACGCCATGCCGCTGGATAAGCCATCCGCGAACATCCGCCGCTCTTCCCGATCCCCTCTGTGCAGCGGAGCGCAGGCAAACGCAAGAAGCCTGCTCACGGCCGGCGTCGACGAAGCCGGTCGTGGCCCGCTGGCCGGCCCGCTGGCGGTGGCCGCGGTGATCCTCGATCCGGCCCGCCCGATCATCGGGCTGAACGACTCCAAGCAGCTCAGCGAAGCCAGACGCGAGGCGCTGTATGCGCTGATCGTCGAGCGCGCGCTGGCGTACTGCGTCGTGTTGGTCGAGCGCGACGAGATCGACCGCCTGAACATCTTCCAGGCCACCATGACCGGCATGTGCCGCGCGCTGGCCGGCCTCGCACCGGCCGCCCACGAGGCGCTGATCGACGGCAACCAGCTGCCGAAGGCGCTGCCCTGTCCCGGCCGCGCGATCGTCGGCGGCGACGCGCTGGAACCGGCGATCAGCGCGGCCTCGATCCTGGCCAAGGTCAGCCGCGACCGCGTGATGGTGGCGCTCGATGGCGAGTACCCCGGCTATGGTTTCGCCGCGCACAAGGGCTACTCGACGCCGGCGCACCTGGCCGCGCTGCAGCGGCTCGGGCCGTGCGCGCAACACCGCCGCAGCTTCGCGCCGGTACGCCTGCTGCTGGACCAGGGCCAGCTGTTCTGATCGCCGCACCGACGGTTGATCGCGCACCGGGTGAGATTGACCGGCATAGGCCATCCGTCTATGCAACTTTCCCCCGATCGGGAGCATCATTGACATCAGGGAACGCCACCTGCACGGACGCATCCGCAGCAGCGGCGATGTCCAGCCAGTGCCGACCCGCCGACCCGCTGCCACAGGTGCCTCGACGCACCGAGCAGACCACAGGAGTCGTGCCATGATGCCTCCGTCCACCCGCCCAGCCGTTCCACCGATGCCGGTCAGCCTGGCCGAGCCCGAATCGGCCCGCCCCGCGGCCGACGGCGTCGACGAGGCGCTGCCGCCGCATGCCGACTACAACCTGCAACCGCTGACGGTGAGCAGCCTCGAACACTACGTGGTCCCCGCCGAGGAAGCGGGCGAACGCTTCCGCGTCCGCTGAGCCGCACCGCCTTCGGCAGGACGTGCGACGCCGGTCGAGGCATCCCGGTCACTGTTGCCGCTGGCGGTGGCTGTCGCGGCGCGTGAGCGGCAGCTCCCGGCGAGGCGCCGCGGCGCTTCGCGCAAACCGCGCACAAGTCAATCTTGCCGCTGGGCAAGGTGCCGGGTAGCCTGCGGGGACTCACCGCGCAAGAACGCATGACCGTCCGCTATACCCACCTGCACCTGCACAGCGAATACTCGCTGGTCGACTCGACCATCCGCATCAAGGCGCTGGTCGCCGCCTGCGTGCGCGACGGCATCCCGGCGGTGGCGCTCACCGACGACAGCAACATGTTCGCGCTGGTGAAGTTCTACAAGGCCTGCAGCGCCGCCGGGATCAAGCCGATCGGCGGCTGCGACCTGTGGATCGCCGCACCGGACGACCCGCGCCCGTGGCGGCTCACCCTGCTGTGCCAGCACCGCGACGGTTATCTCAACCTGTCGCGACTGGTCTCGCGCGCATGGCAGGAAGGCCAGCACGGCGGCCGTGCGCTGGTCGAATCCGGCTGGCTCAGCGCCGGCGCCAGCGACGGGTTGATCGCCCTGCTCGGCCGCGAAAGCGAGGTCGGCCGCACCGCGCTGAACCAGGGCACCGCGGCGGCGCTGGCCAAACTGCGCCCGCTGGCGCGACTGTTCCCCGAGCGGCTGTACCTGGAGCTGACCCGCTGCGGCCGCGAGGGCGAGGAAAACTGGAACACCGCCGCACTCGCGCTGGCCGCCGAACTCGACCTGCCGGTGCTGGCCAGCAACGACGTGCGCTTTCTCACCCGGGACGACTTCGGCGCGCACGAGGCGCGCGTGTGCATCCAGCAAGGCCGCGTGCTGGCCGATCCCAAGCGCCCGCGCGAATACAGCGAGCAGCAATACCTGAAGACGCCCGACGAGATGGCCGCGCTGTTCGCGGACATCCCCGAGGCGCTGGAAAACACCGTCGAGCTGGCCAGGCGCTGCACGCTGGAGCTGAAGTTCGGCAAGTACTACCTGCCCGATTTCCCGGTGCCCGCGGGCCACGACCTCGACAGCCACATCCGCGAACTGTCGCGGCAGGGCCTCAAGGAACGGCTGGCCGGCGCGCCGCTGGCAGCCGGCCACACGCTGGCCGACTACCAGGCGCGGCTGGAGCGCGAGCTGGACGTCATCGTCAAGATGGGCTTCCCCGGCTACTTCCTGATCGTGGCGGACTTCATCAACTGGGGCAAGCAGAACGGCATCCCGGTCGGCCCCGGCCGCGGTTCCGGCGCCGGCTCGCTGGTGGCCTGGGCGCTGAAGATCACCGACCTCGACCCGCTGCAGTTCAACCTGCTGTTCGAGCGCTTCCTCAACCCCGAACGCGTGTCGATGCCCGACTTCGACATCGACTTCTGCAT